>RRZT010729434.1_pt1 | contig 38939 bp, 31 predicted proteins | sample 2165551 | NCBI WGS metagenome assembly RRZT01 (sample SAMN10456910, study PRJNA506462) | wastewater metagenome | biome: wastewater; feature: sludge; material: wastewater sludge; isolation source: wastewater sludge with Escherichia coli K12::gfp cells carrying plasmid... | place: USA: Moscow, Idaho...
CTTTTTCCTGTGTGAAAATTGTTAACCGACCTTTGCCTCTGCTTTTCGATAAATATAAGGCCGTATCAGCTTTTTCATAAAGCTCTTCAAAAGTAATCCCGTCCTCTGGCGAAAACGCTACCCCAAAACTCACACTAATATCAGCAATACAAACCTGCTCCCCTTGACGTGAATTAATGTCGCGATAATCCGCTAAGGCTTTTTGCACCGCTTCAATTTTACTAAGAATAGCTTCATTACTTTTAACATTTTTTAAGAAAATAATAAACTCGTCGCCACCAACTCGTCCGACAATATCATCTTTGCGAAAAGATAATTTTAAATTTTCAGTAAAACCTTTTAATAATCGGTCACCTTTCGCATGCCCTAAAGTATCATTGAGCTTTTTAAAATTATCCAAATCACAGATTATTAAGGCATGTTTACCGACTCTAGCATTATTATTTAAATATTTTCTAATGAAATTTTCTGTCGTAACCTTATTATATAAACCCGTTAATAAGTCTACCTGGGCTCTAAACTGAAGTTCTTCTACCTCTTTTTTAAATTTATCCACATCACGCAATAATACAATCACTTTACTAACTTCATTTTTCTCATTTAGAACCGCTTTACTAATTAATAAATACCAATTAAATTCACTACTTTGATTTAATCTTGCCCTAATATCAATTTCCGGCACTGTTTTACCCGCCAAAACATCCCGCATATGATTTAAATATAATTCCCGATCATCAGGATGCACAAAAAAAGTGTGGGGCGGAATTATTTTATGGTCTTCGTCGTAAATCTTTTGATAATGATATTTATCAGTAATTTTGCCGGAGCGATACACCGTATCACCTTCTAAGTCCCATTCAAAAATACTCTCCTGTGCACTTTCCATAATAATGCGATGACATTCTTCACGTTGTAATAATTCATGCTTATCTTTATTAATTTTTTCCATCAAAGTATTAAAAATATATGCTACTTCAGAAAATTCTCCTTCTTTGCTACTAAACTTTGCCGAAAAATCTCCGGCTTTTACTTTTCCTAAAATTTCAATAAAATCTTGTAAGGGCTTGGTTATTTTTTGCGTTAAAATCCAGCCACCAAGAGCCAAGCAAACACAGAAAATTGCTACACCTAAACTTGCCAATAAAATTCTTTTTTCAAATAGCCGAATTAACTCCTGTTTATCAGCAGTGGCAACAACAGCCCATGAAGTATTAGGAATATTACTATAATAAGCTAGCTGCTGACCATTTTTGTTACGATAACTTAAAAAGCCTTTACTCTGCTCTGTTTTATTAACCGAAAACCATTTACTAATCAGCTCGGAGTCAGCTTCATTATCTTCATAGACATCTTTCATTACCGGATTATTGTTATCTGCTGATTTTTTAATAAAATTGCTACCTTTATCAAAAACCAATAACTTTACGGTCTTATATTCGTTAGAAATTGTGTTTATTTCAATATTTTTCTTATCTATTATTAATTGAATAAACCCTACATAATTATCTTTATAATATACTGGCTTAGCAAAGACCAACAAGCTGGTTTTATTGTTATAGTCACCTAATAAATTAGAAATATACACATTATCATTATTGTTATATTGCTGTAGTTCTGTGAATTTCGGACTTTTTTGCTTAATATTTGTTGTAATATTACTAGCCACAATAATACCGCTTTTATCTATCAGGTTAAGTTCAAAAACAATCTTTTCTTTTTCATCTTGTAATAAGTTTGCTTCTTGATTTTCTTGAATTCTTTGAAAAATTGTATTGATATATAGTTTTTCATTCTCGGTAGCTAAATCGCCCTTCTGCTGCTCCGCTAAAAACATTTTTATCATATCAATCTGCGATAATATTTGCACCAAATTTTCGCGTTCTCTAATGAATTTACCAATATCTTGCACTGCATTATTATTAATTAACATTAACTTATTTTCAAAATCAGTACTTTGCTCCTGCCAAGCTACAAAATGTAAGATAGCAATGAAAATTATTAGCGGTGCTACAGAAAACAATATTAAGTTCTTATAAATATAGTGTTTAGTTTTCATCAAGTCACCCTAATTTCATAAATTTATTGCTAATTAATTTACTTAATAATATCATAATTCATCCAAACATTTAACATTTTTTCACTATTATCAAAAAAATAGCAAATATTTAGCTTTCTAAATATTTGCTATCTACGTTACGCCATTGTACTGGAAAATAGCTCTACCATAGTTTTATCAAATAAGGTGCCACCACCTGATAACACATCAAACACTGCTTCTCGTGGAGTAAATTGTTGCATCAGTAATCTATCATAATGATCTGCAACTGCCACCAATCTAGCAAATTCAATAATCTCGGTTTTCTTAAATTGAAACGGAAAACCACTACCATCAAATCTCTCATGATGTTGTAGACAAATCATCGCAACTATCATATCTAACTCTGCATTATTGCGAATTTTTAAAAACCCTAAAAAAGAATGAGCGTCATTATCTTCTTTAAAAAATCGTCCCATCCCACAATCATGTAACAATGCTCCCATTGCCAAATATTCTAAATTCAAAAAATTATAACCGGCATTAATACCCATAATAATTGAAAGAATCGTTGTTCTTAAACTATGTTTATATAAAACCTCATTTTGTCGTTCTGCCTCTAAAAAATCTTGAATCGATGATTTTTCCAACACCGAATATAATACTTGTTCAATTCTGCTGGCATTTTTACTGATTTTAACCGTACGATACTTATCAATATCTTCAATTAACCCCGTTATCGAATTCACACATTCTTGTGCTTTCGCTTTTAATACTGGAAGATTTTCTATAACTTCTTCTTGACTCTCATCTTGAATATCAATAACACTAACTTTAAATTTTTGTAAGCCCTGAATATAAGCCTTTGTTAATTTAACACCACGGCCAATTAATATCATCCCTCTATTATCACAGATGGTTTGGCTACAAATCATGCCTTCTTTTAAATCTTCTAACGCTATTGGTGTGGACTTTTTTTTCATTTAGCATCACCCAATCCCAATAATTCTAAAATTTCCTGTTTTTTCAGTGGTTTTGGTAAAATAGCTAGTACATCGTACTTTTTGCAATCTTGTTGCACCGTTTTTTGATTGGCAATTGAACTGATAATAATAATTTTGACCTTCCGATCTAACAACCTAATTATTTTCAAGGTTGCCAAGCCATCTAAGACCGGCATTGTTATATCTAAAAAAATAACATCAGGCCGAAAGGTTCGATGTTGTTCTAATGCTTCTACCCCATTATAGGCTGAAATAATTTCTACATCTTCCATCCCATCAAAAACATGTTTAACACTAATAATTGACATTTTAGAATCATCGGTAATCAATACGCGCATAGTAGCCTCCATAAATCTCTTTAAGTCTCTTAATAATATTTAGTTATGATAAGTTAGCAAAAAATCAATATATATTATAATTATAGTTATAGCAAGACCTTTAATTTTTGAGTACTCCTTTAATAATCAAAAGGAGTAAATTACATATATTTTACACTGTTTATATTAAAATAAAAAGACAAAAATAGACAATATTATGCTGATTTTACCTTATTATAGTACTTCGACAAACCATGCCTTAATCCTTTAGTCCTAGATAAGTATTTTCACCTTAATAAAAGCTCTTCATTATTGCAGGTTATCACTGTTTTATGTCGAAATAATTAGTATTTGATATTCCAATTTAAGTTTAATTTTACCTGATATTGGTTGTTATTTTGTGGATATGGAGGGTTCTCAATGAGCACTTATAGTAATAAATTTTTAGAAGCACTCTTATCGGTCGACAAACAAGCCTGCTTTGCTTTATTAGAAAAAAGATTTCGGGCTGATAGCTCTTTTTCGTCGATTGAAAATCTCATCATAGAATCTCTACAAAAGGTAGGCGAAGGTTGGGAAAATGGTACGGTGTCATTATCACAAGTTTATATGAGCGGCGTAATTTGCGAAGAATTATTTGATAAATATATTGCAATAAAAACACCGTTTATTGACACTGTCCAAAAAATTGGTATTCTAACCCTCAATGATCATCACACTTTAGGTAAAAGAATTGTCACTGCACTTGTTCATAGCTATGGCTATAATATCCTTGATTTAGGTAGCGGTCTCTCACCAGAAAAAGCGGTTACCTTAATTAAGCAAGCGCAACTTGATATCATTTTCGTTTCAACGTTAATGCTTCATTCTGCCTTGAAAATTAAAAACTTAAAAGAATTATTAATCAAAGAAAATCTTTCCGTCAAAGTTATTGTCGGTGGCGCACCCTTTAGATTCGACGAAAATTTATGGCAAAAAGTCAATGCCGATGGTTGTTGTACCAGTGCTTTTGACACTTTAAAATATTTCAAGGAGGTCAATTAAATGAGTAAGCAAACTATGACCTCAATGGAGCGCTTTGTTGCTTCATTGCTTTTGAAAACTCCAGATAAAGTACCGTTATGTTTATTTTTTTCTAGCTATGGCGCTAAAGAACAGCAACTTTCCATTAAAGAATATTTTAAGCAACCTGAGCTGGTCGCTAAAACCCAATTGCACCTCCAGCAAAAATATAAAACCGATTGTCTTTATACTTTTTCTTATGCCCCCCTTGAAATTGAAGCCTTTGGTGGTGAAGTATTATTTAGTCAAGACGGTCCACCTAATGCTGGTGAACCGATTATTAAAAATGATCTCGACATAAACAATTTAGAATTACCAAAAATCTCACAAACACCTTGTTTATTAAGAACCTTAGAAGTAACCTCAAAATTAAAAATTGCCGTAAAAGAAACCGTTCCAATAATCGGGGTAGTGATGTCACCATTTTCTCTGCCCATTATGCAAATGGGTTTTGAAAATTATTTAAATTTACTATATCTTAACAAACCTTACTTCTTAAAATTAATGCATAAAAATATAGAATTTTGTACTGCTTGGGCCAATGCACAGTTAAAAGCGGGGGCAACCACAATTTTTTATTTTGATCCCTTATCTTCCGGTGATTTCATTACTCGAAACCTTTTTTTATCAACCGGCTATAAGGTCGCCCAAAAAACCCTCAGCCACATCAACGGTTTTTATGGCGTAAACACCGCCTCTGCTAAAGTTACGGCAATCCTGGAAGATTTAATCAATTTAGAAGCAAAATATGTTAGCTTTAGTACAAACGATGATATTGTTAGTATCAAACAAGCGGCAGCAAAACGGATTTGCTTAGTCGGAAATTTAAATGGTATCAAAATGGTTAATTGGTCTGAGGCAGAAATTGTCTCCAATGTAAAAACTGTAATTAAACATGCCGGTAGAGATGGTGGGTTAATGTTAGCGGAAAGTCATGGCGAAATTCCTTGGCAAGTTTCCGAAAAAGTATTGCTAGGCATCAGCGCTGCTGTAGAAGAATTTGGACGCTACCCACTAACTTGGTGCAATGATGAATAAGTTAGAGCTCTATGTGTGTTCCACTCTCTGTCCCGAAATCAACTACCTGCTGACAATTATGGATTATCCTGCTGTAACTGTTATTGAATATCCTTGCGCCTGCTTAATTAATGAGAATCATAATATCATCAGTACTCTATTACAAAATAATGAACATAATAGCGCTGATAAAGTCATCATTTGTAGCAAGACCTGTGGAATTTTTAAATTTTTACCGGCTATTGATATTTCATATCAAGTTAAAACCTTGGAATATTGCCATGAATATTTAGTTACCCCCACCACTTTTGAAAACTTAGTCCAAGATGGCAATTATTTAGTTACTACTGGTTGGTTACAAGCTTGGGCTAAAAATCTCAAACAAGCCGGGTTTGATGAAATAACCGCTCCAAGGTTTTTTAAAGATTTTTGCACTAAACTAATTTTCCTCAACACCGCCATCTCTCCTAACAGTATTAATGAATTAAAAGCTTGTGCTAATTATCTTAAGCTACCTTATGAAGACTTACCCTGTACTTTACAGTACTTAACTTTATTTTTAGAAAATATTATCTTAAAATGGCGTTTTAGTAGCTTTGAAGAAAAAGCCAATAATTTATCTTATCTGCACCGAGAAAATGCCAAATATGCGGCGATGGTTGATATCATACAGAAATTTTCCAATACCAAAACAAAAACAGCTATTATTACAGAAGTTAAAAATATTTTAACTTTAATCTTAGGAGCAAACTCTTGTGAGTATACCGAGGACTTAGATAATTTACCGCCGGAATTTAAATTAGGACAGCCATTGTTAGTAGATAGTTCGCAACATTATTTAATTTTAGAAGATAATAACGGTTTTTTTATTAAAGTATTGTACTTCGACCAACCTTTAGCTTTAATTAAGGTTTCAGACTTTCTTTTCCCAGAATATCTCTTGAAGTATCTTGATTTTGCCAGTAGTATTATCCAGGTTTGTAGCGTCGCTCTACAAAATGCTACCCATATTGAAGCGCTCGAACAACATAAACATATTTTAAATTATATTAGTATTCACGACCACTTAACCACACTCTACAACAGAACTTATTTTAACGAAGTATTAGAAGATATTAAAGGCTCAAAACATTGGGCATTATTTGTCTGTGATATTGATGGTTTAAAGGTCGTTAATGATACTTATGGTCATACTGAGGGTGATAATTTAATTATCAAAATTACCGAACTATTAAAATCCTGTTTTCGAGATACTGATATTATTGCTCGTTTAGGGGGTGACGAATTCGGTATTATTGTGAAAAAATGCAACCAACCTTTGGCAGAAAAATTACAGAAACGCTTTTATCAACTATTAGAAAATTATACTCATGATAAAGCTTGGACAGTTCACGCCTCTCTCGGCTATGTTTGTGCTGAAAAAACAGCTTCCGTTGCCGAAATATTCAAAGCAGCCGACGAGGCGATGTACCGACAAAAACAATTATATAAAAATAGCTTATAAAAAAAGATAGTCTTTGATAGGTTTTAAACCCTATCAAAGACTATCTTTTTATTTTTTAGTAATTTGTTGCTCTAACTTGAAAATGCGCTTGCGGATGATCACAAACCGGACAAATTACCGGAGCAGTTTTACCGCTATGAATATGTCCACAATTAGCACAATGCCATTCTACTTTATCTTCTTTGGCGAAAACTTTTTCTGTATTTAAGTTTTCTAGCAATTTTAAGTATCTTTCTTCATGTTCTTTCTCAATTTTACCAACACCCTCAAATAACGCTGCAATTTTATCAAAACCCTCGGCTCTAGCATCTTTAGCAAATTGAGCATACATATCAGTCCACTCATAATTTTCACCAAAAGCCGCATCTTTTAAATTTTCGGCAGTCGAAGGAATTCCTTCATGCAATAATTTAAACCAAATTTTAGCATGTTCTTTCTCATTAGCTGCTGTTTCTTCAAAAATTGCAGCAATTTGATTAAAGCCTTCTTTTTTTGCTTTAGCAGCATAATAAGTATATTTATTGCGAGCTTGAGATTCCCCCGCAAATGCTGTTTGTAAATTTTGTTCTGTTTTTGTTCCTTTTAAATTCATCATTCCAACTCCTTAATTAAATTTTTATAATTAATAATAATTATCCGTTAGTTATTATTATAGTTGTTATTTTTATTTTGTCAAGCTTTCCTTAAGCTTTTACTTTTAGAAAAATTAAGAGGTATCATCCTTGCTACCTCACAACTTAACTAGCCGTAACTGCTTTCGGACCTCTCGATAAAGCAATTTTTCCGGTTCTAACAATTTCAATTATCTCATATTCTGATAAAACTTCACATAAGGCATCAATTTTATTTTCTTCGCCGGTTAATTCGATGACCATGGTCTCTCTATTAACATCAACTATTTTTGCCCTGAAAATTTCAACGATATTAACGATATCTGAGCGTGTTGCTGGATTTGCTTTTACTTTAATTAGTACTAACTCTCTTTGAATTGAGTCAACGGTTGTTAAATTAACAATTTTAATAACATCAATTAATTTTGATAATTGATTGATAACCTGATCTAATTGAAATTCATCATCAACATCTACAACAATATTTATCCTAGTAATATCAGGTTCTTCCGAATGTCCGGCGGCAATACTTTCAATATTAAACGCCCGCCGGCTGATCAAGCCGGCAATATGTGTTAAAACACCAGGTTTATTATCTACTAACACAGCTAAGGTGTATTTCATTTTTCATCCCCCAATATCATTTGGTTCAATCTTCCACCGGCCGGTACCATCGGCAATACATTTTCCGCCGTCGGCAAACAAACATCGACTAACGCCGGTGCTTCAACTGCTAGCGCCTCTTTTAAGATATTGCGTAAGTCTTGTTTGTTTTCAATGCGATAGCCCACTACGCCCATCGCTTCCGCTAATTTCACAAAATCAGTATTACCATAAACACTCGAGTGTGAATATCTTTCGCCATAAAACATTCTTTGCCATTGTGTAACCATCCCCAACACGCGGTTATTCATAACAACTACTTTTACATTAATACCACAGTCACTGGCAGTTGCTAGCTCCTGGCAATTCATCATAATACTGCCATCACCAGAAATGAGCACTACCTGCTTGGTCGGATTGGCAATTTTAGCGCCCAGTGCCGCGGGCAGACCATAGCCCATCGTCCCTAAGCCCCCGGAAGTTAAAAAGGTGCGTGGTTTTCGAAACTTATAAAACTGGGCTGTCCACATTTGATGTTGCCCCACATCAGTAACAATGATGGTATTTTCATCAGATAGTTCACTAATTATTTCAATAACTTCTTGTGGCATCACACAGTCCGCACATTTATCATAACTAAGCGGTTGCTCACTTTTCCATTGAAGCGTTTGTTTTAACCATAAATCTACCTGCTCTTGCCAGCCCACACTACATTTAACCATTTTTTCACAAAGAAGTGGTAAGGACCATCTTAAATCACCCACTACTTTATAATCTGCAATAACGTTTTTATTTATCTCCGCCGGATCAATATCAAAATGCACTACTTTCGCCGCTGGAGCAAATTCTTTTACTAAACCAGTAACTCGGTCATCAAAGCGTACCCCAATGCCAATTAGCATATCACAATGGGTTGCCGCCATATTAGCCGCATAAGTGCCATGCATCCCCACCATCCCCAAAAAATTATTGTGGCTGTTTTCGATGCTACCAAGCCCCATCAAACTGCTAATCACTGGAATATTAGTTTTTGAGATTAACTCTTTGATTTTTTCTTGCATTTCCGCAATAATGACACCACCACCAATAAACAGCAATGGCTTTTTCGCTTTATCTAAAGCTTCCAAAAAAACGTCAATATCAGTTTCAGTGCCGATACACTCACCATTATAACCTTTTAACTTAACCGTTTTAGGATAAACAAAATCAAGCTCCATATTAAAAACATCACGCGGAATATCCACCACTACCGGCCCTGGTCGACCGGTTTTTGCAATATAAAACGCTTCTTTTAAAACTCTTGGTAAATCTTCAACTTTTTTCACCAAAAAATTATGTTTTGTTATCGGTCTAGTAATACCGCAAATATCTGCTTCCTGAAATGAATCTTTACCAATTAAGCCGACCCCTACCTGCCCCGTTATTGCAACTAACGGAATTGAATCCATATAAGCAGTAGCAATTCCCGTTACCAAGTTCGTCGCTCCTGGTCCAGAAGTCGCAATGCAAACACCAACTTTACCGGAGGATCTGGCATAACCATCGGCAGCATGTACCGCCCCTTGCTCATGCCTCGTCAAAATATGTGGAAATTGTGCCTTATACAGCGCATCATATAGTGGCAATACCTGTCCACCGGGATAACCAAAGACAATTTCTACACCTTCATTTTTCAAACACTCTATTACAGCCTGGGCTCCATCGATTTTCAATTTAGCCCCCCCTTTACACATCATCTCTTTTTCATAATATTATAATACAAATTGTATACTCCTGCCAACTAATGTTTTGTCTGAAAAGTACAATGTCTATTTTACCGTCAGCATTTTTCAAGTTTTTTATCACAAAATAGTATAAAGCACGAAAATAACTAGTTACTTTAAATCTGCTTTAATAAAATAACTGTCTTTTCGTGCTTCATTAGCAAGAACTTTTTAAATGCTATTGTCTGTTATAGTATTGAACCAGCTCTTTTATTTTTAGTGCTAAATCAGCTGACAAACAGTCAGCTTGCACCTGCCACTGCCAATTAGCCTCCACCGATCCCGGTAAATTCATTCTCGCCGAGCTATCTAAATTTAGCCAGTCTTGTAATGGTATTATTGCAAACTTCGCTCTACTGCCATAAGCAAATTCTAATAAAAGATCACTCTCTGCACAGTTTTTTCTGACCTTAGTGCGTAAATATTTTATAATTTGCGTTTTCTTAGCTTCAGGCAAATCCTGACTCAGCCAACCGGATATAGTGTTATTATCATGTGTTCCAGTGTAAATAATACTGTTATGATCACAAGTAAACTTAATCTCTTCATTTTCGTCTATCATTAACGAAAACTGTAAAATATTCATCCCCGGAAAATCAAAATGCTGTTTCAAGGCAATAACTTCATCCGTAATATTACCCAAATCTTCGGCAATAATATGCAAATCACCAAACTTAGCTCTAATTGCGGCAAATAATTCTTGTCCGGGTGCTTTAACCCACCTTCCTTTAACAGCATCCTTCTGCCCAAAAGGAACTTCCCAATATGCTTCAAACCCTCTAAAATGATCCACTCTAATCATATCCACCAAATTTAGTAACGTTTTAAAGCGCTCTATCCACCATTGATAATCCGTCTTAGCTAGCACCTTCCAATCATAATGAGGATTACCCCATAACTGACCAGTTTCACTAAAATAATCCGGCGGTACTCCCGCCACCGTTAACGGACTGCCATCAGTCGCCAATTTAAATATTTTTTGATTAGCCCAGACATCTGCACTATTGTGCGATACAAAAATCGGCAAATCACCAATAATCTTTATTCCTTTACTGTTAGCATAGCGCTTTAGCTTCAGCCATTGTCTTTGGAAAAGGTATTGCGTAAATTTATAATAATTAATTTCATCCAATAATTCCGCTGTAGCTTGGGAAATGGCCACAGTCTCCCGTACTCTTAGCGCTGTTGGCCACTTATCCCAACTTTCAAAAGAGAATTTTTCACTAAGGGCCATAAATAACGCAAAATCATTTAGCCAAAAACTCTGTTGCTGACAAAACTCCTCATAATCAGTACTGCCTTTAAAATTAGTAAAGGCAACCTTTAAATACTTCCTACACACCGTTAGGCTATTACAACTTTGTGCTGCCGAAATTTCAGCTTTAAATTGATTTAATAGCGCCGGCGTTAATAGTTGTGAGGTCATTAATTCTTCAAAATCCAATAAATTAACATTACCCGCAAAAGCTGAAACTGATTGATAAGGCGACCCCACATTATCAGGAATATTTAGCGGTAAAATCTGCCACAAGCTTTGTCCGGCTTTTTCCAAAAAGTCTATAAACTCATATGCTGCCCTTCCCATAGTGCCTTGTCCATAAGCACTTGGTAAGGAGGTTGGATGCATCAAGATTCCCGCCTTTTTCTGATATTGTGGCGTAACATCTTGCAAAATAATAACACTCAAGGGCTCAACGATTAGGTTAACTTGACCAAAAGAAACACTATATTGACAAGAAGTTAACACATCTTCCATAATTCCAACACTGATTTCCGGTACTTCAAGCGTTAGCTCATACTTTTCACTTTTACTCCGATTAAAAATCACTATAAAAATGCCATTTTCTGCTGGTTGCCCAAAAACATCAATGCCTTGATTAATAACTCGGCTATAAATAAAAATATCATCTTCCGCTTGTAATATTTTAAAACTGCCAGTTCTTAAGGCCGGATTGGCGTTACGAACTGCAATTATTTGTTTATACCACTCCAATAATTTCTTATCTTCATTCCCCCAAATAAAACTGCCTCGATTATGCGGGTCCTTGTAACCTTGCATCCCTACTTCGTCACCATAATAAATACTAGGCACTCCCGGAAAAGTCATTTGCCACGTCGCTAATAGTTTCAAGCGCTGCATCGCCAACTTATATTGTTCTAATGGTAACTGATAATCCGCAATTTCCGTATCAGGCATAAATTCATTAATCTGGGCTTCCCCTAAAATAGTCATTATCCTAACTTCATCATGGCTCCCCACCAAATTCATCATCGCATAGAAGTTTTCCAGCGGATAATTTTCATATAAACTCAACACTAATCTTTGTGCTAACTTAGCATCACTATGTCCTAAAATAAAATCAATTAAAATTCGACGAAAAGGATAATTCATCACTGAATCAAGCTCATCGCCATTAAGATATTCTCTGATCTTACCATAACTGGCTTTATGGGACGCATCTTCCCAAACTTCACCAATTAATACCGCTTCAGCATTTTCTTGCTTTAAGGTCTTGTAGAAATTTTTCAAAAATTGATCCGGGATCTCATCGACCACATCTAAACGCCAGCCTTTAATTCCTTGTGCCAGCCAGTATTTTAAAACGCTCTCATTGTTATTGATAATAAAATCTTGATACTGTAAATCCAACTCATTCACATTCGGTAATGTGTCAAATCCCCACCAACTTTGATATTTATCAGGATAATCTTCAAAACAGTACCAGCTATAATATGGTGACTTTTTACTTTGATAAGCTCCTAATGTCTCATAAGTCCCTTCTTTATTAAAATATTTGCTATCACTACCAGTATGAGAGAACACTCCATCTAAAAAAATAGCAATCCCTACTTTATTAGCTTCTTGGCATAACATTTTAAAAGTATTAAGATCACCCAACCACTCATCAATTTTATGATAATCTCCGGTATCATAACGATGATTACTCTGTGCTTCAAAGATAGGATTTAAATATATTACGCTAATTCCCAGCTCTTTAAGATATGGTAATTTAGCAATAATTCCGGCTAAGTTACCACCAAAAAAATCATAAGCAATAATATCTTTGGTTTTAACATCTTTAAAGTAAATAGGCTTACTCTGCCAACTACCATGAAGCAATCTATTTTTTTTATCAGTTAACATTAGCTTATTATCACGATAAAACCGATCCGGAAAAATTTGATAAATTATCGCATTTTTAAACCAAGTTGGCGTAGTAACGCCCTCTTGATAAATTGTTATCTGAAAGGACGGCGGTTCATGATTATACAAGCTACCTTCGCCACCTAAATTATCTTTATTGTTACCATAAAACAAAATATTTTCAGCTGTTTCAATGATAAAATAATACCAGATAATACCGTATTTTTCGCCAACAGGAATACTAGCTTCATAAACAGCCTCATCTTCCCTTAAAGTTGGTGCCGTCATATTAATAATTTGTGCACCTATCCCATCTTGCCATAAGCGCAATGTTACGGCTTTCACTGCTATTGATAATGAAATATCAATGCAAATTTTCACCGTCGCACTAGTTGCAACAGCACCGAATGGCTCTCGATATTTTAGTAGGTGCGAGTTATGCACTATTGGTTGTTTTTGCTCCATTTCTTAATCACCAACTATCCTAAAACTTAGAAAACTCAACTAGCCATAACTTAAAGAGCTATGGTTAGTTGAGTTTAGATTGTTTATTTTTCGCTATAAAACTAACCCATCTGACCTATTTTTGTTGTAAGTTTTCATAGAGTTTTAAATATTGTTTAGCGGAACGTTGCCAGCTAAAATCACTCTTCATCGCATTTTTGATGATACCTTGCCATACTGCTTTATCGTCATAGGCCCCTAATGCTTTTTTTATCGCAAACAACAATTCATGCGCATTATAGTTCGCAAAGGAAAAGCCATTACCGGTTCCATCATATTTATTATATGCTCTAACGGAGTCTTTTAAGCCTCCGGTTTCTCTGACAATCGGAATAGTACCATATTTAAGCGCTATTAATTGTCCAATCCCGCAAGGCTCATATTGTGATGGCATTAAAAACATATCAGCCGCCGCATAAATCTGTTGCGCTAACTCATTGTCAAACATAATATTAGCGGAAACTTTACGCGGATATTTCCACGCCATATTTCTAAATAACTCTTCATATTGACTCTCCCCGGTACCAAGGATGACAATTTGTACATTTTCACCACTAATTAGTTCTTCAATAACATGCGCAATTAAGTCCAAGCCCTTAGGTGCTACCAGCCTTGCCACTAGCCCAATCATCGGAATACTACGATTTTGTGGTAAGCCTAACTTTTCTTGTAATTTAACCTTGTTTTCAACTTTATCATAAATATTTTCCGTACTATATTTATAATAAATTTTTTCATCTTTACGTGGATCATAAACATCATAATCAATACCATTGATTATTCCAGCTAAGCAATGACTTTTTTCTCGCAATAATGCATCCAACTGTTCACCATAAAATGGACATTTAATTTCTTCGGCATAGCTTTGACTAACGGTTGTAATAAAATCAGAGTAAACAATCCCGCTCTTCATATAATTTACATCACCATCAAACTCAACGCCACCTTCATGAAAATGTTTCCAATCAAGCCCTAAAATATCATCAATAATATCCTTCCCAAAGACACCTTGATACCGCAAATTGTGAATAGTATAGACCGTTCTCAGCTTTGGATATTTAAAATGATATTGATCTTTTAAAAACACACTAACCATTCCGGCATGCCAATCATTGCAATGAATAATATCCGGTACAAAATCTATTAGTGGTAATATTTCAAAAACCGCTTTGCTAAAAAATGCAAATCTTTCGGCATCATCATCATAACCATATAACCCGCTCCGTTTAAAATAATATTCATTGTCAATAAAATAAAAAGGTACCGAATCTTGTGTTAATTTCAAAACACCGCAATATTGACTGCGCCAAGATAAATTAACAGTTGTTTCACCGATGTGTTTCATTTTTTGTTGATACTCAGCCGGAATATTTTCATATTTCGGCATTACCACTCTAATATCAACACCTTGAGCTGTTAATGCTTTTGGCAATGAGCCTGCCACATCAGCCAAGCCCCCTGTTTTTATAAAGGGTACAGCTTCTGCTGCAACAAATAAAACCTTTAACATACTATCACCTTTCCTTTCGCACTTACTATTCTCTAGTAATTTTTAAGTAAATTGTAGAAAGTGGTGGAAGAGTTAGAACTAATGAATTCTCTTGATTATGCCAAGATATTGGTTCTGTATTAAGTTCTTGGATATTGCTGACACCGGAACCACCAAATTCCGTAGCATCACTATTTAACACTTCAAGATATTTACCGGACTGCGGAACTCCGATTCGATAACCATAGTGCACTTCCGGCGTAAAATTACAAACAACAATTACAAAATCTTGCATTTTCTTAGTTTTTCGGATAAAAGAAATTACACTTTTAGAATAGTCATGACAATCAATCCATTCAAAACCTTTCCAGTCACAATCGATTTCCCACAACGATTTTTGCTCAACATAAAAAGCATTAAGATTTTTTACAAAATCATGCATCTTTTGGTGTAAGGGATATTCTAGTAAATGCCAATCTAAACTATCATAATATTTCCACTCAATAAATTGTGCAAATTCACTGCCCATAAACAATAACTTTTTACCAGGATGAGCCATCCAGTAACCATAAAAAGCTCTTAGGTTTGCGAATTTTTGCCAATAGTCGCCCGGCATTTTTTCTACTAGCGATTTTTTACCATGAACAACCTCATCATGCGATAACGGTAACACATAGTTTTCCGAAAAAGCATACATTAACGAAAAAGTTATCAAGTTATGATTCCATTTTCGATAAATAGCATCAAACTCCATATATTTGAGAATATCATTCATCCAGCCCATATTCCACTTATAATTAAAGCCCATTCCACCGATATACACCGGCTTAGTCATTAATGGCCAAGAAGTTGATTCTTCGGCAATCATTAACGCATTAGGATGATTTTCAAACACAACATGATTTAAGTGTCGTAAAAAATCCATCGCTGCTAAATTGCCATTACCACCATGCTTGTTTGGTTTCCATTGTCCGTCTTCCTTACCATAGTCAAGGTATAACATATTGGCAACCGCATCTATTCTCAGTCCATCAATATGATATACATCCAGCCAAAACATCGCATTAGAAATTAAAAAACTTTTTACTTCATAGCGACTATAATCAAAATTGGTTGTACCCCACTCATCATTTTCCGCTAACATCGGATCCGGTGATTCATATAGTGGTTGTCCATCAAATTTTCTTAAGCCATGATCATCGCGACAAAAATGTCCCGGCACCCAATCCAAAATTACACCAATATTATTTTGGTGACACAAATCAACCAAATACATAAAATCTTTCGGCTCACCATAACGACTCGTTACCGCAAAATAGCCGGTAGCCTGATAGCCCCAAGAACCATCAAAGGGGTGTTCGCAAATTGGCATTATTTCTATATGGGTATAATTCATTTCCTTAACATATGACACTAATTGCTCTGCCATCTCTTTATAGCTTAAAAATTCACCATTAGCACCCCGACGCCATGAGCCTAAATGCACTTCATAAGTTAGCATTGGAGCTTGATATGAATTATAGTGTTTTCTTTGTTCCAGCCAAGCGGCATCATTCCAAGCATAATTTTCTAGAGAATATACTTTAGATGCCGTATTCGGTCTTAGCTCTGCACAGAAAGCATAAGGATCGGCTTTTAATATAATTTTACCATAAGCGGTAGTAATTTGATATTTATAGAAAGTATGTTCCGTCATTCCCGAAATAAAAATCTGCCAAATGCCGGAGGATCCACATTTCGACATTACATGTACAGTACCATCCCAATTGTTAAAATCGCCTACCACACTTACGCTTTTAGCATGTGGTGCCCATACCGCAAATGATACGCCATTTTCTCCCTGAAAATTAACGAGATGTGATCCTAGCATTTGATAACTTCGATAATTATCTCCTTGATTAAACAAGTATATCGCATATTCACTCAATGGCGAATTTTTCACAACTTAGCCTCCAGTCCACCAGCTCTTTTATTTTTACTTTACGGTACTAATATCGGTTTTATTTTCCAGATTTCTTTAGCATATTCATCAATGGTTCTGTCACTGGAAAACTGGCCGGAATGAGCAATATTAATGATACTGGAAGTTTGCCATTGTTTTTTATCACGATATCGTTCATCCAATATATTATGAGCTGCAGAATAAGATAAAAAGTCTTTCAAGACAAAGAATTCATCATTTGCTAACAATAAATAGTCATATAATGAGTTAAAGCTTTCATTTTCCGGATCAAAAAAGCCATTTACCAATTGTTCGACTACCATTTTAACGCGAGGATTTTCATGATAAATATCCCATGCCCGATAATTTCCAAAGTGATGATAATCCAAAACTTCTTTGGCTGTAAGCCCAAAAATAATAATATTATCTTCACCAACCGCATTACGAATTTCAACATTAGCACCATCTAATGTTCCAATAGTAATCGCACCATTCATCATAAACTTCATATTGCCGGTTCCCGATGCTTCTTTGCTGGCAGTAGAAATTTGTTCACTAACATCTGCCGCCGGAAATAACATCTCCCCTAAACTTACACCATAATTTTCCACGAAAATTACTTTTAATTTATCTTTAATACTCTTATCATTATTAATCTTTTCACCAAGCGTATTAATAAGTTTGATTGTTTCTTTTGCCATATAATATCCCGGAGCAGCTTTACCACCAAAAATAAAAGTTCGTGGCGTAATATCAAGATTAGGATTTTCTCTGAGACGATTGTATAAATCCATAATATGCAGTGCATTCATAATTTGTCGCTTATAAGAATGAATCCGCTTTATTTGAATATCAAAAATTGAATTAACATCAACCTTTACGCCATTCTTCTCTTGAATATATTTTGCTAATTTTTGTTTGTTTTCCAGTTTAATTTTTGCCGTTTTATCTTGTAAAGCCGAATCAGCTGCAAATTTTGCCAGCTTGCTCAATTGTTCCGGACGCTTAATCCATAATGGCGAAATCGCCTCACTAATTAAATCTGCTAATTTCGGATTAGCTTTAATTAACCATCGACGATGGGTAATGCCATTTGTTTTGTTATTAAATTTGCCGGGATAAAACTGATGAAAAGCTGCCATGGCATAGTCTTTCAAGATTTCGGTATGAATTGCCGCTACCCCATTAACACTATAACTGCCAATAACCGCCAATCTCGCCATATGAATTTGGCCATCTTGCAAAATTGCCAACTCATTAGCTTTATCATAATTTCCATATTTTTCATTGATACTTAATACAAAGCGTCGATTAATTTCTTCAATTATCATATAAATTCTTGGCAATAAGTTTTTAAACATATCCACCGGCCATTTTTCCAACGCTTCCGGCAAAATAGTATGGTTGGTATAGGACATCGTTTTCCTAGTTATTTCCCAAGCCTCATTCCAATCCAACTCTTCTTCATCAATCAGAATTCTCATTAGCTCCGGAATCGCTACCGCCGGATGAGTATCATTGATATGAATTCCCACCTTTTCGGCAAAGTCTTTGGTATCATAACCACTATTTTTAAAATGACGGAAAATACTTTGCACTCCGGCCGATACAAAAAAGTACTGTTGAGTCAAGCGCAGTTCGCGCCCGTCATAAGTACTATCATCCGGATATAAAATTTTTGAAATACGTTGCACCCAGTTTTTATTAGTAATATAAGTATCAAAATCTGCCTTAGTGTAGCTTTCTAAATCAGAAATATCCTTAACCAATTCCGCACTCCATAAGCGTAGCGTATTAACAGTATTATTTTGATAGCCGATTACCGGAATATCATAAGGTACAGCTTTTATCGTAAAATAATCTTCGTGCATAGATTTAAGAGAGCCGTCAGACTTTGCAACGCAATAAGCATGACCTTTTAAATGAACCTCTACCGCTTTATCAGTTCTTCTAAACTCCCACGGATATAGATCTTTCAGCCAATTATCAGGCAATTCAACTTGGTTATTATTAACTATTTTTTGTTTAAACAACCCATAGCGATAGCGCATACCACAACCATGTGCCGGTAAACCCATCGATGCAAAAGAATCTAAAAAACACGCTGCCAATCGCCCTAAACCGCCATTACCAAGACCAGCGTCAGGTTCTTCGCTTAAGACATCATCAATATTAATATTTAAATCCGCCAAACCTTCAGCACAAAGCTTTTTTACCCCGGCGTTAATCATGTTGCAATCCAAGAGACTGCCTAATAAAAATTCAATCGAAAAATAATATATTTCGCGGCCCTTATCTTTATTATATTCTTTTTTGGTTTTAATCCAATTGATACTAACGTAGTCTCTAATAACCCCCGATAATGCAATGTATTTTTCATGATCAGTAGCACTATCTAAGCTCTTACCCCATATTGCATGGACTTTTTTTATGAATTCTGCTTTGAATTCATCTTTGTTCTCAAACAAAAGCTCACCCCCAAAATTAGCTATTTTTTATATAACACACAACCGTCTTTGTACAAGACGGTTGTAAAAATTATATAACTTTGCCTTTTTCAATAACAATTGGATAATTAGGCGCTCCTTTTAAAATATGGCCCGCCGTAATAATTGTGTTTTTATCACAAATAACATTTTCCAAATTAACATCCTTTTCAATATCACACCGTTGCATAATGATACTGTTTTTAATACAAGCACCTTTAGCAACATTGACACCTCTAAACAAAATACTGTTTTCCACTGTCCCTTCAACTACGCACCCATTAGCAACCAATGATTTTTGGACATTGGCACTTTCTTTATATTTTACCGGTGCTTCATCTTTAACTTTAGTATAAATTAAACTATCCTTAATAAACAATTGTTGCCAATTTTCTTGTTCCAATAAATTCATACTGGCTTTATAATATTCTGCAACAGAATTTATCATCGAAACATAACCACTATAGTGAAACCCAAAAATATTATAGCGTTGCATATTACGAATAATTCCATCTAATAATAAATCACACCCACCACGAGACTGACAATCACTGATAATTTCCACTAACAAATCTTTTCTTAATAACATTACCCCTAAGTATAGTTTATTAATGCCTGGATAACTATTGTTAAGCGCAATATCACAAACCTTACCATCGTCAGCCGTTCTAATTACTGTCCCTTTTAAAAAATCATCTTCATTTTTATCTGTATAAATCATCGTAATTTCTGCCCCGGTGTTTTGATGAAATCTTAAAACTTTATCATAGTTCATATTATAAACTAAATTACTACCGGAAACTAAAACATACTTTTGGCTACTATTTTGTAAAAAATCCAAGTTTTTATAAAGCGTACTAATATCACAAGAATCTTTATAATCAGAGGAACTCGCCGGCGGTAAAAAACAAACTCCATCTTTTTTCCGTGCTAAGTCCCAGTCTTTTCCCGATCTAATATGATCCATTACTGCTCTGGATTTAGTGCTCAGCACAATTCCCACATTTCGAATCCCTGAATTAACCATATTAGATAATGTAAAATCGATTAAGCGATATCGACCTGCAAAAGGGACTGCCGCCAACGGTCTGCTTCCGGTAATTTCCGAGATCAAATTTTCATTTTCGTGTAAATTAATTATCCCCATTACATCTCTCACAACTAATCCTCCTAAACAATAAAACTCTTAGACAACTTGATCTTTTTTTACTGTTGCATAAACTATTTCGCCTTCAGGAACAACCACAATCTCACCATCGCTACAACCGACCTTAGCTTGTGGCATTAATTCACAATCTTGACTAACCACGACTCTAGTAATCTCAGCATTACTACCAATATGAGCATTAGGCATAATAACAGAGTCCACCACCTTCGCTCCTTCTTCTATCGTAACTCCTGAAAATACAACAGAATTAACAACTTCACCCTTAATAATCGCCCCTTCACTAACCAGCGATCTTACAACCTTGGCATTTTCACCAACATAATGTGGTGGCATCGCCGGATTTACTGAATATATTTTCCAAGATCGATCATGTAAATCTAGTTCCGGTTTTTCTTTTAACAAATCCATATTAGCTTCCCAAAAACTATCTACCGTCCCTACATCTTTCCAGTAGCCATTAAAAGCATAAGCATACATTTTAGCATCATTATTGAGCATTTTCGGGATAATGTTTTTACCAAAATCATGGCTAGACGCGGTATCTTTCGCATCATCTTCTAGGTAGCGTTTTAAAAACTTCCAATTAAAGACATAAATTCCCATCGATGCTAAATTACTCTTTGGTTGTGCCGGTTTTTCCTGAAACTCGGTAATTCTACTTTCGCTATCAGTATTCATAATACCAAACCGCGGTGCTTCTTCCATTGGTACTTCAATCACCCCAATGGTAACTTCAGCTTTTTTCACTTTATGATAATCAATAAGCCAAGAGTAATCCATACTATAAATATGATCACCCGATAAAATCAACACATAACTTGGGTTAATCATTTCGATGAAATTTATATTTTGATAAATAGCATCAGCTGTCCCTTTATACCATTCCGCACCCTTTTCTCTGGCATAAGGAGGCAAAATAAACACACCACCAGCTTTTCGATCCAAATCCCAAGCACCACCGGAACCAATATAGTTATGCAATGCCAACGGTTGATACTGCGTTAATATCCCTACCGTATCAATCCCGGAATTACTACAATTACTTAAAGGAAAATCAATAATTCTATACTTACCACCAAACGGCACCGCCGGTTTTGCTATCTTTTTAGTTAGTGATCCTAATCTAGTTCCTTGTCCACCTGCTAAAATCATCGCTAAGCAATCTGTTTTTCGCATAAATAATCCTCCTAAAAATACAACACCAGGTATTGCATAAAATATTTTAGACCTACTTATCGTTATACAACCATGTCCATAGCAAAAACTGCGATACTATAACATCACACCAACAATTGATCTTCTGTAAATATAAATACACCCTCTACTTAGGGATAAATATCCGTATATATTATATTAGCTATTTGTATACAAAATCCTGCCAAAAAACCTTGACTAGCCTTAAGTTTTTTCCAGTTTTTCAGTAAATAAAAAAAGCTTGTCAAAACAAGCTTTTAAAGTATAAAATAAGACAAAATAAGACAAAATACCCCTTAGTCCGTTGTCATTTTTGTATTTATTTGTAATTATTTTTTCCAATTCCTTAATGCATCCATATACATGTTAGCAGTTTCATAAATATTCATATTATAAGCCGATGCATCATCTTCCGTAACAGTCATAATAATTTGGTTATCATAATAAATAATTAAATTAACGCCATCTGAATCTAAAATATATTTATTGTTGTTGTATTGTAAGTCAAGTCCGGCTTGATAAATTCTGCCGGCAATCAGATAAGCTCGATAAATAGCTTCAGTTCCGCCAGCATCGGCTTTAATCGCCGGTAATTGCCAAGCACCATCAACCACTTTAATTTCAGTAGCAGTTTGGTTAACAGTCGGCTTAATACCAGCTGCCGTTAAATCCTTTTTCGCTAACTCGATTCTGGTTTTACCTTCAGGATGAGTTGAAAACCAACTGTTTTTTTGATCCGGATTAAGACTAGATAGTTTCATCAAGCCAATCAACATTCCATAAGGATTGTAGCCAGCCTTGGTAGAATGTACAAAACCCAAGTGATCAGCTTCTTTTTCATCACTTCTACTATAACCAGCCATTATAACATTCAAGGCTAAACTCTGTAACACCACGCTGTTGTCTTTAAACAATCCTCCCAACAACAAACTCATCCCTAAAGTTTTTTCCATTTGATGAACTGAATGTCGTTCCACAATATGCCCCAACTCATGACCAATAACACCAGCTAATTCATCATCAGTTTTCATTAAGTCCGTTAACCCTTTATAAACATAGATAAAACCGCCCGGCACCGCCACGGCATTAACATCATCTGAGTTTAGCACCTTAAAGGTGTAGGGCAAGTCTTTTCTCTCGCAAATTTTAACCATTTTCATGCCAATTTCATTAATGCGTGCCTGCAATGCTTCATCTTCGACCAAGCCATACTTGTCTTCAAACTGCTTCGCGACAGGCTTGCCCATTGAAATTTCTTGCTTTGTCCCAATAAGTGCCGCTTCAACACTAGCAGTATTTAAAGTAAAAAAAGTTAGCACTACTAATAAAAACCCTGTCGCCTTTTTCAAATTCATTAGCTCACATCTTTTCTCAGCAATTTTTGTTATAACACCATTTTACTTATTTCTAGACCGCGCGCAAATTTACTTTTTCCCGATAATTCTAGCGGAAATTTATCCAGTAAGCTACTGCCTAAAGCTTTAACAGTTTCCACCTTGCCTTCAAGCAATTCTAATTCTACTTCTTTGATTGGCGCATTATGATTATTGGCTCTAACAAAACCACAGTCAATAGCAACTTCAATCAAATTATCCTCAAGCTGTAACAACATTTTTTCTCTGGTAAACATCGTCTCCATAATATTTTGCAACCTAAACGGGCTAATCATATCAATTAAATCTTGCTCAAAACCCGGTTCATCTTTAAAGACCATAATATCAGGCCAAGAGCTATCAACCATAACATTCCACTCTACTCTACTATGCAAGCCATTTTCAACTTTGCCTCGCCCTTTTAAAGTTGCCACCAATCCATCTTTTTCTTTACGAACACGAAAAGCATAACCCATTTTGCTGAGCAATCTTTGCTCCGTATCAAAATATCGTGCTTCCATTAATGACTTTTCAATACTACCTGGAACAATATCATTCATACCCTTTAAATAATCAACCAAATCATTCCAACGACTCTCGTCAATAATTTGTAATTTTAATTCAACTTCAAGTTTACTCATAATATCTCCTAAAATAAATTTTTCTCTTTGCCGGCAAAGTATTCCCTGGCTAAAATACCTAAAATCATTAATGATTCATACACATCACCAGTTTTAATGCATTCTCTGATAATTCCTTCTTCCACAAAGCCTTCATCTTTATATAAATTAATCGCCCGATTATTATCAACTTTAGCATCAAGCCACGCCCGATGCATTTTTAAATCTTCAAACGCCCAACTTTTCATCATTTTTAAGGCTTCACGCCCATAGCCTTTGCCTTTTACCGCCATGATAATTCTCATGAATTCAATTTCCGCAAAAGGATTAGCTAGGCCTGAAATAATTAAAAAGCCAATTTTTTCACTGCCATCAGCCGATTCCACTATAAAGTGTTTCGTATTTTCTCCATTAAGCATCTCGGTATGTTTTTCCAGATCGTAGGGAATAACATATTTCGCATTTTCTTCTGCATGCTCAACTTCCATAATATAATCTAAATCACTAGTCTCAGCTTGGCGAAATCTTAAAATAGCCGATTGTTTTATTATATTATTTTGCTTCATTCCACACCTCATACTTATATTAATTTTCTGTTGTTATTTTATTACTTTTAACATATTATATCAATCTAATTAATCATTTTATAGTTATTTTTAAGATAAACTTTAACCTTGCCTTATTTTATAGCGAAAAATTGACTAATAGCACTATCTAGCGTAAGATAACTTTAGAATAGGAGGTTTTACCATGATTTTTGAACATTATTTCGACATTTTGCTAGTGCCTATTTCCATAATAATTATCAGCTTGATTTTAGGCATTTTCTTAAACCGAATAATCTTTTATAAACTTTTGCCTAAAATAACGCAACCAACCAGTCCAACTTATATTATCTGTTCTAAAGCCTTGCGTGGGATTCCCATCGCCTGGAGTTTAGCCATCGGCTTATATTGGGCTATTAACAGCATTGAAATGATGACTAGATTACAAACCTTCTTATCACAATGCTTAATTGCTTTACTGATGTTTTCCACAACCATCGTAATTGCGCGAATTGTTGTAGGAATGATTGAATTATATACCAAAAGTACTTCTAGCCAACTACCGGCAACCTCAATTTTAACAAACCTTATTCAAATCAGCATTTATATTTTAGGAATACTAATTATTCTTCAATCCTTTGGCATTTCCGTAGCACCGCTCGTTGCCGCATTAGGCGTCGGCGGTTTAGCAGTAGCCTTAGGCTTACAAGATACCTTAGCCAATATTTTTTCTGGACTTCATTTAATTCTCTCCAAACAATTAAAGCTTGGTGATTTTATCAGATTAAGTACCGGCGAAGAAGGAAAGGTTACTGATATAACCTGGCGATTTACCACTATTCAAGCTTCCAGCAATAACGTCATCATTGTTCCTAACCAAAAAATAGCTTCTGCCATCTTAACGAATTACAATATGCCAATTCAAGAAGTTACTGTTGTTATTCCAATGTCCGTCAGCTACAATAGCGATTTAAATAAGGTTGAATCCGTAACACTGGCTGTTGCAAACAAAATAATGTCAACCCTAGAACCTACAATCACCGATTTTAGTCCCGGCTTATCTTTTCACACCTTGGGCCAATCCAGCATTGACTTTAATGTTATTTTACGCTCTAGCGAGTTTTCCAACCAATTCAAATTAAAACATGAGTTTATTAAGGCAATAATTGCCACCTACCGCCAAGAAAATATCATAATCCCTTATCCCACCAACACTATTATTATGGAAAAAGATGAAGCAGATTAATCTGCTTCATCTTTTTTATTATTAAAAATCATCTAAATTATACTGCCATTGAGTAATTCGGGCTATGTTTGAACGCAGTGAGTTTAGCCCTAATTGCGAGTTTATAACTAGCACCAAACTATCAATTCAACCTTTGTCACTTGTATTTTTACTGCGGAATATTATCTGCCTTCTTATTTGAAAAATTACACCGCAATCTTCCTTATCCTCCCGTGCAGATATTTTTCGCAGTAAAATCGTTACAACCAAGCTCACGGTTGAATTATACTGCCATTGAGTAATTCGGGCTATGTTTGAACGCAGTGAGTTTAGCCCTAATTACGAGTTTATAACTAGCACCAAACTATCAATTCAACCTTTGCGACTTGTATTTTTACTGCGGAATATTATCTGCCTTCTTCTCTAAGAACATTCTCAATCTTTCTGTTGCATCTTGATTTCCCTGCTCCGCTGCTTTTAAGTACCAGGTTAACGCCTCTTTATAATCTTGTTCTACCCCTTTACCTAACTCATACATATTTCCAAGATTAAATTGACCCCACTCATACCCAAGCTCTGCTGCTTTTTTATACCACTTCACCGCTTCATCAAAATCTTGCTCAATCCCCTTGCCGGCATAATACAACATCCCCAGCGCATTAATAGCAAAAATATTTCCTTGCTCCGCCGCCTTCTTATACCAACGAAAAGCTTCTTTATAGTTTTGCCTCGTTCCTCGACCATGATAATACATATTGCCTAAATTATATTGCGCCCAAATATGACCGACTTCAGCCGCTTTTTTATACCATCTAAACGCATGGAAATAATTTAAAAACGGCGGACTGCCACCATAATAAATATTTCCCAGGGAATTCATCGCCTCATCATTACCATTTTCTGCAGCTTTCAAATACCATCTCACGGCTTCTTTATCATTTTTTTCAATACCTTGGCCGGCATAATACATATTCCCCAAAATATATTGCGCTAAGATATAACCATAATCAGCCGCAACTTCAAAATTTTTCGCAGCTTCAGCATAATCTTTATTAACACCTTTTCCTTGATAGTACATGTTACCTAAATAATATTTAGCTCGAAAATAACCTTGATTCGCCGATTTTTTATACCAATGATACGCGGCATGCTCATCTTTATTCACAAAGATTCCCTGGTTGTAAATTTGTCCCATCAACCATTGTGCTTCTCTATCATTATCCCGTGCTAAAATAACAAGTTCCTGAAAAACTTTATTAAAGGAAGCTTTGGCTTTTTTTTCATTATATTGTAGCTCTAAATTCGCAACCTCAAATTGGCAAAAACAATGCCCCAGCCTCGCCCCTAAGCGAAACTTTTCTTCCGCAAAATGTTTAATTGGTTCTACCCCTTCAAAGCCACCAGACAATAGCTGTCCATAATAATACATCGCTTTGGGATTGGAGTTTTTTACAGCTTTCTCTAAAAAATTTAATGCAGTTTTAAAGTCGCCCAAATAGTAAGCTTTCTCACCTCTAATAAAATTTACATCTTCATAATCGACCACTACCAACTTATCAACCGCTGTAATAATTTTAAACTCCGTTAAAAAGCTCAATACAATATCATGTAAACTAATATCAAAGCTACTTTCAATTTTTAAACTATTAGCTAAAAAGCTATCTAGCAAAGCATTGTTAGCTTCCACCGCCGTAAAATCAGTCTTATAAACCTGAACTTGTTTTAATAATGCATTAGCAATATAAGCTTCTTCTTGCTTTAATAATCGCACTTTTTCCACCGCAAATAACAGTGGCGTTTCCAGCAAAGTTAACTTTTTTAAATTAACTTTGGGCAAGCCCTCAAAAATTTTATCTGCTAAATCGCTTTCTATAATTAACGCTTCAAAAAAATCTTTTAATTTGATATTTTTCTTCAGATCAATATCTAATTTTTCAAAAGTTTCTCGCAATAATAACAAATCTTCAAACGACCATTTACCACCAGCTTCACGATAAAAATCATTAACCAAACAAATTGTTTTGCCGGCATGATTTAAACTAGGATATTCTCGCCCTTTAAACACTTGATACTCAATAATATCTTGCCAATGTAATAAAATATCATTAGAGTTTTCAAAATTTTTATTTTCTATTTTATTTAATGCTGCAATCCCTTCATCAATCAAATCAAATAACTCTTGTCTCGTATTGATTATTGCTAGGGTCATATCTGCAAAATACATTAAGCTAAGGCGCGATCTCAAATATACTAACATTTCACGAGCAATAATATTTTGTGAGATTAGTTTTTTTATCATTTGTTCAGCGTAATATACCAATTTATCCAAACCGTCCCGCAAGTCATCTTGCACCCGCGGATTACCGATAAGACTGGCTCCCCATAGTTCTTTTAAATAATTGGTAGTTAGCAGTTCTTGATATTGCTCCGGCGTTAAAAATAAAATATTACAACTATCCAGTACAAATTTATTAATCTGAGCAATGTTATTGGCATATTTTTTAATCAAATTATTTAAAACAATATCAATTTCTTTCCGCTGAATAATCCCAAATAATTCTTTAGTTTTCTTTATTTCATTTAACTCCATGTAGACGCTCCCCTTAGCTCTTCGAAACATTTACTAATTTGTTTAAAATACGCCATTTATCAGTAAATACCCTGCAAATTTCTTTAAATATTATCAGTATTAACAAAATGTATAAAAAGTCCCATAATAAAAAAACCTGCAATAAAAATTGCAGGTTTCAGTCTATTTACTTCACAACCATTACCGGGCATTTTGCTCGTTCAATAATATTTTGACTAACACTGCCTAACAGCATTCCTTTAATTGCCCCTAAGCCCCTTGTTCCCATAATGATTAAATCACTGTTTAAATCACCGGCAAATTCTAAAATCACCGTAGAGGGATTACCGGCTTCACAATGAGCATTAGCAGCTACTCCCGCCGGCAACTTACTCATCGTTCTTTCTAAAATGGCATCACCGGTTTTAGTGGCAGCATCTAATACTAACTCCGGTAAAAAAACATTGGCAGTCATTTGCTGACCACTCATTACGCCAGTTATGTTAGCAACATATAAAAAATCAATAACAGCATTATTAGCTTTTGCTAAATTCACTGCTTGTTGTACTGCTCTTTCCGAGATTTCCGAACCGTCAATTGGTACAAGAATTCTTTTGATTTCGCTCATTGCTCTCACCTCTATAAATTTCATTTCTCCATCTTATAATATTACTATTCGCCATTTAATGGAACTATCCTTTTGTTTTTAACATCAAACAACAATCTTTTAATATTTTTTTCAGAATATGCTATAATACTTATCAAAGATTATTGCGTTAAATAACTAGCAAAGGAAGATTACTATGACGTCTCTTAATAAAAGTGTTTATGATGCACTCATCAATACTTCTCTAAATGATGTTTTTCAAGCAGCCAAAGATTTAGCTCCCATTATCAAAAAAACCGAATTAATGGAAAGCCCCTATTTCAGCAAAGAATGTAATAACCAAGTTTATTTAAAACCAGAAAATCTTCAAATTACCGGTGCTTTTAAAATTAGAGGCGCCTTTAATAAAATAAACAAATTAACTACGACTGAAAAAGATCGGGGAGTAATTGCCGCTTCAGCCGGCAATCATGCCCAAGGTGTTGCCTATGCTTCAAAATTATTAGGAGTTAACGCTACTATCGTAATGCCAGCTACCACCCCTATTATAAAAGTAGAAGCCACTAAAGAACACGGCGCTACAGTTGTATTATTCGGTGACTCTTATGATGATGCCTACAACAAAGCGTTGACCTTAGCGCAAGAACACAATTATGTTTTCATTCATCCGTTTGATGATTTAGATGTTATCATCGGTCAAGGTACTATTGCTATTGAAATATTGGATGAACTAGCCGATGCTCATGCAATCTTAGTGCCAATCGGCGGTGGCGGTCTAGCCAGTGGTGTTGCCTTAGCCGCTAAACACATTAATCCTAATATCAAAATAATCGGTGTTGAACCGGACGGTGCTGCTTGTATGAAATACTCTCTAGCAAAAAACAAAGTCAGCACCCTTGATTATGTTGACACAGTAGCCGATGGTACCGCCGTCAAAACCCCGGGCGAACTCACCTTTTCTTTCATCCGCCAATATGTTGATGAAGTAATAACAGTTTCGGATTTCGATATTATGGCAACCATTTTATTATTAATCGAAAAACACAAATTAATCTCCGAAGGAGCCGGTGTACTAGCATTAGCCGGATTGAAAAAACTAAATTTTCATAATAAAAAAGTCGTTAGCATTATTAGCGGTGGCAATATCGACATTTCCACAATTTCTGCTATTATTAACAAAGCGCTGGTTGTTCGTGGCCGCGTCTTCTGCTTCTCTGTCAATTTGCCTGATAAGCCTGGACAACTTTTAAAAGTAGCAGAAATTTTAGCTAGCCAAAGTGCCAATGTTATCAACCTAAATCACAATCAAGCTAAAGTTACTAACAGTTACAAACAAGTGGAGCTGGAAGTTACGGTCGAAACCAATGGCGATGAACATATCGAACAAATTACTACCGCACTGGAACAACATAATTTTATTATTCAAAAAATTTATTAAAAAAAGACTAAGGCTCTTACCATTCTTGGTAGACCTTAGTCTTTTCTCATTATAACTGCTTACAATTATTTAACCTCGTTACTCCGCATCAGCCAGCTTTAACAATTCTTTCAAGACCAAACACGCTTTAACAATGTCACTAATTTCACTATATTCTTGCGGATTATGACTAAGACCATTATGTGACGGCACAAAAATCATTCCGGTTGGAACAAACTTCGCAAAATTCATACTGTCATGTCCGGCGCCACTAGGCATAACTTGGTAAGAGTAACCTAGTTTGGCACAGACAGCCTGGCTAGTTTTCAGTAACTCTTTATCTAACAGTACTGGCTCTTCATCATTTTTCATCTCAATTTGAAGCTTTAACATTCTCTTTATCGCTATAACACTAAGTAATAATCTCAACTTAGCGAAAAAATCTTTTTTCAATTTACGGTCAATACTTCGCACATCCAGCCCTAATTCAACCTGACCGGCAATAACATTCATAACATTAGGCGTTGCTGTTATAATGCCCACTGTCGCTACCAAATCAGCTCCATATAGCTTTCCTAACTTTTCTACTGCCAAAATAATTTCAGCAGCACCACAAAGACCATCTCGTCTTAAATTCATCGGCGTTGCACCAGAATGATTCGCTTCACCCTTGATAGTAATAACAGCTCTCGTTGGCGCAAAAATACCATTTACCAAGCCCACTGCTACATTATTTTGTTCTAACACAGCTCCTTGTTCAATATGAATTTCCCAAAACGCCTTAATCTGACCTTGATATTGGGCGCTACTTACTCCAGCCCATTTTTTTTGTTGTAAAACTTCACTAAAAGTAATCCCATCATTATTTTTTATCTTAAGGCTATCAGCTTCAGTCAACAGTCCCCAAAACGCCTTACTACCTAATGTCGAACAGCCAAACAAACTTGATTCTTCTGCCATAAATACGACAATTTCTAGTGGATGTTTATTCTGATAATTTTCAGTAGCGAAACTATTAATAATAGCTAATGCTCCTAAAACTCCGACAACACCATCATAATTTCCGCCATCAGGAACGCTATCTAGATGAGAGCCCATCATTAAGGCCGGCAAATCAGCCTTACCTTCTTTTCTCGCAATAACATTACCAACACCATCACGATAAACCTGCAAATTACAATCCCGCATCAGCTTAATAACATAAGCTACGACCTTTTCATGTTCCGGCGAAAAAGCCAATCTCATAATTTTTTGTTCAGTATCCAGACCAAGCTGTGCAATTTCCGCAAAAGCTTTTTCTAAATATTTTTTCATATCCTCACTCCAGTGCTAATTGTAATTGTTCATAGTTTTCCTTGGAAATATTATTTACCCTTTGACTTAATTGCACTGTTTTTCTGCCTAAAACTTTGTATAGTTCCAACTCTTGAGGAACAAACTGCTGTATCATTGTTAAGTGGGCCCTAACCGTTTTATAATCACCCCGGGCAATCGGACCGGTTAACCCTTTGGCACAACCTTTATGTTTAATATTATTTAAACTACCTAATACCAATGGTAACAATGCTAAAAAGGCCTCTTCTTCTGCTATGTCTAGTGCTGTTAATAACGTTAGTGAACTTTGCATTAAGGTCACTAAATAATTAGAAGCAATCGTGGCGGCCGCATGATAAAGGGCTCTTTTTTCCTCGGGGATTACTAAAATCTTTCCACCCAGTTCCCTTACTATTTTTTTAGCAACAACTAGACTTTCAGCCACACCATTAATCGCCATATACACGCCTTGAAGACTGGTCAACTGATTTTCCGCAAAAGACTGTAAGGGATGAATACTACCAATCAGTGCGCCCTGCTTTTGAACAGGTGCCAAGACACTTAAGTCCGCCGCGCCACTGCAATGAAAAACAAATTGGTTCTTCTGTAGCACATTTTTCTGCGCTAAAATTGTCGCTACTTTTTTGATATTAGCATCATTTGTAGTAATAAAAACAATCTCAGCCTCTCTTATTGCTAAAAAATCAGTACTAACAACACTATTAACTACTTTAGCCAATTTTTCCGCTGAAGCCATACTATTGCTACTAACACTACTAATGTGATAGCCCAATTGATATAACGCTGTTGCCAGCACCGTTCCAACTTTACCGGCACCAATTATCGCTACATTCATCACTTTCACTCCTTATCTTAAATTTAGTTTACCATATCTATTAAGACTTGTGCTGACTATTAAGTTTAAAATAAAAAAGAAGATTGCCGGAGCAATCTTCTGACTATTTTTGTAGCTTATGCGTTTATTTTAATACCTTCGATTAATTGTCCTCTAGTATGTTTTTCCGTTACCATTGCCGTCTGCTCAATACCAACAATAATCGCCTGCATTGAGGTTTCGATATTACCAAGGATTGAGTTGATTTTTTTCGTCGCTTCAACACTATCCTCTGCCAATTTTCTAACTTCATTTGCAACCACAGCAAACCCCCGACCTTGCTCGCCCGCTCTCGCTGCTTCAATCGCAGCATTAAGACCTAGCAAATTAGTTTGTTGTGAAACTTTATTAATAAAGCCAATTACTTCGTGCGTATTATTAATATGTAATTTTGCTTCATTTACCGCATCAGATAAGCTTTCAACTTTCGCATGTAATTCTTCGTTTACTAATGCTTGTGATTTAACTAAATGATATAACATATTTGTAATATAGCCTTCAATTACTTTTACATGTTCCGGTTTGTTTTCTTCAATAATACGGTTAACTTCGGCATTACCTGTAATATTAAGAACCACATCAATCCCAGGATGTCTTACTGCTTCACGAAGATCTTGAAACGTTCTAATCCCTAGTTTTTGAGCTAATATAACTGCTACAGCATCAGCTTTAACATCCGCTACAGCCACAATTTCAACTTCCTTTACAAGCTTACAAAGATCAATTATCCCTGCGCCACCTCTACCGCCACCAACTAATAAAATCTTAACCATTTTGTTTACCCCTTTCGCTCTCTGTTTCTCTATCTTCATAAAACACTATAATTTAGATTTCTCAACTACTCTTATAGCTACTACTTATCTATCTTAATCATTTCTTAACAATAATTTCATAAATAATACCTATGAAAATAATATTTAAATTAGTATAATACCTATTCGACTAAAGTCTTACTTTATCCTGCAAAAAAAAATATTCCAAAAAATAAATTTCGTCAGATTTCGTCATTATGTTACATTTTATGTTGTATTAATAATAGCATTTTTTTAAAAATTTGTAATTAAATTTTTTTATTATTATTTAAAAATAACAAAAAAAAATTTATAATATTATTACATTAATTTTAAAAATATCATTAACTAAGTATAAGGAGAAAAACATGCCAAAAATCAAATTTATCTATAAATTTTTAATTACTGTCATGCTTATTATTCTACCCGGTAATCTAGCCTTCGCTAAAACCAATCTCAGTATTAACGCTACCGGCTCAGCTGTTAAAACCGTTCAAGAAAAACTGTTAAAATTAAATTATCCTATCAAAAAAGTTACCGGTTTTTATGACAAAGACACTTATCTGGCAGTAAAAGAATTCCAAAGAAATAATAATTTAACAGTAACCGGCAAGGTCGACGATCAAACTATGTCCATCTTAAAAAAATCAACCAAAAAATTGACACCAACTAGTTTTTCGGCTAAAGGCACCGCCATCTTGGAAACCGGAAAAAAATTCTTCGGTACTCCCTATGTCTTTGGTGGCACAACTCCTAAAGGCTTTGACTGTTCAGGTTTTGTCCAATATGTCTTTGCTCAAAACTCTATCAAATTACCACGCACTGCCGACTTACAATATAAGGTTGGCACAGTAACAAAAAATCCGCAAATTGGTGATTTAGTCTTTTTTTCAACCTACGAAAAAGGACCTTCTCATTGTGGAATTTATGCCGGTAATAATACCTTTTTACATGTTTCATCTAAAAAAGGCGTTAGAATTGATTCCTTGGATGACCCCTACTGGAAACCATTATATTTAGGCGCTCGCAAAGTTTTACCATAAAATTAAAGCAAAAAGGAAGATGAAACTACTCATCTTCCTTTTTTATCGCTATTTACCTTTTATCATTCTACTCAAATCATTAATGTAAGTTTCGCACACTTTTCCAGCAACCTTATCCACATTCGGTGAACTAAAGACTCCACCGGATGAAGATTTTTCATCAGTTCGAGCAAAAATAACATCTCCGGTTTTATTATCAGTTAGTTTAAACTCTAACTTTACAACGGCAATTTTCTCAGTCCAAGGATCAACATAATTTGTTTTCTTATAAGGTTGCGAAATAGTAGTCCAAGTTCCATCCGAATTTTTTATTTTAATTTCTTGATACTCTGTGCTTTCGTAAGTATAACCTTCATGCTCTACATAATCATAATAATATTTTTTTACCACAACCGTTAAGTTAGCATCAAAATTATTTTTTAAGTATTGTGCCAATACAGCTTGCGCTTTAGCTTCATCTTTATTTTTTTGTTCCACATAGTCACTATGTAACAACGCATATTGCTTTTCTAAACCATAAGAATCAAGTAGCGGAACAAGTTTCTTTTTCGCATTTTCCAATAACGACTGTAACACAACCTTGTCAGCATATTCATTTTCAATAAATTTCTGTGCATCATTATCAATCATACAATTAACCGGAATGCTTTTTAATTTTGCAAAGCTGTAATTTACATCTTTAAATTCAGACTTTTCGGCAAAGCCAATTCCCCCGAGCAAACTCCAACAGAAACAAGACAGCACTAACAATTTAAAAATTTTCATCAGCTCAACCCTCTTTTCTCAATAGTTCATAATCTTAGCTTACTATAGATGACTATATTTTTCCACCTATTCCTTTACAACTAAAAAAACTAAAACAGCTTAGTATCTATAACTAAGCTGTTTTATTATTTACTATTTATAGTTATTACTTTTCATTTTATTTTCTTTTATCTTACGCCAAATAAAGCTACCTAACATAATCAAACCACCAAATAAAATTACATTCGCCAATACACCAAAAAATAAATCAAAGAACCCACTGCCGCCTAGACCAAACATTTGTGAAATCATCCCGCCTAACATCATTCCTCCGGCAATCATCCCTAAGTTGCGCATAAAACCACCGGATGTGCTCTTTTGTTGCCCCATGTTAGCATTACTTTTAGCATTAGCCTCTGGTGCTTTTTCTTTATAGCTATTAGCCGGAGCTGAAGCCTTATAATCACTGCTAGTATTAGTGTTCGCCTTTTGAGTATTAGATATCTTTGGTGCTGACATTTTCATTTTAGAACCACCTACCGCCGCAAAACCAACGGTATTCAACATCAATAAACTAACCATCGTTAAAATTAAAATTCTTTTCATTTTATTCCTCCTTTTGAGCTTTAATATCTTCAGCAAAAGCATAAATTTCTGCCAATCCTTCTAGCTCACCCGATAAATATCGATCAATATCATGAACATCAATATAAAACTTACAATCAACTTCCAAATAGCCCTGTTCTCTTCCTTGACTAATGTCTCTTATCGCAAGTAATTTTTCGCGCATATCCAGACATTCTTCGCGGGTTGCCGTAACATTAAGCTTTACTAACGGCACACCATATTCTCTTAACACATCATGTAAACTTAATCTTTCTGACATTTAGAACCTCCATCAATTTTTATATTACTTACTACTATATTTTACCTCAAAAACTCTTTTTTCGCAAATTTCGTCATTTTTCATCTTTTTAAGCTATTATTACAATAAAAACGCGTCCGCATTAATAATACGGACGCATCCTTCTATTTTTTAGATTTTACTATCAATTCAAAATTTTTAACATTATCAGTATTTTTTTCCCAGACTCTAGTATAGTTAAGCTTAATTTTCAGAGCACCACTCTCTTTAATAATAAACTCAAACACTTTTAGATGCGCTGCACCAACTAATCCCGCAGGATTATCATCAATAACTTGCTCCTCTGTCAACTCCACTTGTTGTGGTAAATCTATAATTTGCCAAGAATAACCCGTACTGGTATTTTCATTTAAAGTAATTTTAATAACATCACCCACTTTGGCACTAACTTCAGCTTTATCATACGCTGTAACAACTTCAATTTTATTAACAGCATGCTGTGCTAAAACCGGTGCTGTGTTCATAAAACTCAAAGTTATTAAGAAACTTACACACATACCCACAATTATCAAACATTTCACTTTATTATTCATTTTCACACTCCTCTTTATCCACAGATATTTGTTAATATTTTCATTATACTGTAGTGCTACAGCAAAATAAAGAGAAGATTGACTGGCAATCTTCTCTAGTTTTACAGTATTTTAACAATGTTATAATTAGAATCACGCTCTACGGCAATTCGACCCGTCTGCTTGATTACATCAATTAAACAATCTTGCGATAATGATGTACTGGACTTAGCTCCAGCCGCATGCATTATTTTTTCTTCCTTTATCGTACCATCAATATCATTAGCTCCAAAACCTAAAGCAATTTGTGCAATCGGTAAAGTCAGCATTACCCAGTAAGCTTTAATATTTTTAAAATTATCCAACATCAAGCGGGAAATCGCCATCGTTTTCAAATCATCCCAGACCGTAGTACGCTCAATCTTTTGCTCTAATTCCGTATTAATCGGATGAAACGGAAAACAAATAAAGGTTTGAAAACCACCGGTTTCATCTTGCAATTGGCGTAAAGAGAGCAAATGCTCAACTCTTTCCTCAATAGTCTCAATGTGACCATATAACATACTGGCATTAGTCTTTAAGCCTAACTTATGTGCAGTACGCGCAACTTCTAACCACTCATTAGCACTAGCCTTATTCGGACATAACTCATCTCTTACCCTATCCGATAAAATTTCCGCACCGCCCCCCGGCATTGATTGGACACCGGCAGCAATTAACTCCTGTAAGACCTCTTCTATCGACTTACCGGAGATATTAGCAAAATGAGTTATTTCTACCCCGGTAAAAGCTTTTAAATGAACCTGCGGTAACTGTTCCTTTATACTTTTGATAATATCTACATAAAACTCAAACGGCCATTTAGGATGTAGTCCGCTTACAATATGAAACTCTTTTAAGTCAGGGTCCTTCGCTGCATTTTTAGCCAGCTCCAACGCCTTTTCTTTCGTCATTTCATAAGCTTGCTTACTATCTAGGTCACAACCAAACGCACAAAACTTACAACGTGAAAGACACACATTAGTTAAGTTTAAATGACGGTTAACATTGTAATAAACATAATCTCCACTGATTTTTTTGCGTCTTTCATCAGCCAGCATCCCTAGCCACGCCAAATTATCACATTTATATAACGCCATTGCATCTTCCTTCGACAATCGCTCTCCGGCAAACACCTTGGCCTCAATAGCCTTTAGGACATTGTCCAACATAAAACACTCCTAACCACAACAAAAACTAAGATATAATATCCAACCATATAATTTTACATCATTTTATTACTACAGACAAGAATATTAAGGTTTTTGTTAGTGTTAGCTAAACTTATTTTATAATCTATTCAGCAATTTTAAAACTTGGTCAATATTATCAGTAATAATCCCGTCAATACCGTATGAAATTAGCTTTTTCAGTAACGGCTCATCAAAAGTCTTACCACTGTGTTCCGGCCAAGTCCAAGCCACAACTTTTAAGCCATAACCATGCGCTTCTTGCACCTCTTCAAAGGTTAAAGCAACATCCTCCACCGACCAAACAGCCCCACCTAAAGACTTAATCATAAAAGGAATAGAGTTATTATAATTTTTCAATAAATGTCCTGCAGTCCATTTACCGGCAATTAAGGTTTCTTCATTATAAAAACTATCATCATAACCGGTTGCACCTTGTATTGCAATCGACTCATATGAAGTTAAATAACTGGTTTTTATGGTGCGATCTAGTTGTTGCAAGGCTAATAAGCATTGATAATCAAAACTTTGAACTTCCACCCGTTCTAGCAACTTGTATTCTGTCAACAATTGATACAATTTGTGAGTCAGTATGTTATTATTGGCACTAAAATTAGGATTATTAACATCACTCTTTATTTCTAATTGTAACGCTGTCTTAGGATAATTTTTTAACAATCTGAACAGTTCACTTAATTCTAAAATTTCACTTTTGGGCAGAGCTGTTTGTTGCGGAAAATATTTTTTATATTCACTATGAGGATTAATTTTTCCGCTATTATAATTTTTAATCTCAGCTAAGGTTAAGTTTTTATACAAAAAATGCTCCGGAATATTTTTTGTATTAGCACCAGCTACACCGATAAACTCGCCGTTATCATTTTGAATTAAATCAGCATTAAGATATAAATCATGGGCTAAGATAATCTTTTCATCCTTTGTCAATACAATATCACCATCAAGATAATCCACACCTAATTCTAATGCAAATTTATACCCCTCTAAACTATGCTCCGGCAATAGCCCTCGATAGCCACGATGACCATAAACAGCAATTTTCTTCATTAAAAGCACCCCCTTTGAACGATAGTTTGAACAATTGTTAAACGATAGTCAAGCAATCGTTAAACAATTGCACAAATCCTACCTCAATATTTAAACAATTGTATCATTACTATTAAGCCATCATATTCCAAACCCAAAGGGCTTTCTTACTGCCTTCTTCGACCTCTTCGTGTTTCAATCTTTTCATCTTTCAACAATTCAAATTTCCCTTATAAAAAAAG
>RRZT012123043.1_pt1 | contig 38857 bp, 31 predicted proteins | sample 2165551 | NCBI WGS metagenome assembly RRZT01 (sample SAMN10456910, study PRJNA506462) | wastewater metagenome | biome: wastewater; feature: sludge; material: wastewater sludge; isolation source: wastewater sludge with Escherichia coli K12::gfp cells carrying plasmid... | place: USA: Moscow, Idaho...
CAGCGGCAGCAGCCCGGCCTGCACGAGCGAGGACTTGCCCGAGCCCGAGGCGCCGACGACGACGGTCACCGGGGCCCGCTCGACCAGCTCGAGCAGCGCCTGCGCGTCGCGCTCCCGGCCGAAGAAGTGGGCGGCGTCGTCGGGCCCGAAGGCGGACAGGCCGGGGAACGGGTGTCGGCCGGTGCCCGGGGGCAACCGCCGGGCGTGCAGTCGCCGCAAGGCGTCCAGCCAGGGGGCGTGCTGCTCCGGTGGCACGCCGAGGGCACCGAGCAGCTCGACGAGCACCTCGGGTCGGGTTGCCGGTGGCAGGTGCCGGCCCGAGCAGTAGCCGCCGACGGTGCTCGCCGGCATGCCGATCGCCCGCGCCAGGTCCCGCACGCTCAGCCCGGCCTCCTCGCGCAGCGCCGTGAGGGCCGCTGCGAACCGTTCGGTGGTGTCCAGCTCGCTCATGGTTGGGACGCTACCCAAACCCGGACAAGTCCGTACGGCCGGGACCGCCCCCCTTCACGAGGGGGCCGGAATGCTGGTGTCCGCAGGTGCCGTCGGTTGCCCAGAATGCCGTCCGTGCACCACGCGCGGTGACCGCGCTCTCCCCCTGACGGTCGCCGGACACCACGTGCAAGGAGTCCCTCGTGTCCGTTCCGGGCACCTCACCGCTGCGCCTTCGGGTGCTCGTCGGCGAATCGTCACCGATCGTGCGCTCCGGCCTGTATGCCGCGCTCGTCGGCTACGGCGTCGGCTGGGCTGCCCCGACCCTGGTGGCCACCTGCGCCGAGGTGCGCGCGGAGGTGGGCGCCGCGGCATACGACATCGTGTTGGTGTCCGCCGGCCTGGACTGCGACCGTGGACTGGCCCACCACCGTCGCTGCATCGCCGAACTGGCCCGCCACCGGGTGGCCGTCGTCCACGACCCGGCCACCCACCACCTCGCCCGGGTCGCCCAGAGCGCCGGCGCGGCCGGGACCGTCGACCTGCGTCGGCCCGCCGACCAGTTGCTGGAGCGACTGCGCTCGATCGCCCGAGCCCGCGTGGAGACGGCGGCATCGAGCGTCGAACACGCGGGCGTGCCGGCTCTGGCCCGCCGCGAGGTGGACGTCCTCGTGCTCTACGCCGAGGGGCTGACCGTGCCCCAGGTGGCCAACGCGCTGCAGGTGTCCGCTGAGACGGCCCGCACCTACCTGGGTCGGGTCCGGGCGAAGTACGCGCTGGCCGGGCGGCCGGTGCGCACCCGCGCGGACTTCACGATCCGGGCCTGGGAGGACGCCTACCTCGACGGCCCGCCGATCCTCGGCGGTGTCCGACGCTCGGACGAGCGGACCTCGTGGGGTGCCGACTCCTCCGGCTGAGGCTCGATCGGGTCGGCCCCGGCGGCCGACCGACCAGACCGACCGGGAGACCGCCGTTCGACCGCAGGCAAGGGCCGTTCGGCCCCTTGCCTGCCCCCCTCCTGAGCAGGATGCTGGATAGCACGTCAACCGGCTTCCGTGACCCCCGAGCAAGTGGCCAGTTGACGCGCGTGACCACAGTGCCGAAGCGCCCGGCCTCGACCCCGAACGAGGCTCGCGCTTCGGCCTGTGTGCGTTGTGGGCCGGGGCACCCGCCAGGGATCGACCTCGCCCTGCACGGCGAGACGGCATACGACCTGCACACCCTCACCGCCGGACGCGCCGGTGGTCACGGCATCCTGCGCCCCCATCCGCACCCCGAGCCGGGCGAATACTGAGCCGGTGCCGTGATCCGATCCGAGGAGCCCCGATGAAACTCGTCACCGCGGTCGTCAAACCGCACATGTGGGAAGAGGTCCGCAGCGCCTTGGAGGCCCTCGGCGTGGCCGGGATGACCGTCTCGGAGGTCAGTGGTTCGGGCCGACAGAAGGGCCACACGGAGGTCTATCGCGGCGCGGAGTACGACGTCACCCTCGTGCCGAAGGTGCGATTGGAGGTGCTCGTCGACGACGCCGACGTCGAGGACGTCGTGCGCACCGTCGTCAGTGCGGCCCGCACGGGGCGGATCGGTGACGGCAAGGTCTGGGTGCTGCCCGTCGAGAGCGTCGTGCGGGTGCGCACCGGTGAGCGCGACGAGGACGCTCTGTAGCACGTCGGGCGGCCGGCGCGGCATACCGGATGGTTGTGCAGTTGCGTTCTGGCCGTGAGCAGGGTTGCATGCCCATCAGTCCGTACGACCGGAAGGTGTCTCCCCATGGCGATCTCCCACGACGTCGGTCCGACCGATGTCCCGCTCATCACCCAGACGATCGGCGCCAATCTCGACACGACGGTGGCCCGCTTCGGCGACCGCGAAGCGATGGTCGACTGTGCGGTGGGCAAGCGGTGGACGTATGCCGAGTTCGCCCGTGACGTCGATGCCCTGGCCCGCGGCTTCCTCGGGCTGGGCGTGGCCAAGGGCGACCGGGTCGGCATCTGGGCCCCCAACTGTGCCGAGTGGACCTTCGTGCAGTACGCGACGGCGAAGATCGGCGCGATCCTGGTCAACATCAACCCGGCCTACCGCACCCACGAGCTGCAGTACGTGCTCAACCAGGCCGGCATCTCGACGCTCGTCGCCGCGCCGTCGTTCAAGACCAGCGACTACGCCGGCATGATCGAGCAGGTCCGCAGCGAGGTGCCGACCCTGACCCACGTCATCCTGCTCGGTCAGGACAGCTGGGACGCGCTCTGGGCAGCGGGGGAGTCGATCACTTCGCAGCAACTCGCCGAGGCCGCCGCGGGCCTCTCGCCCGAAGAGCCGATTAACATCCAATACACTTCGGGCACAACGGGTTTCCCCAAGGGTGCGACGCTCAGCCACACGAACATCCTCAACAACGGCTTCTTCGTCGGCGAGGTATGCCGCTATACCGAGGCTGACCGGATCTGCATCCCGGTGCCCTTCTACCACTGCTTCGGCATGGTCATGGGCAACCTCGCGGCCACCTCGCACGGGGCCTGCATGGTCATCCCGGCGCCCGGTTTCGACCCGGCGCTGACCCTGGCTGCGGTGCGTGACGAACGGTGCACGTCGCTGTACGGCGTGCCGACGATGTTCGTCGCCGAGTGGCAGCTCATCGAGGACGGCAGCTGGGATGTCTCGGCCCTGCAGACGGTGCGCACCGGGATCATGGCCGGCGCGCCCTGCCCGGCCGAGCTCATGAAGAAGTTCATCGCCGCCGGCATCGACGAGATGACCATCTGCTACGGCATGACCGAGACCTCGCCGGTATCGACGCAGACCCACACCGACGACTCCTTCGAGCGCAAGGTCGGCACCGTCGGGCGGGTCTGCCCGCACCTGGAGATCGGCATCGTCGACCCGGGCACCGGCGATTTCGTCGAGCGCGGCGAGTCCGGCGAGTTCGTCACGAAGGGCTATTCGGTGATGCTCGGTTATTGGCAGCAACCGGACAAGACCGCCGAGTCGGTCGTCAAGGGGTGGATGCGCACCGGTGACCTGGCGGTCATGGACGACGACGGCTACGTGCAGATCACCGGCCGGATCAAGGACATGGTCATCCGCGGCGGCGAGAACATCTACCCGCGCGAGATCGAGGAGTTCCTCTACACCCACCCCGATGTGCTCGATGCGCAGGTCATCGGGGTGCCCGACGAGAAGTACGGCGAAGAGCTCTGCGCGTGGATCCGGATGAAGCCCGGCGCCGAGCCCCTCGACGCGGCAGCGGTGCGAGCGTTCGCCACCGGCAAGCTCGCGCATTACAAGATCCCGCGCTATGTCGAGATCGTCGACGACTTCCCGATGACGGTGACCGGCAAGGTACGCAAGGTCGAGATGCGGGAGGTGTCAGCGGCCCGACTCGGGTTGAGCTGAGCCGTGACCTGCGACGACGACCCGGCCCCGCCAAGGTGTGGGCTCCGCGGTCGTCACGGGTGTGAACGGTATCTTGCGCATAGGCCGGTGCCCGGCGCTTTCCACTAGGGAGTAGGTCCATGCCCGACAAGCTGCTCGTCTGGAGCATCGCCCTCGTCGTCCTGTTGCTCGTCGTGGCGCTGCTCGTGAGGCGAGCCCGACGCAACCGTGCGCCGGGTGGCCCGGGGCCGGTCACCGAGGCGCATCCGACATCCGGTATGCTGCTCGCCCCGCCCCCCGCGCCTCCGCCTGCCGCGGCGCCCGCGCCTCCGCCTGCAGTGGCGCCCCCGCCTCCGCCTGCAGTGGCGCCCCCGTCTGCCGTGGCGCCCCCGCCCGCTGCGGCCGGCCCGTTCATCGAGCAGGTGCCGTTCGCCCCGGCCGGCGTTGCCGCCGAGCCCGTCGCCACCGAGCAACTCAGCGCAGAGCCAGTCAGCGACGAAGCGGTCGCTGTCGAGGCACCCGAAAAGCCGGCCGAAACGGCGCCTGGCGTCACCGCCTCGCTCGACCATCACGTCGCTGACGAGGGACTCGCTGACCCGCAGTTCGGCGAACCGCAGCCGCCCGAGACCCCGGCCGAGGGCCCCCCTGTCGTCGAATCGCTCATCGACGAGGCCGCTGACCTGCATACACCCGCAACGCCGGAGCCCATTCGAGCGGAGCTCCCCCTCGAGAAGGCCGTCGTCGAGGAGGCTGTCGTCGAGGAGCCTGTCGTCGAGGAGCCCGTCGTCGAGGAGCCTGTTGTCGAGGAGCCCGTCGGTCATGGAGTCGAGGCGGAGCGCTCGGTGCTCCCCGAGGCGGCAGCCGATGACCCCGCCACGGTGATCGATGCGCGACCGCAGGCCGACGAGGACGCGGGCGCGGAGGCGCTGGCAACGGAGCCCGAGGCCGAGGCCGACCCCGCCACGGGGAGCGCCGAGGTCGACGTGGACCCGTCGGCCGAGACGTCGTCCCCCGCCGGGGCTGTCGCGACCACGGCGGGATCCGTGGTGCACGAGGATCGAATCGCGGCCTGGCGGGCCCGAGTCGCGCAGGCGCAGCAGAACGCCCCGCTGTCACCCGAGCAGCCCGAGTCGGCGACAGCGACTGCGCACAGCGAAGCACCGGCGCGCACCTCGGCGACTGACGAGGCCGCGGAGGCGGCTCTCGCGCGCATCCGTCAGGTTGCGGCGATGGTGCGTGCGTCAACGGTCGGCACCGAGCCTGCCGAGGTCGTGGCACCCGTCGCGCCCGTTGTTGATGTGGACGTCAGCGATGGCGCCGTCAGCGAGGTGGACGAGCTAGCCGACGAGGTGCCGACCGGGCCCATCGTCGTCCCACCCGAGACCCGGGAAATGCCGGTCGTCGTCGGGGTCGTTCCGACCCAAGCGGACTCACCTGCCGTCGCCGATATCCGCACTGGCGCAGCCCCATTCGAGTCGGACGAGGAGCCGGCGCCAACGGGGGAGCGGGGGAGTCAATTCACCTGGGACTGGGGTCAGGCCGCGGCAGTGGCGCGGCCGGCGCCGCCGCCGACCACGCCCGCTCGACCGGTCGTCGGTGCCGACGACATCTCGCTCGACCCCTCCGACGTCGACGAATACGTCACCCCCGGAGTCGATCCGATGGACGAGGCACTGCGCCAGCAGACCGAGCCGTCCCCGACACCGACGAGCGAACCCCCTCGGTCCGAGTGGAGCGCGCCGGTCATCGGGGGCGCCAAGGACACGACCTCGTATGCCGCCGACGCCGGCATCCCCGCCGACCCGGCGCCCTCCGACGACAGGGCCGCACTCCTCGACGGGCCGGAGCCGGCCCCTGTGGCTGAAGCCTCCGCTGAGCCCGCGTCCGCGACGGCCGCCACGGTTGTCGGGGCTGCGGTCGCGGCGGCCGCGAGCGGGCTGTTGCTGGGGGCGCCAGGGTCAGACCGAGCCACCGAGGTCGAGCCCACCGAGCCCACCGCTGCCGTCGAGCACGACAGCGAGGTCGAGCACAGCACCGATGTCGAGCAAAGCACCGATGCCGAGCAATCCACGGCGGTGGGAGAAGCGGCGCCAGGCACGGGCGACGCGGTCGAGGTGGCGGAGTTGGGCGAGCCGGTCCAGCGGCCGGATCTCGACGGTGCACAGCCGGTGTTCGCGGAGCCGGTGCCCGAGGAGTCGGTGGTGGTCGAGCCCGACGTGGAGCCGGTGGTGCTGCCGGAGGCTGTCGAGGTCGCGCCACTCGACGAGGTCGCGCAGCTCGACGTGGTCGACGGGCATGACGAGTTGTCGGTGCCGGGGATGGGCGATGCGGTCGAGGTGGAGGAGTTGGACGAGCCGGTCCAGCGGCCGGATCTCGATGGTGCGCAGAGTGTGCCGGAGGAGGGCTCGGTCGAGGCGGCCTTCGACGAGCCGGTGTTGGACGAGCCGGTGTTGGACGAGCCGGTGTTCGCGGAGCCGGTGTCCGAGGAGCCGGTGTCCGAGGAGCCGGTGATGGCCGACCCCGACCTGGAGCCGATGGTGCTTCCGGAGGCTGTCGAGGTGTCGCAGCTCGACGTGGTCGACGGGCATGACGAGTTGTCGGTGCCGGGGATGGGCGATGCGGTCGAGGTGGAGGAGTTGGACGAGCCGGTGGAGGTGTCCGACTTCCATGCCACCTCGACGGTGCCGTATCCGCCGGTCGAGGTAGCGCCGCTGGTGCCGGTGGCTGGCTCTGACGCGGTTGACGGGCATGACGAGTTGTCGGTGCCGGGGATGGGCGATGCGGTCGAGGTGGAGGAGTTGGACGAGCCGGTCCAGCGGCCGGATCTCGACGGTGTGCACAGTGACCCGGGTGCCCAGGACCAGGACCCGCAGGCCGGTGCGGCGCAAGAGCAAGCGAGCGAGAGCGAGCAGCCGCAGCCCGCAGACATGGTCCAGGAAGCCTCCATGCCCGAGGCGCTGGAGGCCGACGACGAAGAGCCCGACGACGAAGAGCCCGACGACGAGCCCCAAGCCGTGGACGGGCCCGACCACGCCGCCGAACCGCAACCCGAGGGAGCGCCCCAAGTCGAGGTGGCTGACGGCGTCATGCAGGCCCCGCAGTTGCTCGCCACGCCGGTCCTGGACGACACCGAGGATCTGGCCACGTGGAGTGCGCTGGTGGCTCAGCATCGGGCCGAAGGCACCTACACGCCGGTCCGTGACCTGCCCGCGTCCGAGTCCGAGTCGGAGTCGGAGTCGGAGCGTGAGGACGGGAGCGAGACGGTCTCCGCTGCCCACGAGCCGGAGTCCGTGCCGGAGCCCGAGCCGGATTCGGAGCCGGAGCCGGACGTCGAGCCGGCCCAGACTGCCGCTGCGCCGGTGCGCATCTCAGAGCCGCGCGAGGTGATGGACGGCGGTTACGGGTGGGGGTCGGCGGCACCCATCGCCGACGGGGCGATGCCGGTCGGGCATCCGGTCAAGGCCAACTGGCACTGGATGAAGTTCCAGGCTCCAGGAGACCCCTGGTATGACCGGATGACACCGGATGTCTGGTTCGTCGACGCGCAGACCGCTCGCGACAACGGCTTCAGCCGAGACTGATCGACGACGACGACGACGACGACAACGACGACGACAACGACGACAACAACGACGCGGCGCCCCCGATGTGTCGGGGGCGCCGGGTCGTTCGTGTGCTCAGGACCAGTCGCGCCGGTCGGTGATCGGCTGGGCATCCGGCGGCAGGGCGCTGACCGCCGCCACCGCGCAGCTGAACCGCAGCCCGGCCCGCACCCGGTCGGTCACCTCCGTGACGACCGAGCCCGGGTCGGCACCCTCGCGCACGACGATCTCGCAGGACAACTCGTCGCGGTGGTCGACCCGGTCGACGAGGAAGCGCCACCCGGCGACGTCGGGCACGGCGGCCAACACCGCGCTCGCCTGCCGAGGGTGCAGGAACATCCCCCGCACCTTGACGGCGGCTCCGGACCGGCCGAGCACGCCGGCCAGCCGCGGCATACCGTCCGGTCCGAGGATCCACGCCGACAGGTCACCGGTGCCGAAGCGGACGAGGGGGTAGTCGGCCCGCAGCAACGTGACGACAACCTGCCCTTCACCCTCGGCGATGGGCGCTCCGCTGTCCAGATCACAGACCTGCACGAGCACGCCGGGTGCCGGCACGAGCCCGCCACCGGGCTCGCTCTCGTAGCCGATCAACCCGGCTTCCGCGGTGCCATAGGCCATCAGCACTGTCGCCACTCGCTCGCGCAGCAGCGCTCGCAGCGAGTCCGGTAGCGGCTCGGCGGTGACGACCGCCTTGGACAGCCGCCACCGATCGCGGGCCAGGCCGGCCTCGTCGAAACGCTCGACGATCGTCTTGAGATAGCTCGGCAGGCCGGTGTATGCCGTGACGCCCAGGTCGGCGACGGCCCGGGCCTGCAGGTCCTGGTTGCCGATGCCGCCAGGTAGGACCCTCGCGCCAAGTGCGAGGGCCCCCTCCTCGAACATCGCCCCCGCTGGCGACAGGTGATAGCCGAAACAGTTGAGCACGAGATCGTCGGCCGAGAAGCCGGCAGCCTGCAGCGCCGGACCCCACCGCCACGGGTCGCTCCCGTCGAGTTGTGGCTCGTAGAGCGGCCCGGGTGACTGGAACACCCGGCGCACCCGGGCTCCGGGGGCCAACTGGCCGCCGAAGGGTGGGTCGGCCAACTGGGCCGCCAGCACGTCGTCCTTCCCGAGCACCGGCAGCTCGCCCAGCCGCGCGGCCAGGTCGGCCTCGGGCACGTCGCCGAGGCCGGCGTCGGCGAGCCGGCGGGCCACCGCGGGCACGGTATGCCGCGCGGCCGCCACAGCCGCGCCGACCGCGGAACTGTGCTGCGCGGCATACGAATCGAGGGCAGCCTGAAGCGATCCGACCATGGAGGGCCCTTCTCGTCGGAGTGGAGTCGAGGAGTGAGAACGAGGGAGTGCCGGCTACAGCCAGCGCTTGCGCCGCTTGTAGTGCTTCACGTCGCGGAAGCTCTTGCGGTTGCCGGAGTCGCCGAGGCCGAGGTAGAACTCCTTGACGTCGGGGTTCTCGCGCAGGTCGCGCGCCGACCCCTCCAGAACGATCCGGCCCTGCTCCATGATGTAGCCGTGGTCGGCGACCTCGAGGGCCCGCCGGGCGTTCTGCTCGATGACCAACACGGTCAGCCCGAGTTCCTCGTTGATCCGCTTGATGAAGGCGAAGATGTCCTTGACGAGCAGCGGCGCCAGACCCAGCGAGGGTTCGTCGAGCATGAGCAAGCGCGGTTTGCCCATGAGGGCGCGACCGATCGCGAGCATCTGCTGCTCGCCGCCGGAGAGGTAGCCGGCGACCCGGTTGGTCATGTCACCGAGCTTGGGCAGCAGGTGATAGACGGTCTGCAGGTCTTCGGGCTCGCCGCCGCCGCGGAAGTAGGCACCGGCCATGAGGTTCTCCTGCACCGTGAGGTGCTCGAAGACGTGCCGACCCTCCATGCACAGCGACAGGCCCAGCTTCACCCGGGCCGCAGCGTCGAGGTGGGTGATGTCCTGACCGTCGAAGACGATGGTGCCGTCGGTCACCTCACCGTGCTCGGTGGGCAGCAGACCGGAGATCGCCTTGAGCGTCGTGGACTTGCCGGCCCCGTTGGAGCCGAGCAGCGCGACGATCTTGCCTTGGGGCACCGACAGCGACTGGCCCCGCAGCACGAGGATGACGTCGTCGTAGATGACCTCGATGTTGTTGAGGGTCAACAGCTGCGCTGAGCCGGCCGCCCCCTGCGGGGGGGTGGCCGGCGCGCCGGCCACCCCCGTGCTGGTGCTGCTCATCCGTCGGTCACGGCACCTGGTTGGCGGCGATCTCGGTGAAGGCGCCGCCCTTGACCTGGTAGATGCCGGTGCCGGAGGAGCCGCGGTGGCTGTCGGCGGTGAACTTCACCTTGCCGGTGCCCACGACGCCGCCGGTGTCGACGCCGTCCATCGTCTCGAGTGCCTTGCGGATGCTCTCACCGGTGAGGGTGCCACCGTCGGTGAGCACCTTTTCGATGCCCTTGGCCATGACGTGCATGGTCATCCAGCCCTGGGCGTAGTGCAGGCCCTTGTCGGCCAGCGACGAGCCCTTGGTCTTGAGGTAGTCGTCGATCTCCTTGTGACCCGGCTTGTTGGCCGACGGAGGTGCGAACGGCTGCACCATGATGTGGCCCTCGGCGGCATCCGCTCCGGCGGTCTTGACCATGAGCTCGTCCGCGCACCAGTTGAGGCAGACGATCTTCATGTTGAGGCTGCCGGCCTTGATGTCCTTGGCAACCTGCGCGGCGGGGCTGGAGACGTTCTGGATGACGATGTACTTCGCGCCCTGGGCCTGGGCCTGGGCGAGCAGTCCGACGAAGTTCGGGGTCTTGGGCATCGCGTAGGGCTTGTAGCCGAGCTTGAGTCCCTTCTCGGTGATCCACTTCTGTCCGTCGGCGACGGGCGCGGTGCCGAAGGGGCTGTCGTTGTGGAAGACGGCGACCTCCGCCTGGCCGCCGGCGTCCTTGGCGATCCAGTTGAGCGCGACGCGCATCTGGTCGGAGTAGGTCGGGGCGACGACGAAGTTGTATGCCGACTGCTTCGGGTCGGTGAGCACCTCGGCATACGAGGCGGACATGAAGGGCAGCTTGTCGGAGGCGACCTTCGTGCGCAGCGCCTCGGAGTCGCCGGTGCCCCAGCCCTGGATGACGACGGCCTTGTCCTGGACGTACTTCTTGTACAGTTCCTCGGCCTTGGGCACCTGGTAGGCGTAGTCGTTGGCCATCGCCTCGATCTTGCGGCCCTTGATGCCGCCCTTGGCGTTGAGCCAGTCGATGTAGCCCATCATGCCTTCGTGGTAGGGCTTGCCGACGTCACCGGTGGCGCCGGTGAGGTCCGCGAGGATGCCGACCTTGATGGGGCTGGTGTCGCCCGCCCCGCCGCTGCCGCCCGCAGCACCGCCGCCACAGGCGGCCAGGCCGAGGGAGAGGGCGGCGGAGGCGGCGAGGAGTGATCGCCTGATCGTGAACTTCATCGGTGACTCCATTTCCTGCGGGGTGTGGGGCAAGCGTCGTGCTGGGTCGTGCTGAGCTGGGTTGCGCTGAGCTGGGTTGCGCTGAGCTGGGTTGCGCTGAGCTGGGTCAGTAACGGAACGGCCAGAACCGGACGTAGTCCTTGATCCGGGTCCAGATGCGGTCCAGGCCGCGTGGTTCGACGAGCAGGAAGGCGATGATGGCGATGCCGAAGACGGCGTTCTTGATCGCCGGGAGTTGATCGGCGATGAAGGACCCGCTGGCCTTGCCGCCGAGCTCGGTGAGCAGCGGGGGCAGCACGAGGATGAAGATGGCGCCGTAGACCGACCCGGCGATGCTGCCGAGGCCGCCGACGATGATCATGGCCAGATAGGTGACCGAGACGTCCAGGGTGAATCGCTCCCAGGTGACGATCTCGGTGTAGTAGGCCCCGAGCGAGCCGGCCAGCCCGACGAAGGCACTGGACACGGCGAAGGCCGTCACCTTGGCCCGGGTGAGGTTGACCCCGATCGCCTCCGCGGCGATGTCCTGGTCGCGGACGGCCATGAACGAGCGCCCGAGGCTGGCGCGGAACAGGTTCCGGGCGCCCAGCACGGCGAGGAAGGTGACCGGCAGCAGGATCCAGTACCACTGCACCTCGAAGGTCTCCCGCTCGATGAACGGCAGCCGGGGGACCTCGATGTAGCCCTTGGCTTCGCCGTCCTTCTCGGTGAGGAAGCCCCAGCGGCGCACGACGAACATGATGATCTCCTGCGAGGCCAGGGTGGCGATCGCGAGGTAGAGGCCCTTCAGCCGCAACGCCGGTAGGCCGAAGAGGGCCCCGATCCCGGCGGTGACGAACATCGCGATGACGATAGCCAGGGGCACCGGCACACCGGCCCGGGTCGACAGGATCGCGGAGGTGTAGGCCCCGACGGCCATGAAGCCGCCCTGCCCGAGGGAGATCTGCCCGGTGAAACCGACGAGGATGTTGAGCCCGACGGCACCGATGACGGCGATGAGGATGGTGTTCGCGATGCCCAGCCAGTAGCCGTTGAGTAGCCACGGCAGCGCGACGAGCACGACGACGACAATGGCCAGTCGGGCCCACTCGGCTCGGGTATGCCGCAGCCGCAGCTCGGCGCGATAGGTGCGGTGGTGGATGCCGGTCGCGGTCGCCATCGGTCAGACCCTCTCGATCCGCGTCTCGCCGAAGATGCCATAGGGGCGCACCATGAGGATCGCCACGAGCACCACATAGGGGACGACCTCGGCCAAGCCGGGGTCCATATAGCCGGACACGAACTGCTTCACCAGCCCGATGACCAGGCCGCCGACGATGGTGCCGGGCACCGAGTCGAGACCGCCGAGGATGACGACCGGGAAGACGATGAGTCCGAACGAGGCGATGTTCTGCTCGACCGCAGACAGGTCGGCCAGCAGCACGCCGGCCACCAGCGCGCTCACCGCGGCGAGGGCCCAGGCGAGCGCGAAGATCTGACGCACCGAGATGCCCATGGTCAACGCAGCCTGCTGATCGTCAGCCACCGCCCGCATCGCGATGCCGTGCCGGGAGCGGCGGAAGAAGATCGTGAACGCCGCCAGGACGACGGCTGCGATGACGATGACGAGCAACCGGTTGACCGGCAGGGTCACCCCGGCGATCTCCACAGTGCCCTGCGGGAGGATCTTGGGCTGCTCGCGCACGGCCGTGCCGTAGAACATCTGGACCAGCGCCTTGAGCACGCTGGAGAGCCCGATCGTCACCATGATGACGCTGATCGCGCTCTCGCCGATCATCGGGCGGAGCACGAAGCGCTCGACGAGGATGCCGATGACGACGGCGATGGCGACACCGACGACGGCGGCCAGGATCCACGGCAGCCGCAGGATGACGAAGGCCGTGTAGAACATGTAGGCCCCGATGAGCAGGAACTCGCCCTGGGCGAAGTTGATCACCCGGGTGGCCTTGTAGATGAGCACGAAACCGAGGGCGGCGAGGGCCAGGATCGCGCCGTCGGCCAAACCGTAGACGGTCAGCAGCAGGAAGGTGCTCATCGGCGGCCACTCCAGACGGGGCGTCGGCCGCGGCCCTCGGGCACGCGGTAGCTCGTGAGGTCGTAGATGCGCAGGTCGATGTTCCGGTCGATCTTCGTGCCGTCCTGGTAGGTGACGGTCGTCGTGATCGCGACCCGGTCGTCGCCGCGGGCCAGCGCCGCGATGATCGCGGCATACCGGTCCTGGATGACATTGCGACGTACCTTGCGGGTGCGGGTGATCTCGTCGTCGTCCGGGTCGAACTGCTTGTGCAGCAACACGAATCGGGTGACTCGGATGCTCTCGGGCAGGTCTTCGTTGGAGCGGTGCACCTCTTCGGCGACGAGATCCTGCACCTCGGGCTTGGCCGCCAGGTCCGTGTAGGTCGTGTAGGACAACCGCTCGTGCTCGGCCCACGATCCGGTCGTCATCGGGTCGATCGTGATGATGGCGGTCATCCCGGTGTGCCCGGCCGCCGGGGCGAAGGTCACGGCCTCCTCGACGTACGGCGAGAATTTCAGCTTGTTCTCGATGAACGCCGACGAGAAACGGGTGCCGTCGGCGGTGGTCAACACGTCCTTGGCCCGGTCGATGACGACGAGGTGGCCCTTGTCGTCCAGATAGCCGGCGTCGCCGGTGTGCAGCCAGCCCTCGGCGTCGACCGCCTCGGCGGTCGCTGCTGGGTTGCGGTGGTAGCCCTTGAAGACCGACGCCGAGCGCAGCAGGATCTCGCCGTTGTCGGCGATCTGGATCTCGGTGCCGGCGATCGGGGTGCCGACCGTGTTGAAGGCGATGTCGTCGTCGCGGTGCACCACGGCGATACCGCAGATCTCGGTCTGGCCGTAGATCTGTTTGAGGTTGACCCCGATCGCGTGGAAGAAGCGGAACACGTCCGGCCCCAGTGGCGCACCGCCGGTGTAGGCGTGCCCGTTGCGGGCCAGGCCGAGCTGGTCGCGCACCGGTCGCAGGGCGACCTGGTCGGCGATCCAGTGCAGCAGGGTCAGCCCACCGGCCCCCTGGCCGTGGATCTTGCGCTCGGCAACCTTGTCACCGACGTCGTAACCCCAGCCGAAGACCTTGCGTTTGAGCCAGCCGGCCTCGTCGATGCGCACCTGGACCTCCGAGAGCATGCCCTCCCAGATCCGCGGCGGCGAGAACATGACGTCCGGGCCGATCTCGCGCATGTCAGCCTTCTGCGTCGAGGAGTCCTCGGGGAAGGACAGCGTCAGGCCCTTGGAGAGGCCACACGCGACGGCGAGCATCTGCTCGCCGATCCAGGCGAACGGCAAGAAGGAGACGTAGCGGTCCTTGGTGTCGATCGGGTCGATCGTCGTGAGGTGATCGGCCATGGCCAGCAGGTTGGCGTGCGACAACTCGGCCAGTTTGGGGCGGCTGGTCGTGCCGGACGTCGTGCAGATCACGGCGATGTCCTCGCTCGTGCCGGCTGCCACCTGCTCGTCGAGCCATTCGGGGTTCGCCTCCCCCCACGCGCGGCCCCTGGCCTCGACCTCGGTGAAATCCAGCAGGTAGCGATCGGTGTACTGCTCGAGCCCGTGCGGGTCGTAGTAGATGACCGTCTGCAGCAGCAGGGGGGGCATGTCGGCATACATCTGGTATGCCGCGTCCAGCCCGTCGGGCCGCGAGCCGGCTGCGTCCCCCGGCGTGTCCACGGGGGAGGCGGCTGCCGGGGCAGCCGTCGACGCGTCCTGGGGGGCGGCGGCCTGGGCCTCCGCGTGGGCCCGGTATGCCGCGTAGTCCTCCTTGAGCCGGATCAGCTTGTCGACCTGCTCCTGATCCTCGGCGACGACGACCGTCACCCGCGCGAGGGTGAGGATGTGCAGCAGTTCTTCGCCGATGCTCGTGGGGTAGATGCCGACCACCGCGGCGCCGATGCTCTGGGCGGCCAACTCGGCGATGAGCCACTCGGGGCGGTTGTCACCCAGGACCGCAACGATCTGCCCGCGGGTGACGCCGAGCGCGGCCAGGCCGTGGGCGAAGTCGGCGACTCGGGCGGCATACAGGCTCCAGGACATCGGCGACCAGATGCCGTAGCGCTTCTCCTGCATCGCCGGGCGGTGCGGCTGGGTTGTGGCGAGGCCGCGCAGCAGCCGGGGGAAGGTCGCAGCCGACGCCGGCGAGGTCTGGTGCTGTGTCATCAGTGCTCCTCCGCGCCCAGATAGGCCTCCACGACAGCGGGATCGGCCTTGACCTCGTCGGGGGTGCCGTCGGCGATGAGGCGGCCGAAGTCGAGCACCGAGACCCGGTCGGAGATGTCCATGACGACGGCCATGTCGTGCTCGATGAGGATGACGGTGACGCCGGCCAACTCGTGCACGTCGAGCACGTAGCGGGCCATGTCCTCCTTCTCCTCGGAGTTCATCCCGGCCATCGGCTCGTCGAGCAGCAGCAGGGCCGGTTGCAGGGCCAACGCCCGGCCCAGCTCCACGCGCTTCTGGATGCCGTAGGCGAGCGAGCCGACCGGCTGGTGGCGGAAGGCCTGCAGCGACAGCAGGTCGATGACCTCCTCGACGAGGCCGCGGTGGGCGATCTCCTGGCGTTGGGCCGGCCCGAACCACAGCAGCGAGGAGAAGACCCCGTGGCGCATGTGGGTGTGTCGCCCGAGCATGAGGTTCTCCAGCACCGTGAGGTGGCCGAACAGCTCGATGTTCTGGAACGAGCGGGCCACCCCGAGCCGGGCGATCTTGTGGGGCGGCAGTTTGGTCAGCTCGTGTCGGATCTGGCCTTGGCCGGTGTGCATGATCACCGAGCCGCGCTGCGGGTGATACAGGCCGCTGACGCAGTTGAGCAGGCTCGACTTGCCCGCGCCGTTCGGGCCGATCACCGCATGGATGTGACCCTGAGTCACCGTGAAGCCGACGTCGTGCAGGGCCACGACCCCGCCGAAGCGCAACTCGATATCGGAGATCTCCAGCAGGGGGCTCCCCACCGGGACCATCGAGGAGTTGAGCTTGTGTTCGTAGGCGCGCCCTCGCACACCCACCTCCTAGGACTCGGCCGTCGACAGTGACCCGGGCCGGACAGCGGCCCCGGGGTGTCCGTGGCGCTGCACCCGCCCGTTGCCGGGGGATGAGGGGGAGCATAGTTTTCCACTATCTGAAAACGCAATGCCTTCTTTTGAAACGTGATCTCGCGGCATACTCTGGCTGGGCCGAGCCGCGCCCTCGGAGCGCCGCAGCGGCCCCACCACCTACCGACCCTGACGAACCCATCGCCGAAGGAGGGCGCGTGCCGCTCAGCGAGGCCCTGCACGAGGCCCCCGGCTCGCTCGGGACGGTGCGTAACGCCGTGCTGCTGCTGCAGTTGCTCGGCGAGGGACCGGCATACCAACAGCTCACCGACCTGGCCGAGCGATCCGGGCTGTCGCTGCCGACGGTGCACCGGCTGCTGCGCTCGCTCGTGTTGGCCGACCTCGTCGAGCAGGACCCTCGCTCCTCGCGTTACGGGCTCGGGCCCGAGCTGGCCCGGCTGGCCAACCGCTACCTGGCCCGGCTGCCGGTCGCCGGTGCGTTGGCCCCGTACCTGGCCCAATTGCGCGACGAGACCGGGGCCACGGTGCGGATCGACCTGTTGGTCCATGGCTCCGCGGTCGTCATCGACCGGGTCGACGGGCCGACGGTCGGTCTCTACCGCGAGCCGCACGGTGCTCACCCCGCCCTGCTCGGTGCCGGCGGCCGACTGCTCGTGGCCCGCGCCGACGACGAGATGTGGAAGCAGGCCCTCACCGACGTCGACGACGAGCTCGCCATCCTGGCCGAGGGGCAGCGGGAGACCTGGGCTGCAGCGGCCACGTTGGTGCTACCGGCCGGGGCCACGGGCCTGGTCGAGGTGGCCGTCGTCGTGCCCGGTGGCCTCGGCGGCGCGGGGCCCACCGGCTCGGCCGCCCTCGTCCTGGAGTTGCCCGGTGACCCCGACCCACCCGCCGTCGAGGCAGCCACCGGGGCCCTCGTGCGCGCCGCCACAGCGGCAGTGCGCACGCTGGGGCAGGGGTGAGTGCGACGGTCGGCCCGCGACCCGCGGCCGACGGCCCCGACCTGACCCGCTGGGCGCCGGTCGTGGCCGAATTGCCGTGGGCCAGCCCGCCGGAGCCGCTGTGGGAGCCCGGCCCCCGGCAGGGGCGCTGGTTCGGCGGCGGCCGGCTCAACGCGGCCACCGCCTGTGTCGGGCAACATGCCCGCACCCGCCCGGACGCCGTGGCGATCATCTGGGAGGGCGAGCCGGGCGACCGGCGCACCATCACGTATGCCGCGCTCGACGCCGAGGTCGCCGCGCTCGCCCGCGGACTGGCCGGGATCGGCGTCCACTCCGGTGACGTCGTCGCCCTGCACCTGGGGCAACTGCCCGAGACTGTCGTCGCGCTGATGGCCTGCGCGCGCCTGGGGGCGGTCTGCGCGGTGATCCCCACCCCGCTGCCGCCCGAGGCGCTCGCCGTCCGGCTGACCCATCTGGCCCCGCGGGTGCTGTTCACCCAGGACGGCGCGTGGCGGCGCGGGTCGGTGGCTCCGCTCAAGGCTCGGGTCGACGACGCACTCTCGGCGGTCGATGTCGTCGAGCACACCGTCGTCGTGCGTCGCACCGGCATCGACATCGGCTGGTTCGAAGGGGATCGCTGGTATCACGACCTGGTCGACCCGGGGCGTCGACGTCGTCCGGCCGGCCCGGGTGCCGGCGCCGCCTCGGCCGATCGGTCGGTCAGACAGCCTGTCGATCCGGATCAGCCCGCAGTTCCGCCCGCAGTTCAGCCGGCAGTTCAGCCGGCTGATCATCCGGCCGACCAGCCGCTGCTCATGGTCTCCTTGGCCAACCGGCAGGGCCGGCCGTTGAGCGTCACGCTGGGCACCGCCGGGATCCTCACCAGCGCCCTGGCCATGCATCGCCACGGCCTCGTCGACGGACCGGTCACCTGGTGCGCCGGTGACATCTCGTGGTTGGGCACCCTGGCCCACGGCATCTACGGGCCGCTCGTCGCGGGTGAGACCGCGGTGCTCTTCGAAGGCACCCTCGACATGCCGACCCACGAGCGGGCCTGGCAGATCCTCACCCGGCACGAGGTCACCACGCTGCTCACGACCCCGTCGGTGCTGCGGATGATGCGCTCCTGGTCCTTCGAGTTCCCCACCCCGCCGGACCCGGGGCCGCTGCGCCGGGTCGTCGCCTTCGGCGAACCGGTCGACCCGGACGTGCGGGAGTGGGCCCGGGCGGGGCTGGGTGGGCCCGTTGCTTCGGCCCCGGCCGCAGGCGTCCCCGGGGCCGGTATGCCGCGCCGCCGCGGCATACCCGTTGCCGATGCGTGGGGCCAGGTCGAGCTGGGCGGCATCGTGCTCATCGACGACCCGCTGCGGCCCGACCGGTTGCCACAGGTGGGCGAGTGGGTGGCCGGGCCGGACTGGTCGACCGTGCCCGATGGCGGCCGGGGCGAGCTGGTGCTGAGCCGGCCGTGGCCGGGCACCATGGTGTCGGCCGCCGGGCCGGCCGAGGCCCTCGACGAGGCGCACTGGCGGCGGTTGCCCGGCAGCTACACCACCGGTGACCTGGCCCGCCACCGCCACGGCGGCACCCTGGAGTTCCTCGGCCGCACCGATGAGGTCGTCTCGGTCTCTGGTCAGCTGGTCTCACTCAATGAAGTGCACAGCACGCTGCGTGCGCACCCCTTCGTCGCCGCGGTCGACGTCTTCGAGCGCCGCGATCAGGTGGGTGCCCGAGTGCTCGCGGCCGCGGTCGTGCTCACCGCCGACGCCGCAGGCTTGGGCCTGGACGCCATCGCTCGAGACCTCGGCCAGAGCGTCCGCGAGACCCTCGGCGGGTTGGCCCGGCCGCGACTCATCCTCGTCGTCGACCGCTTCGGTGACGAACTGCGCGGCGACGAGCGGCGCCGCGCCCTCGCGTCGTTGCCGGTCACCGACCTGCTCGGCCCAACCCGGGTCAGTTGGGCCCAGGTGCTGGCCTCGGCGGGCGCAGTCGGCTCCTGACGAGAATGCAGCGCGGGGGTCAGCCCTCGGCGAGGTGGCGGAACTCCTGGCCATCGGGAGCGTCGGGCATGGCCAGGTGGCGCTCCACCTGCGCGATGACGGTCATGAGCGACAGGATCGACAGCAGGGCGAACCCGAAGGTGAAGGCCATCGCGCCGATGAGCAGCGCAAGAGCTGATTGCTGGGCGGCGACGGTGTTGATCGACATCTGCGAGACCGTCGGCGGCAGGTCGACCTTGACCTTGTAGATCGTCAGGGCGACGACCGACGCGGGGGCGATCGTCGAGGCCAACATGAAGCCCCACCACAGGAAGATGCTCGCCGGCACCGGCAGCCGCTTCTTGAGACCGGAACGGGACAGCTCCGGGCGGGAGGCGTGCCAGAGGTCCTTCATGCCCTGGGCCGGCCACCACAGCTGGATGATCGGGACGAACGCGGAGATCAGAGTCGTGCTGGCCGGGCGCCGCACGATGATCCGGTTGACCCGGCGGTCGCCGAGGCGCACCGCGAACCAGGTGGCGGTGAGGACACCGCCGAGGGCCAGCAGCAGCAGGTAGAGGTAGAGGCCGTTGCCGAGGGTGTCGGCGGCGGTCTGCCACAGGCTCCCGTCCTGGGTGCCCTTGGCGATGCCGATCGACACGTTGTTGTAGCTGAGCATCAGCCCCACCATCGAGACCCCGGAGCCGAGGGCAGCCACAGCGAGGGTGGTCTGCGTGGCGATGGCGATGACTCGGCTCGGTCGGCCCTCCTGCCGGGAGCGGCGGGTGGCGGCACGGGCGGCATCCCGAGCGTCCTTGCGGCTCTGCGGCTGCGGCCCCTCCACCGCAACCGGCGCCGGGCGGATGTGGTCGGTCCAGTGGGTGCCGTCCCACCAGCGTTCGATCTGTGGGTTGACCGGGTCGGGGCGCCAACTCGGCTCGGCGCCCATCGGGAATGCAGCGCTGAGCGCCTGAGTCGGTGCTTGGGACATGCGTCAAGTGTGGGGTGCGCGCGTCGGATGAGAAACGGCCGAACGGATGATGCGGCTGTGCGCTTGTCGGCGCGGTCCGCACGGGACGCCGGTGCTAGGGCGTTCGCCCGGGTGGGGTGTTCCGCAGTCTCCTGGGCGCCGGGTCGGGCCGGTCGGTCGTACGCTGCAGGTATGCCGTCCGCCCGCGGGAACCTCGCCTGGCAGCCGCTCGCCGAGCACCTCGATGCCGTCGCCGGGCCGGTGGCCGCCGCCGCCGCGCTCGTGCCCCGTGCCGAGGTGGCGCGGATCGACCCCGACCTCGCCGACACGGCGCAGTTCTGCGCGGCATACGACGTCGCGCCGGAGGCGTCCGCCAACTGCGTTGTCGTGCAAGGGCGCCGGGCCGAGCGCGTGGTGCAGGCGGCGGTGCTCGTGCTTGCCGTCGATCGTGCCGACATCAACGGTGTCGTGCGTCGCCACCTCGACGTCCGCAAGATCTCCTTCCTCGCGGCGCAGACGGCCCAGGAACTCACCGGCATGCTCCAGGGCGGCATCACCCCGGTCGGACTGCCGGCGGACTGGGTCATCCTGGTCGACGCTGCCGTCGCTGCGGCCGGTCCGGTCGTCATCGGCGGTGGGGTGCGCGACGCCAAGCTGCTGCTCGACGGTGCCGATCTGGCCCGCCTACCCGGGGCTCAGATACTCGAGCTGGCGCTCGGGCGCTGAGCACTACCCTGGGGGGATGCCCTCCCCGCACGACGCACTCGCCCCTCTCGTCACGGCCGCCATCGAGGCCGCGTTCGGGCCCGAGCTGCGCGGCGCCGACCCGGTGCTGCGGCCCAGCCAGTTCGCCGACCTGCAGTCGAACGCGCCTCTGGCACTAGCCAAGCGATTGGGTATGCCGCCCCGAGACGTCGGCACCCGGCTCGCCGACGCATTGCTCGCCGACGCGCAGGCCAGGCAGGTGTGCGCCACCGTGCAGGTGAGCGGGCCGGGGTTCGTCAACCTCACCCTGGCCGACTCCTGGATCGGTTCGCAGGTCGCCCAGGTGGCCGCCGACCCGCGCCTCGGGGTCGCCCTCGAGCCGGCCCAGATCGTGCCGCTGGACTACTCGGCTCCCAATGTCGCCAAGGAGATGCACGTCGGGCACCTGCGCACGACCGTGGTCGGCGATGCGCTGGCCCGCACCCTCGAGTTCCTCGGCCATCAGGTGATCCGGCAGAACCACATCGGTGACTGGGGCACTCCCTTCGGCATGCTCGTGGAGCACCTGCTCGATGTCGGCGAGGATTCACCGCAGGCTCGGCTCGTGGCGACCGACCCCAACGCCTTCTATCAGGCGGCGCGCGAGAAGTTCGACGGCAGTGCGGAATTCGCCGATCGAGCCCGGGCCCGTGTGGTGGCCCTGCAGGGCGGCGACGCCCAGACCCTGCGGGTCTGGGGCGAGCTGCTCGAGCTGTCGAAGAGCTACTTCAACCGCATCTACCGGGCGCTCGACGTCACTCTCACCGACGCCGACCTGGCCGGCGAGTCGGCGTACAACGATGCGCTGCCCGGCATTTGTGCCGAGCTGCAGGAGAAGGGAATTGCGGTCGAGTCAGAGGGGGCGTTGTGCGTCTTCCTCGACGGGCTCACCGGTCGCGAGGGCAAGCCGGTGCCGCTCATCGTGCGCAAGTCCGACGGCGGATACGGTTATGGCACAACGGATCTGGCGACGATCAAGTACCGGGTCCAAACGCTCGGCGCAGATCGCATCCTCTACGTCGTCGGCGCCGCACAGGCGCTGCACCTGCGGATGGTCGCGGCCACTGCTCGGTTGGCCGGCTGGCTGCCCGAAGGCGTCGAGGTCGTGCACGTGCAGATCGGCAATGTCCTCGGCGAGGATCGCAAGATCCTGCGCACTCGGGCCGGGTCGTCGCTGCGGCTCATGGCCCTCGTCGACGAGGCCGTCGAGGCCTCCCGCCGGGTCCTCGACGAGGCTCGCCCCGACCTGTCGGAGGCGGCGCGGCATACCCTGTCGCAGCAGATCGGGGTCGGGGCGATCAAGTACGCCGACCTGTCCGTCGCGCACGACAGCGAATACGTCTTCGACCTCGACCGGATGGTGTCGCTCACCGGCAACACCGGGCCCTACCTGCAGTACGCGGTCGCGCGGCTGCGCTCGCTGTTCCGCACCGCCGGCGTGCCGGCCACCGGCGCTCGCGACATCGAGGTGCGCGAACCGGCCGAACGCGCGCTCGCCCTGCACCTGCTCGGCTTCGGGTCGGTGGTGCGGCAGGTCGGTGCGGATCTGGAACCACACCGGTTGTGCGGCTTCCTCTTCGAGCTGGCCCAGGCATTCTCCGGCTTCTGGGAGCAGTGCCCGGTGCTCAAGGCCGACGGGCCCACTCGTGAGTCACGGCTGGGCCTGGCCGCGGCAACGCTCGCGGTCCTGGAGCGGGGTCTGGGCCTACTCGGTATCGCGGCACCCGAGCAGATGTGAGTCCCGGCCGCCTGCCGAGGTGGACCGACCGCGCCGTTCGGTCGGTCAGCGACCCTCGCGTCGGCGGCGGATCTCCGCGCGGGTGAGGGGCGGATCCTCGGCTGCGGCGGCCCGCGGCTCGGGTGTGTGCGCCACGGCCGGCTCGGGAGTGGACGCCTCGGCAGGCTCGGGTGAGGTGACTCGCGAGGTCGGCCCGGCAGTCCGGCGCGGCTCCCCGCCTGTGCGGCCCGACCTCCGGCCCGACTGTGTCCGGCTGCTGCGGGCGGGGTGTGTCGCGCGCAGGGCCGCGGTCGTGATCCGGCCGACCACCAGGATGGCCAACACCGCCGACACGAACTCCGCGAACGCCGCATAGGCCTGCAGGGTCAAGGCCCCTCGTAGCTGGGCCGAACCGGCGAAGGTGTCGAGCCCGGCGCCGGCCAGGCGGTCCAGCACCGTACTCAGCAGGAAGGTCACCCACCAGGCCCACAGCAAGGGGGCCGGCCCGGGCCGGACCGCGTGTGCTCCGGTGCCGACTCCGGCGAGCCGGTGGCCACGCGCATCCCTCGGCGCCCGGGCGGCGGCATCGAGGTCGGCGACATTCTGCAGGGGGAACCACAGCGAGACGAGCGGCACGACCCAGGACGCCAGGTGCCACCCCACCGAGCGGCGCAGATCGCCGACATGGATGAGGTCACTTCTGGCGAGGATGACCTGCCAGGCACACCACAGCACCGCTGTGACGAGCAGCAGGATGAGCTCGCCGATGGTGGTGACGGTCAGCAGCCGGCCGGCTGCTTCGACGCCCTGGGCGGTCTCGTCCGCCGTCGCCCCCGCGCCGAGCTGGGCGGCAATACGCAGGTATGCCGCGGCGCCCACCACCGAGGTCGCTACCTGGATGCCGAGCAGGATGCGGGTCGCCAGGGCGGCATACCGGAAGCGGGCGCCCAGCGGCGCAGCGTCCCGGCGGGCCTGGGGCACCTGCCCGCGGGTCCAGCGCTCGCCGGTCCAGTAGACCTGTTGGCCGGGGTGGATCGGGTCGGGATACCAGCCGACCTCCCGCGCGCTCGGATCGAGATCCGGCGGCCGGCCGGGGCCGAAGTCAGTCGACACGACGACCAGCCTGACGCACATCGGTCCCCCGGCGCGAGCCCCCCCGCTGGTTGCCCCGGGAGGCGATGGCTACCACCAGTTGGCCGGTCGGGAGCGGGCCGGCTGGGGAGGCCGGGAGCCCGGGTGAGGCATCGGCACCGGCGGTGCGATCGGTGGTGGCGCTACTGGTGGCCATGACCGGGCAGCCGCGGGTGCCGGCTCGGGGGGAGCCTGCAGATGTGCCGGCATGGCGTGGGGTGCGGCCGGCATCGCCTGAGGCGGTGGGGCCGGATGTGCCGGGGGAGGAGGTGGCGGTGGCGGCAGTTGGGGCTCGGGCCCCGGCGGTGCCGGAGGTGGGGGTGGCGGCAGCTCGGGCTCGGGCCCCGGCGGTGCCGCAGGAGGCGGCGGCGGCAGTTGGGGCTCGGGCACCGGCGGTGGTGGCGCCGGCATGGGTGTGGCTGGGGCCGGAGAAGGCGGCGGTGGCGGCAGCTGAGGCTCGGGCACCGGAAGCGGTGCCGATGGGGCCGAGGGCTGCAGCTGCGGCGTCGGCAGGGCAGGTGGTGGAGCCGGCTGCTCAGGCGCCGGTCCGGCCGATGCAGCCATCGACGGGGCCGGCTGCGGCACCGGGCCTGGCCACGGCGGCGTGGGGTGCGCGGGCTGCTCCGGGTGCCAGGTCGGCACCGCGCCACCAGGTCCCGGCGCCGGTGCTGGTGTCGGTGCTGGTGCCGGTGCCTGGGTGGGCACCGGTGTCGGTGCAGCTGCCGATCCCCCGGGGGTGAAGCGCTGCGGGTCCAGGCGCCGCACGAGCAGGCCGGCCGCGACTCCGGCAGCCAGCAACAGCCCTTGCCCGAACGACCGGACGATCCAGTACACCGGCCCCTCGTCCCACGCACTGAACATCGCGATCAGCGGTCCGGCGATCCACCACAGCACGGCGGCGCCGATCCACAGGCCCCACCAGAGTCCGACCAGGGGAGACACCGCCGGGTCGCGCTCGGGATCACCCCGCTGCACGATCCGCCCGTTGCCCGAGTCGTCGGTGCCCACGTGCACACCCCGCCAGAGGTCGCGGATGCCCTGCACCGGATGGAAGAGCCCGAGACCCGGCAGCAGCCAACCCATGACGTGGGCCTCGGGGGCGCGTCGGCGCGCGGTCGGGTGGATGCGCGCGCTCGCTGCGAGGGTCTGCTCCCAGGTCAGCCAGACCCCGGCGGTGAGCAGCAGGGCCAGCGTCTGCACCCACACCTGCCCGGCATTGACCTGCTGCGCCAACACCAGAGCGCCGGCCGATGCCGACGGATCGACGGTTCGGGCGGTCTGCAGATCCGCGGCTGCCGAGGCCGGCCAGAGCGCCAGGAGCATGCCGAGGCCGGCCAGGCCCGTCGAGATCCACAAGGCGGCCCGCAGGATCCTGGTATGCCGCGTGAACCCCTCGTCGAGGGGCCGGCGTACGGCGTCACGGCGGGTCGTCGGCTGCCAGGACGACTCGGGGGTCGGCTGCGTCATGTTCGGAGCCTAAGCCGCACCTGCCCTCCCGCGGTGGTGGTCACCCGCACGACGACGTATGCCGCCGCCAGCGCCGCTGGGAGGCCGGCCGCGAAGGCCACCGCGAGCAGTCCGAGCGTCTGCCGGGTCTGCACCGGGCCGACGGCCGTCACGGAGAACACCAGAGCGAAATGCGTCAGGAGGATGGTGATGAGACGCAGTCCCCACCAGCCGAGGATGAACGTCGGCAGCCGGCCCACGCGGGGCGCCTGCCCGGTCGGCCAGCGGGTCGCGAGGGCACCGGCATACACGTCCCGGATGTTCTGCGCCGGCCACCACAGGGCGAGGATCGGCGTGAAGTAGGCCAGGACATGCCAACGCGGAGGTCGACGGAGCGCTCGCGGGTCGACGGAACTGCTGCGTGCCAGCAGGTACTGCCAGCCGAGGAAGGCGATCATCGTCGTGAGCTGCACGGGCCCGGCGATGCCGACGTAGAGGCGTAGCAGGTCATTGGTGGAGTCGAGAGCCGCCTGGGTTTCGGCGTCGACCCGTTGCTCGTAGGCGCGGATCACTGCGATGGCGTGCAGGGCCAGCAGGGAACCGACCCCGCGCAGCAGGCCCAACAGACCCAGCCCCCCGACGAGCAACGCCGTGAACGGTTCGAAGACCGGCCTCAGGTCGGGGCGGAAGACGGCACCGGCCGTTCCCGGCGCATGCAAAGGATCGATGACGCCGTCCAACGGATCCCCGTTGTCACCGTCATCGCGCTGGTTCCGCCCCGGTATGCGCATTGACTCCCACCCCGGCGCACCCCGCTGGTTGGTCGCGGCGTGCACCCGGGATCAAGTGTGGCATCGAGCGGAAGGTTCCGGGTCGGCCGTTCGGTCGAACCGGCACCGGCCGGGGCGGTGGGTCAGGCGATCAACTCGTCCTCCACGGGCGCGGGTGCCGCAGCCGCACCGACGGTGAGCAAGAGCACGCAGTCGCTCACCGCGTCGACCCCATGACGTTCCGGCGGGATCGGGGCGAAACTCCCGGGGCCCAGCGGCCATTCCCGGCTGCCGGCATGGAGCCGGGCCTGGCCGACGAGGCACTGCAGGGTGGCGGCCGGTGGGGCGTTGTGCTCGGCGAGCGCGGCCCCCTCGCGCAGCGCGATGAGCACCGCCTTGAGGACAGGCGTCGTGTGCAGGGCGTGGGCGGCGCGACCCGAGGTGCCGCTACGGGCGTCGGCGAGCAGTTGCGCGCCGATGGCGGCGAGATCGGTGGCGTCAGCGTGGTCGAGGTCCATCCGGCCACCGTACGCCGCTGGAATGCCTGGTGGCGGCGGACCGTTCTGCGGCATACAGTTGATCTTTCAATGACATGAAGAGGAGCGTCATGCCCGCCCTGACCAGACCCGACCTGGCCGTGCTGCCCGTCGTGTCGGCTCCGCCCGCGGGGCCCGGTGCGGTGCGGCGCCCCGTCGTCTCGCGCACGGACGCGCCGAAGGGCCTTGAGGGAGAGGGCTTCCCGGTGCACCGGGCGCTCGCGGGCGTCGACCTGCGCGCCGTGGACCCGTTCATCATGATGGACGAGATGGGCGCGGTCGACTACGCGCCGGGTGAGCCCAAGGGCACACCGTGGCACCCGCACCGGGGGTTCGAGACGGCGACCTACCTCATCGACGGCACGTTCGAACACGCGGACTCACACGGCGGCGGCGGCACGATCAGCGACGGCGACACGCAGTGGATGACCGCCGGATCCGGCATCCGGCACATCGAGCGCCCGCCCGAGTGGCTGGTGCGCTCCGGCGGCCGGTTCCACGGCCTGCAGCTGTGGGTCAACCTGCCCCGAGCGGCCAAGATGCGGGCGCCGCGCTACCAGGATCTCGCCGCGGGACAGGTGGGGCTGCTGGCCAGTCCCGACGGTGGTGCGTTTGTACGGGTCATCGCCGGGGAACTCGCCGGTGTGCGCGGGCCGGGGGTGACCCACACGCCGATCCTCTTCGCGCACGCCACCCTGGCCCCGGGGGCCCGGCTGGAGGTGGCGTGGCCGGCCGACTACAACGCCCTCGTCTACACGATGTCCGGAGCCGGGCGGGTGGGCCCGGGCGGCACCGAGGCGGTCGCGGTGTCCGGGGCGCAACTGGCGGTGCTGGGGCACGGTGACGTGGTCACGCTGCAGGCCCCGGCGGACGCCCGTGAGCCCTGGGAGATCGCCCTGCTCGGTGGCCGGCCGCTGCGTGAGCCGATCGCGTGGGCCGGCCCGTTCGTGATGAACACCAGGGCCGAGGTGCTGGCCGCCTTCGAGGACTACGCCCACGGCCGGTTCGGCGAGCAACAGCCCCCGACGTGATGCGCTGAAGCGCTTCCACGCAGGGACCCTCGCGACTAGAGTGGCGGGGTTCCCTGCGGTGCGCGGCCGGCTCGCTCGGCTGCCCCCAGGGACGCCGGTGGCCCGCGATGCCCCCTGTCTCGTGGGCCATCGGCCTGTCCGGGCAGCTGACGGTTGTGTGAAATCTCGCCCACTGACCTAGGTCCCTCGCATGCGCGCAAGCCGACGCAATAGGGTCGGTCCGTCCGGGCATCGCCCGGTCGGACCCTGCGCCGAGAGCGGGGCAACGCCGACGTCAGGAGTGCTACGTGCTAATCGGTGTCCCACGAGAGTCGCGGGCCGGTGAGCGGCGAGTCGCCGCCACCCCCAAGACCGTCGAACAACTGATCAAGCTCGGCTACCAGGTCGTCGTCCAAACGGGCGCCGGCTCCGCCGCGAGCTTCGAGGATGCGGCATACGAAGCTGCCGGGGCGAGCATCGGCGACGCGCCGGCCGTTTTCGGGGCCGACATCGTCGCCAAGGTCAACGCGCCCGACCCGGTCGAGCTGGCCCGGATGAAGGCCGGCGGCATCCTCATCAGCTTGATCTCACCGGCCCTCAACCCCGAGCTCGTCGACAAGATGGCCGCGAAGGGCATCACGGCCATGGCGATGGACGCGGTGCCGCGCATCTCGCGGGCCCAGTCGATGGACGTGCTGTCCTCGATGGCCAACATCGCCGGCTACCGCGCGGTCATCGAGGCCGCGCACGAGTTCGGCTCCTTCTTCACCGGGCAGATCACCGCCGCCGGCAAGGTGCCGCCGGCGAAGGTCTTCATCTCCGGGGCCGGGGTCGCGGGCCTCGCCGCCATCGGCACCGCGAACAGCCTCGGCGCGATCGTGCGGGCCACCGACGTGCGCCCCGAGGTCGCCGACCAGGTCAAGTCGATGGGCGGCGAGTTCGTCAAGCCGGACGTCGCCGAGGGCGAGGTCAGCACCGACGGTTACGCCAAGGAGATGGGCGCCGACTACGCCGCCGCGGCGGCCCTCATGTATGCCGAGCAGGTCAAGGACTGCGACATCGTCGTCACCACCGCGCTCATCCCCGGCAAACCCGCTCCCCGGCTGATCACCGCGGAGATGGTCGCCGCGATGAAGCCCGGCTCGGTCATCGTCGACATGGCCGCCTCCAACGGCGGCAATGTGGCCGGCTCCGTCGCCGACCAGATGGTCGTCACCGACAACGGCGTGAAGATCATCGGCTACACCGACCTCGCGGGGCGGCTGCCCACCCAGGCCAGCCAGCTCTACGGCACGAACATCGTCAACCTCATGAAGCTGCTCACCCCCGGCAAGGACGGGGTGGCGGTGCTGGACATGAACGACGTCATCGTCCGCGGGGTCACCGTCGCGCAGGATTCCACGGTCATGTGGCCCCCGCCGCCGGTGCAGGTCTCCGCCGCCCCCGCGGCTGCCGTCGAGGCGCCGGTGGTCAAGGCGCCCAAACCACCGCCGAACCCCAACCGACGACTGGCCTGGATGGCGATCGGTGCGCTCATCTTCCTGCTGCTGGCCAACGCCTCGCCGGCGCCCTTCCTCGGGCACTTCATGGTCTTCATGCTGTCGGTAGTCATCGGCTACTACGTCATCGGCAACGTGCACCACGCCCTGCACACCCCGCTGATGTCGGTGACGAATGCCATCAGCGGCATCATCGTGGTCGGCGCGCTGCTGCAGATCGGCCACGACAACAAGACGCTCATCACGATCATCGCCTTCATCGGGGCTCTGGTCGCCAGCATCAACGTCTTCGGTGGCTTCACCGTGACGCAGCGGATGCTGCAGATGTTCAAGCGAGAGGACGCCGCCCGATGAACGAGACCCTCATCCAGGGCGCCTACATCGTCGCTGGCCTCTTGTTCATCCTCGCGCTGGCGGGCTTGTCCAAGCACGAGACCGCCGTCATGGGCAACAAGTACGGCATCGTCGGCATGACGATCGCCCTGCTGGCGACCCTGTGGCTGGCCACCAAGTCGGCCGGCTTCGACGCCCTGGGTTTCATCGCTGTCGCGATGGCGATCGGCGCCGTCATCGGCATCACCCTGGCTCGCAAGGTCGAGATGACCGGCATGCCCGAGCTCATCGCCATGTTGCACAGCTTCGTCGGTATCGCGGCGGTGCTGGTCGGCTGGAACTCCTCCTACGAGGAGGCCGCATTCAAGGGCATCCACGACGCCGAGGTCTTCGTCGGCGTCTTCATCGGCGCGGTGACCTTCACCGGCTCGATCGTGGCCTATCTGAAACTGTCCGCGAAGATCAAGTCGGCCCCCATGGTGTTGCCTGGGCGGCACGTGCTCAACCTCGGCATCGTCGTCGCCTTCTTCGTCATGACGGTGATCTACGTGCTGCTGCCACACGAGCAGGTCTTCGCGCGCCAGCTGCTGCTGGGCATCATGACGGTGCTCGCGCTCTTCCTCGGCTGGCACCTGGTCGCCTCCATCGGTGGCGGCGACATGCCGGTCGTCGTGTCGATGCTCAACAGCTACTCCGGGTGGGCGGCGGCCGCTGCCGGCTTCCTGCTCAACAACGACCTGCTCATCATCACCGGTGCGCTCGTCGGCTCCTCCGGTGCCTACCTGTCCTACATCATGTGCCGGGCGATGAACCGCTCGTTCATCTCGGTCATCGCCGGTGGCTTCGGCTCCGACGGGGCTGTGGTCGGTGAGGCGAAGGACTACGGCGAGCACCGCGAGACCAGTGCCGTCGAGGTCGCCGACTCGCTCAAGAACGCGCACGAGGTGGTCATCACCCCCGGCTACGGCATGGCCACCGCGCAGGCGCAGTATGCCGTCGCGGAGCTCACCTCCCAGCTGCGCAAACGAGGCATCAACGTCCGCTTCGCCATCCACCCGGTCGCCGGTCGCTTGCCCGGGCACATGAACGTGTTGCTCGCCGAGGCCAAGGTGCCCTACGACATCGTCCTGGAGATGGACGAGATCAACGACGACATGCCGGCCACCGACGTCGTGCTCGTCATCGGCGCCAACGACACGGTCAACCCCGCGGCCCAGGACGACCCGAGCAGCCCGATCGCCGGGATGCCGGTCATCGAGGTGTGGAAGGCCGGCGAGGTCGTCGTCTTCAAGCGCTCGATGAACACCGGGTATGCCGGGGTGCAGAACCCGCTCTTCTTCAAGGAGAACTCGGCGATGCTCTTCGGCGACGCCAAGGAGCGCGTGGAGGACATCGTCAAGGCCCTGTGAGGCCGCTGGAGCACCTCGTTCGCGTGGTACGCGCGTCGACGCCGGTCACCGCTGGTGGCCGGCGTCACGCGTGTCCCGGGAAGCTCGCCCTTTGGGGAGCTAATTGGTGAGCCCCCTGCGCAGAAAACTCCCCAAAACCGTCTCCCGCACGACGGTCCGCTGCGAGTCAGTCGTCAGTCGTCGGTCGTCGGTCGTCAGTCGTCAGTCGTCAGTCGTCAGTCGTCAGTCGTCAGTGGGGTCAGTGGGATCGGTGGGGTCGGCCCAGGCGGCGCGCGGCACGGCGCCGGTGTCGGCCGACCGGAGCCTGGCTTGCAGGTCGGCACTGCGGAACAGGGTCTCCGGCCGCGCCGCCGGGCCGACCACCCGGATGGCCCGCGAGTGCTCCTCGGTGGTGATCCCCGCGGCGCCCACGGCGTCGGGGGTCGGCTCCGGGCGTCGGTCGGACCCGGAGCCCCCGGAGCCCCCGGAGCCCCCGGAGCCCCCGGAGGCGTCGGAGCCCCCGAAGGCGGACCCAGCGCCGGTGGCGGGGCGGTGGTGGGGGGTGCCCGCGGCATACGCGCCCCCGTCTGTCGGCTCGTCGAAGCGGCGGACCAGCCCGACCCGGCGCCAGTCCCCGGCGACCAACTCGTCGACGTCGTGCGGGTCCGGGGTGAGTCCGAAGACGAGGGCGACGACCACGCGATAGGCCCGGTCGGGGTGGGCGACATAGTCGATCTCGCGAAGTGCCTGTTCCTGACCGGCCGACTCCAGGACGAACCGCCCGTAGCCCAGCAGGTGGCCCGGGAGTGAGCGCTCGTAGCGCAGGTCGGTGACCTTGCCCAGCGGCATCGTGCCGACCGTGGTCTCGATGAGCCCGCCGACGAGCAGCAGCCGCTGGTCGGTCAGAACGAAGAACTCACGGCGCCGCTCGATGACCTGCCAGACCAGGTAGAGCACCATGGCCCCGGTGACCCAGACCCCCACCTCGGCGAGGATGCTCAGGCCGCGCGGCAGATAGGCGATCAGCGCGAGCATGAGCGCGAACGCCGCCAGCACCAGTCCGAGGGGGCGCAGCAGGATGGCCAAGTGGCGGTGCACCGCGAAAACGAGCGACTCGCCCGGCACGAGATAGCGGTCGAAGCGGGCCGCGGGCCCCTCGGGCGTGCCGGCCATGGGCTGGGTCAGTGCCGCAGTAGCGAGTCGAAGACCGCGATGATGCCCTGGGCGGCGTCACGGAGCAGGGTGAACGCGGTGCGCACGATGTCGGCGGCGTTGTCCGGGGACTTGAGCACGGCGTAGATGAAGAAGGCCAGCACGAACCACCGGAAGACGTGCCAGAACTTCTTCACGATCGGCTCCTGGGCAGATGGACAGTCCGAGTCCAGTGTGGCCCACGGTGCGGGTGTGACGGGTGAGGCACGCCGAGGGCTGGCTGGGCGCTCGGCGGTGCCCACGGCGGCCGACCCCGCGGCAGTCGGCCCGGTCGGTGACCGCGGTGACCGGAGCCTGTCCGGAGTCGCGATCCGAACACTTTCCGGTGATGCAACTCACCAGATCGGTCGGTCGCTGCGCCACTTCGGGGGAGGTCCATCCGGTATCAATGGTGGTTCTGCCCCCGGGCGGGTGCGGCCGACACCGCCGCTCCCCGCCGGGGCCGGTGGAAGGACAATGATGTCTTCGCTCGATTCCGTCACCCGCCGGATGCTCGAGATCGACGGAGCGATCGGCGCGGCCGTCGTGGACAACGGCTCCGGGATGTCCCTGTCCACCGCGGGAACGGCCTACGACATGAACGTCGTCGCCGGCTCTGCGATCGCCATCATCCGGGCCTTCCTCAGCACCAGCTCCAACGCCGGCGTCACCGATGTCGGGCTGGAGTACGTCGTCGGCGGCTACGACCGCTACCTGCTGCTGATCCGCATCCTCACGGGCGACAACGCCGGGCTCTCCATGGTGCTCGTCCTGGACCGGGAGCGCGCCAACCAGGCGCTGGCGAACTTCCGCCTGGCGCAGTATGCCGAGCTCGTCACGGTCTGACCGCGCCGGTCACACCACGCCGGTCATACCACGCCGTAGAGCCGGTCCCCGGCATCACCGAGCCCGGGCACGATGTAACCCTTGTCGTTGAGCCGATCGTCGACCGCGCCGGTGACCAGGGTGACCGGGATCTGCAGGTGCTTGAGCTCCTGCTCCAGGTGCACGATGCCCTCGGGCGCGCAGAGCAGGGTGATCGCGGTGATGTCGTCGGCCCCCCGATCCACCAGATAGCGGATCGCGTCGACGAGGGTGCCCCCGGTGGCGAGCATCGGGTCGAGCACGTAGCACTGCCGCCCGGAGAGGTCGTCGGGGAGCCGGTTGGCATACGTCGTGGCCTCGAGCGTCTCCTCGTTGCGGATCATCCCGAGGAAGCCGACCTCGGCCGACGGCAGGATCCGCACCATCCCCTCGAGCATGCCCAGGCCGGCGCGCAGGATCGGCACGACGAGCGGCTTGGGCCGGGCCAGCCGGATGCCGGTGGTCGGCGCGAGCGGGGTCTCGATGTCGAAGGGCTCGACCCGCACCTCGCGGGTCGCCTCGTAGGCCAGCAGGGTGACCAACTCCTCGGCCAGGCGCCGGAAGGTCGGGCTGTCGGTGCGCTTGTCGCGCAGGTAGGTCAGCTTGTGGGCGATGAGCTGGTGGTCGGCGATGTGCACGCGCATGCTCGAAACTTAGCGCGTGCCCCCCTTCACTGCCCCGGCCGCCGGTCCGCCGCTGCTCCCCGAACAGGCGATCCGGTATGCCGCGTGGCTGGCCCGCGCGCTCGAGCTCGCCCGGGGGGCCGCAGCGGCGGGTGAAGTGCCGGTCGGCGCCGTGCTCGCCGACGCCGACGGGGTGCTCATCGGCGAGGGCGGGAACGCCCGGGAGGCCACGGCCGACCCCACCGCGCACGCCGAGATCCTCGCCCTGCGGGGGGGCGCGCGGCATACGGGGTCGTGGCGGTTGCCCGGCAGCACGCTCGTGGTGACCTTGGAGCCGTGCGCGATGTGCGCCGGCGCGATCGTCGCGGCCCGGGTGCAGACCCTGGTCATCGGCGCGTGGGACCCGAAGACCGGCGCCTGCGGCTCGGTCTGGGACCTCGTGCGCGACGCCCGAGCCAACCACGTCGTCGAGGTCATCGGGGCGGTCGACGAGCAGGAGTGCGGCGCGGTGTTGCGTGAGTTCTTCCGCGCGCGCCGGTGATCGACCGGAAGGCCACGCTGGGTGATGCACAACGGGTGCCCGAGCGCACCTTCTGCATCAGTCACGCTGGCGCTGCAGGGACGGTGGCCGCCGCGTGGGGCTGTCGGGCGCCATGGTGAGCGGGCGGCATACCGATTGGAAGGGAAGGGCCGCCAGCCGGTACCCTGCTCGGCGGTGGCGTGTCCGAGCGGCCTAAGGAGCGCGCCTCGAAAGCGCGTGTGGGCGCAAGTCCACCCAGGGTTCGAATCCCTGCGCCACCGCCAGTGACAATCACGGCGCCGGTCGACCCCAGGTGGGTCGGCCGGCGCGGTGTTTTCGGGCGCGTTGCTCAGCGTCGCGCGGCGATGCCGTCGAGCAGCAGCTCCAGACCGGGCGCGAACTCGCGCTCGAAGGAATAGCCCGGGGCCAACACGACGTGCTCGGTGAACCAGGCCATGTTCGGGTATGCCGCGATGAGCTGGCCCATCGGCGCGTCCGTCACCATGGCGGCGGCCTGCTCGCCGGTGTCGAAGGGCAGCGTCGTCTCCTGGAGCACGAAGCCGTAGACGAACGCGTCGACGATGGCATAGGCGTGCGCCACCTCGGCGGGGGTGAAGCCGGCGGCGCGCAGACAGGCGATGTTGGCCTCGTGATAGGCCAGGTTGGCCGGGCCGGGGGTGTGCCGCGACTCCATGAGCGGCAGCGCCCACGGGTGGCGGCGCAGCACCGCCCGCACCGACTCCGAGCGGCGGCGTAGCCCGGTCCGCCACTGCCCGTCGGCGGCGGGCAGCTCGATCTCGCCGTAGACGAGGTCGACCATGCCGTCCAGCAGCGCCTCCTTGCCGGGCACGTGGTGATAGAGCGACATCGCCTCGACCCCGAGTTGACCGGCCAGGCTGCGCATCGTCACCCCGTCGAGGCCGTGGGCGTCGGCCATCGCGACGGCCGTCTCGATCACCACGGCCCGGGTCAGCCTGGGCCGGCTCGATCTGGTTCGGTTCGGCTCTGCTCGGCTCACGGGCGCTCCTCCTTTGACAACCTTACAGCGTAATGTTACCGTCATCGCAGAATCTTACGCCGTAAGTCACCCGTCTCGAAGTCCCGGTCAGGAGCCGTTCCGATGTCCCACCACCCCGCCCACCCCGGCGATCACCGCACGCCGCCGGCGATACCTGCGATACCCGCGATACCCAAGACCATGCGCGCGGTCACCCGCCAGGCCTACGGGGGTGTCGAGCAGGTGCAGGTGCAGTCCGTGGCCCGCCCCGAGCCCGGTGCCGGCCAGGTGCTGCTCGCGGTGAGTGCGGCCGGCCTCGACCGTGGCGTCCTGCACCTGCTCACCGGCACTCCCTACATCGCCCGGCCGGCCTTCGGCCTGCGCCGACCCCGTCAGCCGGTCCTCGGCCGGGAGGTGGCCGGGCAGGTCGTGGCCCTCGGCCCGGGGGTCACCGGCCTGGCGGTCGGCGACCGGGTCTTCGGCGCCGGCGAGGGCACTTTCGCCGAGTATGCCGCGGCGCGGGTCGAGCGCCTCGCGCCCATCCCGGACGGCGTGACCGACGAGCAGGCGGCGACCCTCCCGGTCTCCGCGGGCACCGCCCTGCTGGCCGTGCGCACGCACGCCAGGGTGGAGGCCGGGCAGCGGGTGCTCGTGCTCGGCGCCTCCGGTGCGGTGGGCAGCTTCGTCGTGCAGGTGGCTGCGCACCTCGGCGCCGAAGTGACCGGCGTGTGCAGCGCCGGCAAAGCCGACTTCGTCCGCGGCCTGGGCGCCGCCCGGGTCGCCGACTACCGCACCACCTCACTGGGCGAATTGCCCGGCCCGTTCGACGCGGTCATCGACATCGCGGGAAACCGCCCGTTGGCCGCGCTGCGCGACGTGCTCACCCCGGCTGGTGCGCTCGTCATCGTCGGCGGCGAGCAGGGCGGCCCGTGGTTCGGCGGCCTGCACCGCAACATCGGGGCCTCGTTGCTCAATCCGCTCGTCTCGCAACGGCTCGGCTGGTTCGTGTCCACCGAGACCACCGAGCTCTTCACGCAGTTGGCCGACCTCGTCGCGACCGGTGCGATGCGCCCCGCGCTCGACCGCACCGTCGGGCTCGACGGCGCCGCCGATGCGCTCGCCGACATGGTGGCCGGCCGGTTGCAGGGCAAGGTGGTCGTCAATCCGGCGTGACCCACCGCACTGCGTGACCACGCCAGCCGGCCTGGGCGACCGATCGGCCCGGCCGGAACCGTCAGGCAGCGACGACCGGGCGCAACCGGGTGATTGTCCAGGTGCGTTGCCGGGCCGCGGCCCAGGTCGCGACGGCGAGGCTGAGCACGAGCGTGCCGGCGAGCACGGCGATGTCGGTGCCCAGGCCCTCGGAGCTGCCGGCGATGACCTTGCGCAGGGCGTCGACGGCATACGAGAACGGCAGCCAGTCGTGCAGGTGCCCGAAGAAGGCCGGGGCGGTCGCCACCGGGTAGGTGCCGCCGGCCGCGGCGAGCTGCAGCCCGGTGAGCAGGACGGCCACGAATCTCCCTGGTGCGCCGAGCAGTCCGACGAGCGCCTGGTTCACCGCGACGAAGGCGAGGGAGGCCAGCACCGCGACCCCGAGCAGCGCCCAGGTGGAGGCGGCCTGGATGCCGACGCCGAATTGCAGCAGCACCGCCAGCAGCACCGCTTGCCCGATCCCGAGCAGGGCCCCGGGCAGATAGCCGGAGAGGGCGATGAGTGGGCTCGCTGCCGACGAGGCCAAGGCCCGCGACGACAAGGGGCGCAGCAGCAGGTACATCGCCATCGCGCCGACCCACAGGGCCAGCCCGAAGAAGTAGGGTGCCAGCCCGCTGCCGTTGTGCCGCACGGCGTTCACCCGCGTCACATCGGCCACGACCGGCCGGGCAGCGACCTCGGCGAGACGGGTGCGCTCGGTATCGGTGTAGTCGGGGATCTTCGAAACCCCTTGGGCCAGGCCGGCGCTGAGCTCCTTGGCGCCGGTGCCCAGCTGCTGGCTCCCGCTGGCCAGTGACCCGAGCCCGGTCTCGAGTCGGCCGGCGCCGGTCGAGGCCTGCACTGCCCCGGCGGACAGCTTGGCTGCGCCCTGGGCCAGCGACTGGGCACCGCCGGCGAGCGTGGGCAGGTTCTTGGCCAGCGCCGAGGCGCCGCCGGCCGACCGGTGGATGCCGTCGGCGAGGGCCGGTATCCCGTCGGCGAGCTGAGTCAGCCCCGCCGAGAGCTGGGTGGCCCCGGGGGCGAGTTGGCTGGCACCTGAAGCGAATTGACTGGCGCCAGCAGCGTAGGCGACCGCCGAGGAGCCCAGCTGGGTGGCGCCGGCCTGCAGCCCGGCCAGGCCCTGCGACACTCCGGCGGTGCCGCTCTTCACCCCGGTCGCGCCGGCGGCCAGACCAGGCCCTTGGCCGGCGAGCGCGGTCAATTGGGTGCAGAAGGCGGGTGCGGCGCCGCTGGCCGCGCATTGGGCTGCCAGTCCCGACACCCCTTGCGTGTATGCCGCGATGCCCCCCTCCAGGGTCGCCGCGCCTTGCGCTGCGCCGGCCGCGCCGACCACGAGCGGGTCGATCGAGGCTGCGAACTGGTTGGCCCCGGTGGCGAATTGGGCGGCTCCGGAGGTCAAACCGGCAGCGCCCGAGCTCAGTTGTGTCACCCCACCGGCGAGCTGGGCCGCACCGGTGGCGAGTTGGCGGGTCTGGCCCGGCAGCGCAGCGGTGTTCGTGTCGATGGTCGCCATGCCGGCGGCGAGTTCCGTCGCCCCGGACGCCGCTTGGGAGGCCCCGGAGGCGAGCTTGGTGGCGCCGTCGGCGAGGCTGGTGGCTCCGGTCGCGATACCGGTGACGCCGTCGGCGAGAGTGCCGGCTCCGCCGGCGGCCTCGTTCGCGCCGGTCGTCAGCTTGCCGGCCCCGTCGGCGAGGCTGCCGGCACCCGTTGCGGCGGTGCCCAATTGGCCGCGCAGCTGGCCGTACCCGGCATACAGGGCACCGAGGTAGCCCTCGGTGACAAGCCGCGCGGTCTCGTCGCTCGTCGTCGTCGCGATCGCCTTGGCGATGCTGCCGTCGAGGTAGTTGACGGCGTCGTTGGTGCGCATCTGCAGGCGAGCCGCGCGGGTCTGCTCGACCGGTCCGGAGGTCGATGTCGCGGACCGGGAGAAGTCCGCCGGGATCGTCAGGACGGCCGCGTATCGGCCGGTGTCGAGCCCGGATCGGGCGGTCTCGGCGTCGGTGAGCTCCCAGCGGTAGTTCGACGAGGACGCCGACGAGGTGAGTTTGCCGACGACCTGACGGCCCAGGGGCACGATCTGGTCCTTGCCGTCCGCGTCCTTGAGGGTGACCGGCTCGTCGAGGTTGACGACCGCGGCGTGCACCTGGTCGATGCGGGTCTGCGGGCTCTCGTTGGCCCAGGTGTAGAGCCCGCCGTAGACCAGCGGCACGAGCAGCAGCCCGACGAGCACGAGCCAGGCTCGCGAGCTGCCGGTGAACCGGCGCAGCTCGGCGGCAGGCAGGGCCGGTCGGTGCGGCGTGCGGAGGCCCGCGCGGCCGGGCGTGGCCTTCGGGCGGCGCGGCGCGGTAGGTGTCACGGTGTCGCTGTGGTCGGTCATCGGGTCACCTGGAAGCTGTCGTCGAAGGCGGTGGGCAGGGCCGGCTGGGCGGCGGGGAAATGGTCGGTCCCCTCCCGTCGGGGGAGGGCGAGTTCCACGAGGGGTGCTGCGCCGGAGGCGAGCACGCGGCATACGGTGCGGGCGTCGGCGGGATCGTGGCAGGTGGCGACGACGGTGAGGTCGGGCCGCTCGACCAGGCCCGGTAGTGCCCCGAGGACAGCCCATGCCGCGGCCCGGTCGGCCGGCCCTCGGAGCGCGTCGACATCGTCGACGAGCACGACTGCGGGGCGGCCGACGAGAGCCAGGGCGACGCCGAGCACCCACCGCTCGAGCGCGCTGAGCTCACGCACCCGGGTGCGCCAGGAGACGTCGGCGCGCACGTGCACGGCATCGTCGCGCTCGCCGCCGGCCCGCTGGCCCAGGCCGGTGCCGGCCCGGGCGGCGAAGGCCAGCAGGGTGGTCAGGGTGGCGGTGGCCTCGTCGCGGGCGGCGGCACTCACCCACGGGTGCCAGGTGGCGGAGGCGAGCCGCTCGTCGAGGTGGTCACCGACGGTGAGCAGCGGGTCGAGGTCGTTGACGCCGGCGACCTCGGCAAGGCCGGCCAGGCGTCGCACCGAGGCTGCTTCGTCGGGCAACAGCCTTCCGGCGACTTCGAGTTCACCGTCGGTATGCCGCATCCGCGCGGCCAGGGTGAGCAGCAGGGAGGTCTTGCCGGACCCGGCCGG
>RRZT011141341.1_pt1 | contig 38817 bp, 38 predicted proteins | sample 2165551 | NCBI WGS metagenome assembly RRZT01 (sample SAMN10456910, study PRJNA506462) | wastewater metagenome | biome: wastewater; feature: sludge; material: wastewater sludge; isolation source: wastewater sludge with Escherichia coli K12::gfp cells carrying plasmid... | place: USA: Moscow, Idaho...
AATTCAGTCAGACGAAGAACCGAACCAGAGTTTTATGGATTTGCAAACGCCACATGTTGATCATTGGTTTTTACCAAAAAATAAATCCTTAGAAGAGGCACGAGCCGAGGTTATTAAGTATGCGGAGGAGAATGGATGGACTGAAAGCCCAACAAATGATGATAGTGATGGTATATGGTGGGGAATAAAACCCGTAAACACGGAGTATGATATAGATTTATTTATACAGATCGAGGACCCTTATAATAAAAGCCACTCATTATACCAATTTAGTGTCAAATCTGTTCGAGTAAGTTTAAATTAGTTGTAGGGGGAATACAAAATATGAAAATCAAGAAAGTTATTTTTATCATAGCCGTAAGTTTATCCATTATCATTCCTATACTATTCCAGAGATCAATAAATGCAGCAATGGATCTTCCGAATGCGAAACAAATAAACATCGTTCATATCGGAGATTCTTATTCCGCAGGAAATGGAGCTGGCTCTTACTATGGAGATATAAAATATTTTAGAAGTCGTAAAAACTGGGGAGAAGAGTATGTAAAGTTGCTCAAAACAACTGATACTAAGGTTAACTACCTAAATATAGCACAAAGTGGAAATACTACTAATTTCATGTTAAACACTGATTATCTCGATGATATCCCAGAAAACACCGATTTAGTCATGATGACTATTGGTGGAAACGATGTAAATTTTGGAGATATCGTCAAACAGTGTTTCGTGATCGGGCTCAGAGATGGGTCGACATGCGAAAAGCTAGTTAACTCTGCAAAGGAAAAACTCTCCTCAGCGGTCAAAGGAACTGAAGAAATATTAAAAAAACTTGAAGATAAACTCAGTCCAAATTCTCAAATTATTTTAGCTGGATATCCACTATTAAGCCTAGATACTGACTATTCACTTGCTACCTGTTCTCAAAAAATTTATTCTTTATGTACTAAATGGGACAGTTACACAGTAGCTCAAGATATCCGTGCTTTAGGTAAGCTCGCAAATTATCACCAATCAGATCTTGCCAAAAAATGGAACAATGAACATGATATGAAACTTATATATGTCGACACTATATCTGATAAATTCGCCGGACATGAACCAAATCCTTCAATATTTAGTAGGAATGACATACGCTGGATCAATGAGTTTTTTGAAACGATGGGAGAGATAGATAATAATGGAAGAACTAAATCCAATTTTACTGGCACAATAGCGGAATGGTATCATCCAAATATAACTGGTCATCAAAAAATTGCGGCTACAGTTTTCGAGAAGACCGGAGTCCCGACCGTGGCAAAAGCTATTACTTCAAACAGTAGTAATATTGATATAGTATTCACAATCGGATCTTTAAAGAATAATAAGGATTACACTAATATAATTAACTCCATAAACTCTTCCATAGACACATTAAAACGTAAGAATTCGTCCGTTAGATACTCACTCGTTGCAAATACATCTTCTGGGTCAAAAGTTATAGTTGAATTCACAACCAATGCGGAAGAAATTAAAAATGCAGTCCGTGATTTATATATTGATCCATCGTCAGGTTCTTCTATGTATGAAGCGATAAACTCCGGCCTAAATTTAAACTGGCGGCCTGGCGTTAAAAAGATGTCTATAATAATATCGGAAGAGAATAATTATACACTAAATAGCAACGGAGGAAGTTGGCAAGATTTAGCACAAAAATCTTACGAAATTGACCCAGTCGAGTTCTATGTGGTTTCTTCTGAGGGGGAATTACCTCAAGATATTAAAAATTTAGCGTCTAGTACAGGAGGGGATGTCTTCGAAGGTGACTCAGAAAATTTTGATTATTCTATGCAAAACATCGCAAATATAATTTCCACCAAACCTTCTGCTTGGCTTGAAGGCCCTTTTGTTATAAAAAGTGGAGACGAGTTAACGCTTGATGCGAGCGGTTCATATTCACCTGGTAGCACAATTTATAAATATGAATGGGATTTTAACGGTGATGGAGCTTATGAGATGACTACTTCAGAGGCTGAAGTTAATTATGTTTTCGACCAAGATTTTGATGGTTTCATAGGTGTTAGAGTTACAGATTATAACAGCAATAGTAGCGTTGCTTCAACAAAATTAACCGTCAGTAATGATGGCGATAGCACCCCTCGAGAAATAGACAATTGTCCGGATATCTATAATTATAGTCAAAGCGATTACGACAATGACGGAATCGGTGACGAGTGCGACCCAACTCCGGGTTACCCAACCGAAGACAAACCATATGTCTATGAAATTATTGACGGAAAATTTCCAGAGAAATTACGCGAATCTGATATAGAATCGTCAAAATCGGAAAATATTAGCACTTCAAAATCTCAAAACGAATTTCAAATTTCAGATATTAGTCAGAAAACTTCAACGCGAAAACAGTCTATTTTTGGAAATTCCTCTGCAAATATATCCATTTTAACTAATCAAAATCAATCAAACGAAACCGAGACAAACCCTGAAAAATCAGATACCTCAAATAATCAAAAATCGGAAAATGCTAAAGAAGGTTTAGAAAACACCAAAGACTCCGCTCAGAATACCGATAATAAAGCAGGGATTATCCTACTGTCCATTATTATAGTGACGATTACATCAGTAATAATATTTATGTTTAAAAAGTTAAAGAAAAATTAATCCTTCAAAGTATTCACTATATTTTTAGAATTAATCTTATCAAGCGTCAGTAAGTAACTAATTATCGCTACAATCAATGCAGCTAGAGAAACAAGAAGGGCATTTGCGCCAAATCCAAACAGATTTAAGCGGAAACTATCATCTATAATCGCCATTGTAAATTTTGCAGTTTGCGTTGAAATATCTGATTGCCATAAATTAATCAAAAATGCACCAAAATAGCCGATTATCTGAACAAAAATCGCTATAATTATCCCCAAAAACATCGAATACATAAAATATATCTTAAATATGTCGCGCCGATTCGCGCCGACCGCCTGGAAAATTGCCGAGGTTTTCTGTTCGTCCAGAAATATTTTAGAGAGCGTTAAAGCTAAAATGAAAGCCGCGATAACGCTAAAAAATATTAAAATATTACGAGTTGAAACTTCAAAATTCGTTCGAAACTTGACAAGATCGAACTGAAAAGTCATAAATTCTGAGTCTGAAAGTCGTTGGCACATTTCTGTAGCCGTCAAACATCCGTACTCTTTGGTAAAATCATAAGCATTATTGAAATTATCAAAAGCCAACATTTTCTGGTTAACTTCTTCGATCTCAAACCAAGATAACCCTCCTGCGAATTCTGAGTCTTCAGTCAAATATTGTTGTTCCTCTAAAACTCGCTCGCGTCGAGCTATTTCTGACTCTGAAACAAAGCCGTAAATTTTGGATTTATCCGACTCCCGGAAATAAACTGGTGAGCCTAACCGCGTCAAAGACATTGAATTACCACCGACAACCGTAAAAAAATTAAAATTACCCATATTCCACAAATCCTGATAAGGCGAGGTAAGGCCGATGATTTCAAATTTCAGTATATCGCCTTCATTTTCATATTCTATAATTTTGTTTTTCGCAAGCTCGCGGACTTTCTTCAAATTCTCTACAGAGCTGCCTAAATCAATCCCAACCTTTTCAGCCGCTACATCATAGCTGACAAAAACCGGCATCGCATCATTATTTTTAGGTTCAGATATCTTCATTTTTTCTAAAACCTCGTCCGGTAAGACTTCCGCCGAATCGGGTGAAAATGTTTTCACTAAATCATTAAAATTGGTATTTAAATTTATTGGGTCATACACACTCTCTCGATCCAACCGCAAAGTTTCAATATTTAAGATTTTTGCGCCCATATTTTTTGCATTATTTAAATCTTCATCCGAAATTTCACGAACCGAAATATAGGTTTTTCCGTTAAAAAAGTCCTCGTTCATTTTTGAAATATCACTCAAAAACACCCTCGAACTAATCATAAAAGTCGCCACAACGCCAAAAAGAACCGCCACAGTTAAAACCGTTATTAAAGTTCGTGCTTTTTGAACATTAAGTTTTTTTAGCGCTAAAAAGGCAGCATATTTTATCTTCATTTTATTCCTTCAAGGTTTTAATTATATCTTTTGTGCTAATTTTTCTCGAGATAAACAGAAAACTCAACAAAACCGAAATTGCTGCAATCGCCGATACCCACAGAGCCTGTGGAGTAAAACCAATAAAATTAAGATTCACCGAACTGCTCACAAGATTAAAATCAATCTTCAATTCGGCTGTCGATTGAGATGATTGCCAAATTTGAATCAAAAATGCACCAAAATAGCCGATGATCTGAACCATAATAGCCACAAAAATTGCTAATATTAAGGCATAAATTGTGTAAATTTTAAATATATCTCCTCTTGTAGCACCGACCGCCTGAAAAATTGCCGAGGTTTTTTGTTCGTCCAAAAATATCTTAGAAAAAGTTCCTACCAAAATTATTATTGATATCACGCTAAAAAATATTGAAACCCCTATAATAATCACATTTAAGTTATTCTTAATATTTTCCCAGCTAAGTGGAATAGAGCCAAACTCATTAACAACCATTATATTTTCTATTGAGCATTGTGAATTTGAAGCCGAAAAGTTCAAACACAGGTTTTCATTTGAGAATTTACTCATCTTATCATAATCTGTAAATTCAAGAACTATTCGATCAGAAAAGAAATTATTTTCGTTTAAAGAATAATATTCATACACTTTATTTTGCGCAGATTTTGGCGCAATAACCCCCAGATTCGTATGTGAATACATAAAGCTTTTCGCCAGAGAATAATAGTCCGTCTTGTTCATTCTCTTGTCGTCATTTTCACCACTAAAAATCCCGATAATTTCATATTTCACCTTCGCACGACTAGATTCTGCTTCAAAAACCAGATTTTTTGACTTTTCGATAAGACCTTCTGGCTCAACAATCGAAACCCCAGTCAAACTTGAAGCAATTTCGCCAGAAACGAAAACCGGTATCGCGGTATTATTTTTAGAATTTGCAATTTTGAATTTCAATAAGATTTCATCGTTCATCAGGTTAACTTGCGAAACAGGTACGGCTTGTGGAAAATCTTTAACAACCAAATTCTCCTGATTAGTCTCCGCCGCATTTTCATTATTTTCCAACATCGGGGCATCATAAATTTTTGCGCCAACAATTTCAGCTTTTTTAAGTATATCATCTGAAGCCGCTTCGATCGTGATATAATTTTTGCCACCAAAAAAATTTTTATTAAATTCGAGAATATCATTCAAAAATGTATTGGCACAAATCATAAACATGGCTATAACACCAAACAATAGAGAAGCCGCGAGTAAAGATAGTAGAGTTCTGGCTTTTCGGACTTTTAGCTTTTTAACCGATAAAACTACTGCATTCTTAAAACTGATCATGCCGAATTTCACCATCTTTCAAACTGATAATCCTATCCACATAAGGAAGAACCGTCTTATCATGAGTCACAACAACCACCGTCGTACCCATTTCCTGATTGATTGTTTTAAGTAGCTGCATTACTAGTTTAGAATTTTCGTCATCTAGATTGCCAGTCGGCTCATCTGCTAAAACTATACTTGGATTGTTGTATAGTGCGCGAATTATCGCCGCTCGCTGAACTTGACCGCCAGATAGCTCAGCCGGCAAATATTCAAGCCTATCTTCTAAACCAACAAATTTCGCCAAAAGCTCTGTGTGGTTTTTGCTAATTTTTCCGGTAAAATAGCCAGGAAGTTGAATATTTTCTCGCAAGGTTAAAAAAGGCTGCAAATAGAAGTTTTGAAATATGAAACCAATATTATTCGCGCGAAATTCTGCTAACTTTTTTGAAGAATACTTCGCAATGTCTTCGTCATTAAATAAAATTTTGCCCGAGCTCGGATTATCTAGACCGCCCAAAATCTGCACCAAAGTCGATTTTCCAGCCCCAGATTGACCAGTAATTGCCACGAATTCACCCTCTTCGATATCTAAATCAACACCTTTCAGAGCGAAAATTTCACGGCCTTTTTTCTTATATTTTTTATCAAGATTTTCTATTCTTAATACGCTCATGCTTTTATTATAGCATGAAAATTTAACCAATTTTTAAGTTTTCATCTAAATATGGTGGTATTTTCCGCCACTCGAGATTTCTTGCGCGCGGTAAATTTGTTCAGTTAAAATTAGCCTCACAATTTGGTGAGGGAAGACTAACTTAGACAAGCTCCATACGAAGTCCGCACGGCTACGCAAATCTTCGCTCACACCATATGCGCCGCCAATAATGACAACAATATTTTGTGAATTTATAAACCCAAGTTCAAGCATATTTGAAAATTCTGGGCTAGAAATATTTTTTCCGCGTTCATCAAGTAGAACTACATAATCGCCCGGTCGCAAAGCTTTCATAATCCGCTCACCCTCTTCAAACCTTGCTTTATCATCACTAAAAACAGAGTGTGGCAAAATATCCCACCTTAAATCATATGGTTTTTTGAGTCTCTTCTCAAATTCCTGAATTCCGTTCAAAATCCACTTTTCGTGCTTTTTGCCGATGGCGATTATTTTTATCATAGACTAATTATATCATATTGACTTTTTATTAATTTTATGTTATAATTAGGATATTAAACTTAGGTTTTTATGCACATTTCAGGGTTAGTTTATAAAAGATATTTTGTGATTTTTCATAAATTTCATCTTCGCAAAATTTATTTTAAGTTTTATTTAGAGTTTATTTTGCGGGGATGAAAATCTTTAGCTTATAGACGGGAGTCTTAAAATCTAAGGAGAAAAAATGGAGAATAAACACGAGAAAATTTCATTTAGCCATAGTAACTACGCACACATCGTAGAGGAACTATGGATTTTATGTAATCATATAAATTATAATTGCGCGCTAAATCCAGAATTCTACCCAATGGTGGCGGTTATGGAAGATTCTTCGATGTTTGTATATTTTATCGGAGGAAATGATATCGTAAACCGTTTGAGGTTGAACAGTCTAATAATTGGCTGCCTCAATAGAAACACACCGTGCCTCTCGAGGGCTTGGAAAAAAAGAACTTTCTTTCCGAAAACACCCCTCCGAGTACCTTTTCCTGATGGAAAGAAAAACTAATTTATTTTAGCGAGAATCTACAGATTTTGTAGGAAATTCTCGCTTTTTTATTTTATCAAAATTATTCAGCCAATTTTTTAGCGATTTCCGCCAAATCTTCGCTAGATTTTTTCACTGGATAACCATGATGCAACTTCAAAACTTCCGCGTCATAAAGCGGTACGAGATGAATATGCGCATGCGGCACACCAAAACCCTCAACAACAGCTCCAACTCTCAACGGTTTTAGAACTTTCTGCATTTTTTGAGCAATTTCTTTAGATATTTTCCACAAATATTCATAATCTTCCTCTTGTAAATCCCAAAGTAAATCAACCGAATTTTTAGGGATTACTAAAACATGACCATCGCTCAACGGTTCGATGTCTAGCATCGCATAAACTTTATCGTCTTCATAAACTTTATAACTGGGAATTTCGCCCGCAATTATCTTTTCAAAAATAGTCTTTTCCATATTTTAATTATACACTATTGACAAATACTAATAAATATATTATGATAGTAAAGCTCTTTGGAGTAAAAAAATTTTGGAGGTGCCGATATGGCAAAAACAAAAGTACATTCAAACAAACTGGTTAAAGAGCATGACGTAGTAAATTACTATTTTGAGGAAAAAGATCCTGAAGTTAGGGCTGAAAATCATAAAATTTTAAGATTGAATTACCCAAAAACTGAGGATGTTTTTCTGAAGGAGTGTGGTTTATCAGAGAATAAACCCGCCAAAATATTTATAGAACAAATTCAGAAACGAGGTAACGGATACCATTATGTAGAAGATATTTTTGCTGATACATTACATAAATGTAAAATAGAAAATATAAACTCGCATACCGCTTTGAATCTAATAAAAATATCACCAAAAGTTCTGCTTCAATTGAATATTTATATAAACCAAGGATTTATATATTATGACCAAAAAATAGGTAAATTATACATCAGGAAGGCCCGGACAAGATCCGAATTTCCAGATTATAATCTTATTTCCAAAGGGTTAAATAAGATTATAATAGAATAAAAATCTGTTTATGTCCGCCATCGCGCGGGCTTTTTTATTTGAAATTGTTTTATATTAATGCTTATGTTATTATTATGCAGGGCTTGCTTAAAAAAAGATTAAAACATGGGGTGAAGTTATGAATAAGAGTAAAAATTCTATAACTAGTTTTAATAAAAATATTTTAAAATTAGTAGTTGCAGCTTTAGTAGTTTTAAGTGTTGGTGTATTTACCTCACAAAAAGCAAACGCAGAGGTAAAGGCAATGACTGTTAGATTATCTCCATCGGCAACCGGTGGCAGGTCAGCTATATCTAATTTAATGGATGCTGTCCCGTCTTTCGGCGGTGATGTCGGATGGAAAAGCGGGCAGTACAGAACAATGAAACTCAACAGGGGCAGTACGGTGACTATAACCGGAAAATATTATTATAAAGATTTTTTAGGTAGGTTACAGCTTGGAACTTTTGCGAAATACAATGTAAAAGTACCAACAAATTCGTATTATCTTGAAATAAAATAGCACATTAGAGGACAGCAAGCCCTCTTTCTATAAAATAATTTAAGAGGTATCATGAAAAACAATAAAAAATTAACAATTTTCACCATTTCTTCAATAGTAATCATGTTTATATGGATGATTTTATTAACAATATTCGTAATAAATATCGATAATACTCACCTAGATAACGGACGCGGACAGGCTGAAGTTGATTCAGCAATGATGGGTGAAATTAATAAACTATATCACCGCGTCACTGCACTTGAAGAAAAACAATAGAACCCTTAAAATATTCTCTTTGCGCCGAACAAGGAGAATATTTTAATTAGCTTCAAACTTGAGAATTTAGCTCAAAAATGCTATAATTGGAGCATAAATTAATTAGATGGGAAGTAGAAATTTCGAGATATTCGTCTCTAGGTTCCTGCAGCTCATCTAGAAAGGATCATTTATGATTATCAACCCTAGCGGTAAAGAAATTTTTTCTGTAAGTAAAGAATTTTTAGGCCGCAATTTAACCTTAGAGGTAAATAAGGTCGGTTTTCGATCAACCTCTTCCGTATTAGTCAAATACGGCGACACTGTAATTCTCGGAACCGTTCAGCTCGGGAATCGCCCAGTTGAATTAGATTATTTCCCACTTAGCATCGACTATGAAGAGAAATTTTATGCTGCTGGAAAAATTTCTGGCTCACGCTTTATTAAAAGAGAGGGCCGACCAAGCGACGAAGCTATTTTGATTGGCCGCTTAATCGACCGTCCAATTCGCCCACTATTTCCAAAAGGATACCGAGAAGAAGTACAAGTTGTTTCAACTGTTCTTTCGATGGATCCAAATTTCCGCCCAGACATGATTGCAATGATTGCAGCCAGTGCTGCGCTTAATCTAGCTGGCGTACCGTTTGACGGTCCAGTTGCTGGTTTGCGTGTAGGTAAGGTTGATGGCGAGTTCAAAGCTTTCCTAGACGAAGAAGAGCGCAAAAATTCTCCACTAGATCTAGTTGTTGCTGGTATTAAATCTGGCATAACAATGGTAGAAGCAGGTGCCGAAGAAGTTTCAGAAGAAGAAATCGTCGCTGGACTCGCTTGGGCTTATGAAAAATTCCAACCGGCAATCGACTTACAAAATGAATTACGAGAAAAATATCAAGCAGCTGGCTATATCCACGAGCGAGAAGTGAAGCTTACTTTGCCAAACGAAGCTATTTTCGAAACTGTTAAAAATTGGCTTGCCGATAAGCTAGGCGATAAAATCCGCAAACAATACCCAGAACGAAATGATTTAATTACTGTAATTCGCGAAGATTTTCATAATCATTTCAGCGAAACTCTTAGTGAAGAATATGATAGCTTAAAGAAAGATTACGATGAAGCCTTCACTCTAGCCGTCCATAAAGACGTTCGAGAGGGAATTATAAATGATGGCGAACGCCCAGATGGCCGAAAGCTAGATGAAATTCGCCCACTAAGTTCAGAAATTTCATTATTACCTCGTGCCCACGGTTCAAGCTTATTTACTCGTGGCGTAACTCAAGCCTTAAACGTTGTCACCTTAGCGCCTTTGAGCTATTCTCAAATGGTTGATACGATGGAGATAAATGACGGTGAACGACGCTATATGCACCATTATAACGCTCCTGGCTATACTGTTGGCGAACCTCGCCGACTTGGAAGCCCTGGAAGACGAGAGATCGGACACGGTTATTTAGCCGAGCGAGCCTTAACGGCGGTTCTACCTACGCCAGAAGATTTCCCATATTCAATCCGTAGCGTCACAGAAATCATGAGCCAGAACGGTTCAACTTCAATGGCCGCAACTTGCTCAAGCTGTTTGGCATTAATGGATGCTGGTGTGCCACTTAAGGCGCCCGTTTCAGGTATTGCGATGGGTCTAATGATGGATGGCGACACTCCTTATATCTTAAGTGATATCGCCGATGCAGAAGATTTCGCTGGAGATATGGACTTCAAATGTACTGGTACAACCAACGGAATCACTGCTTTACAGATGGACATGAAAGTTCATGGTCTACCAGTTTCTATCCTAGAAAAAGCTATCTTGACTAGCCGACAAGGACGAGCCCATATTCTGCGCCACATGATGAGCGTAATTTCTGAGCCAAAAACTAAACTGTCACCATACGCACCACGAATTGAAAAGATTATGATTAATCCTGAAAAAATTGGTGCAATCATTGGCAAGGGTGGAGAAATGATCAATAAGATCACCTCTGAAACCGGTGCTGAAATCGACATCAAAGACGACGGCCTAATCACCGTTGCTAGTGCCGATACTGAAAGTATCGAAAAAGCCTTAACTTGGATCAAATCTCTAACCGAAGAGCCTGAAGTTGGCAAACTTTACCATGGTAAAGTCGTCTCAATTAAAGACTTTGGCGCATTTGTTAATATCATGCCCGGTATCGATGGTATGCTACACATCTCTCAGATAAGCGAAGAACGAACCGAAAATGTCAGTGACGTTCTTAAAGAAGGTCAGGAAGTTTGGGTAAAACTGGACAAAATCGACGAAAAGGGTCGGTTGAGCCTCACTATGAAAGGTGTAAAACAGTAACCCTAACGTTTTAATAAAACCGATAAATAGACCTCTTAAAGGTCTATTTATTTTGACTTTATTCAGTAAAGGTTATATAATATAGTTATTGATAAAAGTTCTTTCAAAATCAACCAGGAGGCGAAGTACGTTGTATAATGTCAAAAGGAAACGATCTCTGTATAGATCTATAAGATACGTATTGTCGTTTGTGATATTCTGCCCATTATTGCTACTTCTTTACAACGGTTATCTTATTCTTCAACCAGTGTTAGTTTTTTCGGATATACTGCTTTCAATTTTTTTAATAATTATCGGCATAGCAATATTTGTTGGATTATTTTTTATGTTTTTTGAGATAGATAGGCTTATAAGTAGGAATATAATTTTATTTCTAGCAGTTAGCGTGAATGTTTTGCACAAAAAAATTTACAAAGCTAAAGCTTGTGTACTCGAAAGAGAAATCGACTATGACAGGTTTTTTATAACATATGTTACTAAAAATCACACATGGAGAGAAGAGGTCTCAAAAGAGTATTATGACAAAATTAATGACGATAGTAGAGTAAAAGTTATTATAACTGACTGGTTAGATGGAGAAAATGATTCGATAGATTTTAAAGTTAAATATATCGAATCATCTCAATCCTCACACTAAACGTGTGGGGATTTTTTAAACTCTAGCTTTTTAAAAAAAATTATGGCATAATTAGAACATTAGATGCCGCCTGTACTATGCCCCTTAAAAGGAGAAGTGATCTTATGGAAAACAACTGCTTAAAAGACTTTCCCGGTTACAATAATCATCATCTTTTCTGGGAAAGAGTTTCTTACGAAAACTCTCACGAAGTTATTCAGCAAATACGTGCCGCACAATATCATCAAGTCATAATGCTAAAGAAGGAGCATGACGTGCTACATAAAAACGTCGATCCACTACTTATTAACGACGTAAGAGTTGCTTTTTTGCTATATAAGTATGAAAAACCTACAAAATGTCCTATAAAAACCTTGGACAATATGATTGAGCTCTGTATTTATCTAGCAAAAGTGAAAACCTATTTAAGGCAGTCGCAAATTGACCTCCTATTTAGCCTCTCCGAACAACTAACCGATCAAAGAAAATTCATCACAGAGAGAACAATTTTGATAATTTAGCTAGTGCTTATACAGCGGGCGAAAGTCCGTTTTTTTATCTTCATAATATAAAATAACCCCTAGACCTCGCAGTGGTTTCTAGGGGTTATTTTTCCAAATTTGGCGGAGAGAGAGGGATTCGAACCCTCGATACAGTTGCCCGCATACACGATTTCGAGTCGTGCGCCTTCAACCAGCTCAGCCATCTCTCCAAGGCTTTATTATTATACCATAAAGCATACTTGTTGTATATTTTTTGAATCGGCCGTAAATCTTTCACATAGAAAAAAGACTAACAAAATGCTAGTCTTTTTTCTGTGGTACACCTGGCAAGATTCGAACTTACGACCTTTGGCTCCGCAAGCCAACGCTCTATCCAGCTGAGCTACAGGTGCATACGTGCTACTTAAAGCAGCACACCTAAATTATGAGGTTCTTTCGCTAAAAGCGAACAACCACGATTATACCAAAAAAGCATCAACTACGCAAGCTAAAGCTTTAACTTACGAACAATTTTATCAATCATATCTAGATAAACTTCTTCCATCGGTAGCCTTAAGCCAATAATGTCAACAATTTTTTCTCCACTTTCTTTTGGAAAATATATTGAAACAGATGGGGAAAAGCGTTTCTTGGGTAAAAATACTATGGAAAACACACCTGGTTCTTTTAATACGCCAAATGACTTAAACTGACTATACTCATGGATTTTACCATCTATATAAAAGCCAATGCCACTTAGACTATAAGAAACAGTCCTTGCAGCAGAACTAGTTCTTACTACCACAATAGCTATAGCCGACACAATAATTAGTGCCGCGAAAGTCCATGAGGATATCAACCAAGATACTGCAAGTAGCGCTACAATAACAACGCCAAATAATACGTACCATAATCTGTTTTTTTCACCGATGATCGAATCTTGAGCCTCCCAATTGATAATATCTGCAGTTTGGTCAATCTGTTGAGCTGCGTTTTCTTCAGCTTCGCTAACCGGCGGAACAATCTCATACTCTGGTGGAACAAACGGGTCAACAGGGGTGGCTTCTTTGGGCTGGTTTTGGTTTAAGTCATTCTGTTGATAATTCGAATTAAGCGGCTGCGTATATGGACTACTTTGGGGCGGAGTAAATTGATTTTCAGGTAAACCCGTGATCATCGGCCCATCGTTTGCCACATTTTGATTATCGTCAGATTGATAAAAATTATTCGAATTATTCAAATCAGGATTCATACCTTTATTATAACATAAGTTTTTTCAATAGAAAAAATAAAAAACACGTTTTTGACAACGTGTTGATAATTTCATGGCGGAGGATGGGAGATTCGAACTCCCGCTCCAGGTTTCCCCAGACTAACGATTTAGCAAACCGTCCCCTTCAGCCACTTGGGTAATCCTCCAGACAAGTTTAATTTTACCAAAAAGGACAGAGAAACGCAAGGAAGATTGACAAAAAGTCTAAAATTTGTTATAATATAATCATGAAAAATTTGGGTAAAACAATTTTAATATCATTATTTGGAGCTATCGTATCATTAGCACCAAGTTTAATTGTGTCTGGTGTAGCGCTAGCAGTAACGCCTGAAGTCGTATCTGGTGGCATCACTAGTGGGGCAGAGCAATCTCGCGGCACAGACATTCCAGCTGATCTTTTTGGGGTAAGCGGAATTTTTACTCAAGTAACTAATATTTTGCTGTTTCTAATCGGTGTCTTAAGTGTTATCATGCTCATATTTGGTGGTTTACGCTATGTTATTTCGGGCGGCAACTCATCTGCTGTTACGGCTGCTAAAAACACGATTCTATATGCTATCGTCGGTCTTATTGTAGCTATTTTAGCTTACGCGATCGTCAACTTTGTAATCAATACATTCGTTCCTACTAACGGTGTTGGCGGTAGCTCTGGCGGCGCTTCACCAACCGACGTCTAATATTCTTCAAATAATTAAATAAAGCTCGCTATCTAAGCGGGCTTTTTAAAATAAAAACTCTAATTTTAAATTAGAGTTTTTATCATGGCGGAGAGGGAGGGATTCGAACCCTCGGTACTGTTTCCAGCACGCCGGTTTTCAAGACCGGTACCTTCAACCACTCGGTCACCTCTCCATATCAAAAGTATTTTAACATATTTTAACTAATATTAAAAGAGGTGAGACAATTTTATTCTTGTTTTAATATATAAATTGCCGCGACCTTAGTTGCGCCATTGTTTCTGAGCACTTTAGCAGCTTCGTCGAGAGTTGAACCGGTAGTTTTTATATCGTCTAAAAGTATATATTCAATATCTGGTTTTATATCTGTAAAAACCTTAAAAGCTTTCTTAGCCTGTAACCGACGGTCTTTAGCACTGGCGCCACGCTGCCGGTCCGTGGTGAGCCGACTTAGTGCCATTTGGTAAGTTAAGCCTGACCAGTAGCAAAAGCTTTCAGACAGAAGCTTTATATGATCATAGCCTCTTTCTCTGATATGGCGCCGAACAGTCGGTATAGGTACAATGATTACATCCTGTTTGTTGGTTGTAATCTTGTTGGCTCCTAGACTATCGGCTAATATTTTACCTAATATATCAGCATTTTGTTTTATGTTATTGAACTTATAATCGTCTACAATAGTTTTTAAAATACCATCTCTTTGGCTTATGTAAAATTCGTAATCTAGTGGTTTTTTATTATTTTTTATATAATTTACAGAAAAATTGTTATGCTTTTGACAATCATCACACCATAGTTTGCCGATTTTTCCACAGAAATAACAGTAGTGGGGAGCAATTAAGTCTAAAAAAGTCGTATACGGTGTTTTTTTCACAACGAAAACCTTTCTTTCCTTGATTATATCCTAAAAATGCGATATAATAAAGCCAGAATTAAATTGCCTGTTAGGAATAAGTGGAGGAAAAATGGCCCGAAGACAAAATGATGATCTTTTGATAGAGGATGAATTGGCAGCGGCTTTCTTGAATGACGACCAATTCGAAGACAATCCAGTTCAAAGTGAGATCGTGGAAGAAGAAACTGCATACGTTGACCCTGAGGATGAATTTCCAGGACAGTTGGCAGTTGATGTTTATGAAACAGATGACAAGCTTGTTGTAAAGGCGCGAACTGCGGGCGTTAACAAACAAGATTTAGATGTTTCTTTAAGTGATAGTATTTTGACAATCAGTGGAACTTTGAGCGCTGGCGACCAAAGTGATGCTAAAAAATGGCATATTCAAGAATGTTACTGGGGCGAATTTAGCCGAACAGTAGCACTTCCTGTGCCTATTAAAGAAGATGAGGTGGAAGCTATCCTAAAAGATGGTGTTCTAATCATTAGTTTCACAAAGATTAAGCAAGAACCAGCTAAAAAGATTCAAGTTTTATAATTAACTAAGCCTAGCTTATGAATATATAAATTAAAAGTGAGTAGCCCAAAAATGCTACTCACTTTTAATTTCTAAAATACCATCTTAGTATTGGTTCATTTATGAATTTTATATCTAATTATATATTTTTTGATTTGGTAAATAATTCAGCTGGCGGTACATAAAGTCCTCTTAAGACTGCTTAGCCAATAATACAATCATATAGATATCTGGTTTAATTGAAGATATTTTAGACAGCAACGGTTCTGATAAAAAAGCAGATGTATCATTCGATAAAATAATGCCAAGGAATTTCTGGTGGTATCATGTTTTGCACTAGTAGATAGGCTGTTTTTTATAGCAAGACCAGGACTGTGTTGTGTCTACGTAGACATTTTAAACTCAAAATAAAAAGCCCACGATATCGCAGGCTTTTTATTTATATCGGCCTATTGATTAGTTATCAATAAATGTACCAATTACAAAGTTGACGATCGCGTAAGCTAAAATAGCTACAATAATACCAATAACGGCATACATAATTGTATTTTTAGCGTTAGTTACAGCGCCAGAATTACCAGCTGAGATCGTGTATTGGATACCACCATAAATAAGCATGATAACGCTGATTGCACCGATTAGGAATAGTAATACATTTACGATTGTTGTAAATACAGAACCTTCACCAAATAGGTCACTTGGTTGGTCTTCGCTTTTAGCACATTCTTTACCTTGGCTGATTCCACCCGTTACATCACAATCAGCTGCAAAAGTTGACGTAGCTGGCAAAGCAACACCGGCAATCAATGCGAATGCTGGTACAAAAGCTGCAATCTTTGCAAAATTTGTCAAAATTTTCTTCATTTATTTAAAACCTTTCTTAATGTTGTTGTTTAGTTAATTTATACCATATCTGAACTATAAAATCAAGCTAGAATATATTAATTACAAAGTTGACGATCGCATATGCAAGCAGTGCAACCACCAAGCCAACCACAGCATAAACCAAAGCGTTTTTAGCTTTCTTAACGGTGTCGGCGTTACCGGCTGAGATAACATAGTATATACCAGATACGATAATTACGATAACTGATGCTACGCCAACTACAAACAGTAGTGTATTTATAACATTTTTTATAACACTGTCTGCTGAAGGTGCATCTTGACCACCAGTCGCATTTACGCCTTTATTGATTTCACTTTTCGCATCCGCAAAAATTGGCGTGCTAGTTGTTGTTGCAAGTCCGAATGGTAATGCGATTGCGAGTATTACACCTAGAGTTAGTATTAGTTTTTTCATTTCTTCTCCTTATAATTTTATTAAAAAATATTTACAACATAATTCACTATCGTATAAGATAGCAGCGCAATGACCAAGCCAACCACAGCATAAACCAAAGCGTTTTTAGCTTTCTTAACGGTGTCGGCGTTACCGGCTGAGATAACATAGTATATACCAGATACGATAATTACGATAACTGATGCTACGCCAACTATCCATAATCCGACGTTTATAAGGTTCTTAGCAGTTAATTGTAAATCTTGACCCTCTTGATCGCTACAAATGGCGCCAGTAGCGGCATCTCCTTTAGCGTTTTTACATGCTTCAAAACCATCTACTGCATGCACATGATTAAATGAAGTCACAGCAGGCAACAGTAGTGATCCGAAAATTGCCAGTACGATAATGATTTTTTTCATTTTACACCTTTCCTATAACGAAGTTAGTTATTGTAAAAGCTAACAAGATTACTACAATACCCACAACGGCATATGTTATGGCATTTTTTGCAGTTTTAACTCGCGCAGAGTCGCCGGCAGAAGTCGTATATAGGATACCACTAACAATAATGATCGCCACACAAATTATACCTGCCCACAGATAGGCCGTATTGAATAGCTGAATTATTTGGTTGTCTCCAGCTGCGATTTGAGGAATATTGCCCTTGACTTCATCGCTAATTTTTATGTCGCTTTCCGCTATTACTTTTAAAAAAATCATTTTTCTCCTTATTTAGTAATTAGTCCCAGGACAAAGTTGGTAATTCCGACCGCCAACAAAATAACTATTAATCCAATTATAGCGTTAGTTAAAGTATTTTTGGCAGCAGCAACCTTGGCAGAATTTCCTTGTGATATCATATATTGAAAACCAGCCCAGACAATAAACCCAGTAGAGATTATACCCGCAATACGAAACAGCCCGTCCGCCACATTAAGTACAATCGTCCAAATAAATGATTGAAGTGTTACATAATCAGTACCTGTATCTTTATTGCTTATATTCTTAATACTACAATCGCTCTTAGTTAGGCCTCTATACCAAGCTGGCATACCAAAGAAAGTTGTATTACAGTCTGCAGCGTAAGCGTTACTTGGTATAATAGTAGTAAATACTCCGCCAGCAATCATAAAAAAGGCAACTAAACTACTCGCAAGCTTAAATTTTTTCATTAAATAACCCCTCCTGGAACTAACCAATTTATAAAGGCCCACATTAATAGGTAGGAAAGTAGACCTATAACAGTGTTTAAAATCATAGTTTTAGCTTTTTGAACTTGAGCCGCATTACCCGCAGCAGTCGAATACATGATTCCTGCCGCCACAAAAGCAACAGTTGCTGCAATTCCTACACCAGTCGTTAGAACCACAAGTACTATATTTAGTAATCCAGCGATATCAGTATCTGGGAGGATAGCAGTTTCGACTGCGTTTGCTTGTTTTGAAGATAATATAGACAAGGCAAAACTACTCACAACTATCGAAGGGATTAGAACTTGTTTGCGTATTTTATTCATCTTGATTATACAATATAACATTATAAAGCAAAAAGCAAGTGTTTTAACGCCAAAAACACACCTATCAGGGTTGACAAAAGCACTGATTTATGCTAAAATTAGGCTTATGCGAAATGGACTAAAAAGCTTTGGCCAAAATATATTTAGTAAGCCAAAAAGCATAGTTTTATTTTTACTAGCCGCGTTGATGATATCCGCGAGCCTTTTTGTTTATAGTCCAGTTTCAGCCGCAGGCGAAGCCCAGTGGTCTGATGATACCTACAGCGGTATTTATTATAATAGTAAAACCTTCAGAAAAGTCAACGCTTCAGAAAAGAACAATCTTCCAAAAAGTGTACAATCAGATAATGTATATATTTACGAAGGGACTGCCAGTATATCTTCTGGGGCTACGCCAATTGAAATCATAGTAGTAAACAAAAAAGAGGACCCTGCAAGTGCCAAATTATCAAAATATACTATGGACACTTTGGGAAACTTTAAAGAACAGAACGGAAACGAAGATATTGAAATTAAAGGTGTTGCTGCCGGTAGTGGAAGCAGTTGTTCTGTGGAGGGTGGCGGAGGGTGGCTTGTTTGTATGATAGCCAACACTTTAGCGAGAGCTATGGACGGTCTATATAATATTTTGCAAAGTTTCTTGGATGTTCAGCCACTAAAAACAACCGATAAATCAGCTCTATTTCAGGTCTGGGATTATATGAGAAATATCGCAAATGTACTGTTTGTGATATTATTGATTATTGTTATTTACTCTCAAATCACTAGTGTTGGTATTAGTAATTATGGAGTCAAGAAAATGCTACCAAAAATCATTGTTGCAGCTATCTTAATAAACTTATCTTATTATATATGTTCTATATTAATTGATCTATCTAATATAGCCGGTCATCAACTCCAGAACTTATTTGTGTCAATTAGAACCGACATCTTTGAAAATCCAGCAAACGGAATTGAGATGTCCGGTAGCGGAGACTCAACAATAACCTGGACAAGCGTAACAACAGCCGTCTTAGGTGGAACGGGAGCACTCGTTTATGGTGCCTCTGTATTTAGTGGAGGGCTTGGGTCGGCTTTATGGTTGTTAGTCATAGGGTTGGTTGGCGTAGTATTCTCAGTTTTAGTTGCTGTCGTGATTTTAGCAGCAAGACAGGCTATAATAACCGTTTTGGTGTTTTTAGCACCTTTAGCGTTTGCGGCTAATATTCTGCCTAACACCGAAAAATGGTTCGAAAAATGGAAAGACTTATTTTCAACCATGCTATTTATGTATCCGTTATTCGCACTATTGTTTGGCGGCGCACAACTAGCTGGTACAACTATAATAGCTAATGCTAACGGGAACGCAATAACATTAGTCTTAGGTATGATAGTTCAGGTCGTACCTCTAGTGGTTACACCGTTCTTAATTAGCTTTAGTGGCGGACTACTTGGTAAATTTGCCGGCATGATCAATAATCCAAATAAAGGTCCTTTCGACAAAGCCAAAAACTTTGCCCGAGAACAATCTGATTTTAGTAAAAATAAAGCTATCGCAAAAAGCCTTGATCCGAGTAAGTTAAATGGTAAGGGCCGACCACGCTTCGGAAGTGCAGGCTGGGCAAATCAGATTAGCTATAATCGTCGCCAACGACATACTGCACAAAAAGGTGTTGCCGAAAATAGACAGCAAACTGCGTTCAATAATATAGACTCTGACTATATAGAAAAAGCAAATAATGCCGGCTCTGCCGAACTAAGAGATAAATATCTTAGTAAGAGTTACCAGTTTAAAGCTGGTCAAGCTAAACTTGATCTGGAATTATCTAACGAAAATACCAATGAAATTATCTCTGGACTAAAGGCTAGTTTATTCAAGGAAACTTTTGAGTTTGACGCTAAAGGTAAGATAGTTGGAATAGACAAAGATAGAGTTAATAATCTATCTAAAAACTTTGGTAAAACTTCAGCTGATTTGCTTAACACTATGAATAGTTTAAGCGCTACTAAATTAGCTGGAGTAAACAATCAAGCTATGTTTAATAATAGCCTAGCTACAGCCTTAAAACATGACGACGAACTTTTGAAAAAATCAGCTGGTTCACGTGGTGAGGCTGGTAAAAACATCTCTCTTGCCGCGGCCTTAAGTAGTGCAGCTAAAACTACAAAAGAAGAGCGCGATTCGTTAAGTAAATTGGCTTTAGATGGTAAATTCAACAGAGACCAATCGTTAGAAATTATTGATGGCAAAAACGTCACCTTAGCAAATGGTATAACTTTAGATAGTTCAAGTGATACGGTTAGGTCGTTAGCTTTAGAGAAAGCCTTTCAAACTTTTGGCTACACAGACAAACATAATGGAAAGTTAGTAATACCTGATTTATATAACAGAATGGCTGCCGGTGGAGACTTACACGATATACGAATCGACGGCATTGATGCGTTCAAAAACGCCAAAAAAGACGACTATCAAACCCTAGGTGGAGCCTTCTTTGAGCAATCATCTAGCGGAAAGGTGACTGATTTCCAGTTAGAATATGTAAAATCATGGAAAAAAATGAATGCAGAAACTCTTCTAAAAACCGACCCGGATATCTTAGCCGATATATCCAAACAACTTAAAACTTATGGCAGGTTTACAATTCCTGGTTTAACAGTCGAGCAAAATAAAGCTTCAATGGATGCAATCAAAGCTTCTATTGAAAATATCCATAGCTCACAAGAAATGAAAAACCGAATCAAAGGTGTACAAAAAGACTCCTACGACGACTTAGTTAAACATTTCAAACTATAAGATAAAAGCCCCCATCTGTAAAGACGGAGGCTTTTATCTACTCTTAAAAAATGTTATACTATCTTTAAGAATGGAAGAAGTGGGCAAATAGATGAATGATTATAAAGTTCCGCAAGATGTCGAGGCGGAAGATAAACTATTGGGGCCGTTTAGTTTTCGGCAATTTATATATCTTATAATTGTAGCTTTAGCGGGGCTAGGCGCTTTTGCTTTGTTTCAACTCTTTCCACCGTTAGTTATAATACCAGTACCGATAATACTATTCTTTGGTGCTTTAGCTTTACCAATCAGAAAAGATCAGCCGATGGAGATTTACTTAGCTGCAGTCTTGTCTTTCTATCTTAAACCTCGCAAGCGTTTGTGGCAACCAGATGGTGTTGAGCATTTAATAGAAATAACCGCTCCAAAAGTTGCTGAACCTACTAGGACTAAAGGTTTAAGCCAAGATGAGGCAGTGCGCCGATTGAGCTATCTTTCAGATGTCGTGGATACTGGCGGTTGGGCTATTAAAAATGCCGTATCTCAAAATTCATCGATCCATGATGACTTTGTACATGAAGCCCAAACAGCTGAAGATATTTTTGAAGATAATCGCGTCGCGAATAACATTGATAATATGATTGAACTAAACGATCGTCGACGCAAAAAACAAATCCTACAAAATATGGATACTGCTAAAAGCCTGGCTGACTATACGTCAAATACATCTGACGAAATTCAGGATAAAGCCTACAAGCCTCAAGACCCTAGAGATTATTATCAACAGGCAATGAAGGCAGCTCAAGCCCTACCATCAAATGAGCCATTAAATCAGCCATCTGATATTGGGGAGGATATTCATTTAGACTACAACCCTTATCCAGACTCAATCAGGCAATCGGTTATCCAGCCTATTTTATCCAAAAACCAGCCATCACAAACAGACATGAAAACAGCATCAAGAGCTTCTAACCAAAATCAAACACCAGCACCACAAAACCTCAATCAACCAACAGTAGAAGCAAAAACCACTAGCATAAACCGACCAAATGATGATATAATGAGACTAGTTTCAGAAGGAAAAGATTTATCAGTGGAAACTTTGGCTCGACAAGCTAACAAACTTCACGATAAAGAAGTTAATGCCAAAAAACAGAGCGAGGGAGATTTAGACGAAGAAGTAGTTATTTCGTTAAGGTAAAATATGGATGGTCAAAATACAAATAATCAAGTAGCCGCAAACCCTGCCGCAGGGCAAGTTAATAGTGCTTCAGCACAGACTTCAACATCTTCACCAGCCAACCCAAACTCAACTCAAAATACTCTAGAAATAGCCGAACTACGCGAGGGAATGGCAATTATGCGTGATGGTAGTTTTCGAGCCGTCATAGCATGTAAATCTATCAATTACGATCTTATGAGTAGCCGTGAAAGAGAGGGTGTTGAATATTCATATCAAAATTTCTTGAACTCTCTTAATTTCCCAGTTCAGATTTTAATCCGGTCTCAACGCGTTGATATTGCACCGTATCTTGATAAGCTCGATAGGATCCGTCGTAATCAAGACAATATGTTACTCGGTGTTTTAATGGATGACTATATTAATTTCGTAGATATTTTAAGTCAAGAAGCTAATATTATGGATAAATCATTCTTTATAGTTGTACCATTTTATCCTGCCGGAGATTTAAACACTTTAAAGGATCAGACTAAAGGCTTCTTTGGTCGAGTCTTCTCAAAACCGGCTGCTCAAACAACAAAGATTGATCGAGTGACCTGGGATAAAGCCCGTGACGAGATTAAACACCGAGTAGACTCAGTAACTGGTGGCTTATTTCAGATGGGAATTAAGAGCGTACAACTAAATACTAAGGAGCTTGGCGAGCTTTATTATAACGCATATAACCCAGATACCGCCGTTAGAGAGCCATTAGGTGATTTTGAAAATATTACAACTACTTTTGTGAGAAAAGGCGACGAATCAGATGCCGCCCCACAGGATTTGCAAGGAGGATTGAATGGTTAAAAAGAAAAAAGACGCAATTGACATTGCCGCCCAACAAAGAGCTCAAGAACAAGCCGAAGTCGAACAAGCTTTTTTGACTGGTATAACAACCTTGCGCGATTTGATCGCTCCAAGTTCACTCGAAATTCATTCAAGTCACTTTAGGCTTGGCACAAAATATGGCCAAACTATGTATATTTATGGCTACCCACGTCGTGTTTATACCGGCTGGTTATCACCATTTATTAATATCGATGAAGTTCTAGACATATCAATGTTTATCTACCCGGTTGACACTCAAATAATTATGAATAACTTGCGTAAAAAAGTTACTCAGCTTGAAGCTAGTTTATCTATCAACAATGAAAAGGGACGAACGCGTGATCCAGCACTTGAAGCCGCCATTCAAGATGCCGAAGAACTCCGCGATCAACTTCAGCTTGGGGCTGAAAAGTTCTTCCGCTTTGGTTTATATGTGACACTTTATGCTGATAGTTTAGATGAATTAAATTTTGTGCGCAACAAAATTGAGAACATGTTTGGACAACAAATGATCTTCTCTAAAGTTGCTTCAAGCCAACAAGAGCAGGGATTAAATAGCACAATCCCTCAACTTTCTGACCAATTGCAAATTAGGCGCAATATGAATACTGGCGCAATTTCGACTAGCTTTCCATTTACTTCTGCTGACTTAACTCAAGAGAGTGGCGTGCTTTATGGTATTAATATGCACAACAATGGCTTGGTTATTTTTGATCGATATACACTAGAAAACGCTAATATGGTTGTATTTGCTAAATCTGGTGCAGGTAAGTCTTTTACCGTTAAGCTCGAAGCTCTTCGAACTATGATGATGGGCGCAGATGTGTTGATTATCGATCCGGAAAATGAGTACCAAAAATTAAGTGATGCTGTCGGTGGTAGCTATATACGACTGAGCCTAAATAGCGACACTAGAATAAATCCGTTTGATCTACCACGAGTAATCGACAATGAAGAAGCTGACGATGCGTTAAGGGCTAATTTGGTAACTCTTCATGGGCTGTTCAGATTAATGCTTGGTGGGACTTCTGTTGGACCGCACATGGGGCTCTCACCAGCCGAAGAGGCCGACCTTGATCAGGCACTTATCGATACGTACGCCAGAGCTGGCATCACAAGTGATCCGCTAACTCATAACTCAACCCCACCAACAATAATCAACCTTTACGACACTTTGGTTCATATGGGCGGAACTGGACCGCAGCTAGCTCAACGACTACGAAAATACACGACTGGAACTTTTGCTGGAATTTTCTCTCAGCAGAGCAATGTAGACATAAACAATTCAATGATTGTATTTAATATTCGCGATCTTGAAGATGAGCTTCGACCAGTTGCTATGTATATTGTGCTTTCCCATATCTGGAATGTCGTACGAACCGAACAAAAAAAGCGCATGCTAATCGTCGATGAGGCGTGGCAATTAATGAAATATGATGATAGTGCAAACTTTTTATTCAGTCTTGCTAAACGCGCTCGAAAATATTATCTAGGGCTCACAACAATCACTCAGGATGTAGAAGATTTCATGGGAAGTAAAATGGGTCGCGCAATTGTGGCCAACAGCTCAATGCAGCTTCTTTTAAAGCAGTCCTCTAGCGCCGTTGACGTACTTAGTGATGTGTTTAAACTAACCGAGGAAGAGCGTAAACGTCTAGCCAACTTCCCAGTGGGACAAGGATTATTCTTCGCTGGTCAAAACCATGTTCATATTCAAATTATTGCTAGCCAAACTGAGCAGAGTTTAATCACAACTAACCCCATTCAAACAACCAAACGACAGAATGATACATTATCAACTAATGGGTATGTGGACCCTAATGAGAAGTTCTAGTCACTTTGTTTTTTGATTAGAATTATGTTAAAATATTATCAGTTATGGAGCAGGAAAATTGGGACTACGATCCAAACAACGACGATCGCGATTTTAGTGATTTAAGCGACGATAACCAAAGCTCGCTTGATCGTGCACGCTCAAGATGGGGAAGTGCTGACGTCATCAATAATGATGCGTATAATCCCAAAAAACTAGCCGATGTCGAAAACTCATCAAACTCATCTAATACAGATGACATATCTAAAGCAGAAAAATCAGGAACTGCTGAGTCGCCTTGGGACAATAAATTCACTGGAGGTTCTCATGCTAGCAGGGCTTCAGCAAAAGAAGCCTCTTCAACTTTAGGCAAAGCCAAGAAAATTGCCGGAAAGTTAAAGGGTAAAGGACCTTTAGTAGCTATTGGCGGTGGCCTCGGAGCAGGTGGATTAATCGTCGGCCTTTTTAGTGGTGCCTTAGTGTCACTCTTACCAATTCATATTGACAAAGAAGAAAAAAATGGCTTCGCTAACTATAGAAATACTATGGTTGTATCTGGGACTAACACCGCTGTTGGAGATAAGCTTTCTTCAGGCGAATGTAGTAATGCCATTAGTATAAAGTGTAAGTTTAAATCTACTTCAGCAAAACAAATTAAAAATCTAGAAGCAAAAGGTATTAGCGTCGAAGTTTCTGGAGATTCTAAAATTACAGGAAGAAAGCTTATAAGTAGTTATAGTTATGAAGGGAAAACATATACAGACCCAACATCCTTGAAATCAGCTCTTTCTGGTGATGCAAAAATGAGATCTACTTTCGATACCTCATTAAAAGTAAGATTTAAAACATTCGCAGATGCTAAATTTAAAAAATTGTATAATAGCTTAAAAGCAACAAAAAGCGGTAAAACTGCTGCAAGCGAAGAAGGAGGAGCAACCTCTGAAGAAATATTTGAAGATATTATCGACGACTCAACTAGTGAAAAACCAGGCGGAACCGCTAGTGAACCCAGTAGGGAAGATTATATTGAGGCCGATGGTACTTTTGATGAAAATGGCTTTAATGAAGCAAAAAATAATTATGAGTCCACAACAAAAGCCGAAGTTAGCCAAGTAACAGAAAGTAAAAAATCAATTAAAAGGGTTGCACGCGGAATTAGCGATTCGGCAGAATTCGTCTGCGCTGCATACGGTATTTCAAAAATAGTTTCAGTTAGCTCAAAAGTTATAAGGTTTGCTCAGCTTGGTAAGTTCGCATTAACAATTATGTCCATATCAGATAAAATTAAAGCTGGCGACGCACAGCCAGAAGAAGTTGAATCTGTTGCTAACATGTTAACAAGCTCCTCAACTCTAACAGATAGCTCCGGTGAAGTTATACCAGGCTCTGAAGGGTCTGCTACAGATTCTCAATTTTATAAATGGTACGCTTATGGTGATTCAGCACCAGCAGATAGTTCCACATCAAAATACATACTTGGAGGTGGAGTATTGAGTCTTATTGGCGGTTTTAACAGCCTAATAAGTAATATTCCTTTTAGTACGCGTACATGCAAGATAATGAATTCTACTGCTAAAGATATTGGCGATTTATTATTTGGTTTAACTCCCGGTATCGGTTGGACTAAAGTCGTGTTAGGGATTGCGTTTCAGATTGGTATGTCTGTTGCTATTCAGCAGCTTACAGCCCAAGCAATTAACGCAATCGCCGGACAAGTAATTGATGACGATATCGCCGGACAAGATGCTGGTAATGCTTTATTTGCGGGTATTGGTGGAGCCATGAGTCAAGGAGCACAATATGGCGGCGCCACATTAATGTCGAAAGATGCAGCCATTGCTTATTATCAAGATACGAAAGTAACTATAGCCAAACAAGCAGAAGAGGACCGTGCTACACACAGTCCATTCGATATTACGAATAGCAATACATTTGTGGGGTCAATCTTCGCATCAGCAGTGCCCACAATCTATTCCTCATCTACCATTTCAACTGTTTCCAATTTTTCAACTTTAATAAAATCGTCTTTTGGGTCTCTACTACCCGCTACCCATGCTGTAGATGAAGCTAAGTATAAAGCAGGTCTAGAGGTATGTGATGATGAAACATACGAGACTTTTGGAGCTGCTGTCGGACCAGACTGTACACCGCAGCGTGGCATCAATAGAGACGAGTTAAATATGACTATAGATGAGTTGATAGATGCTTTAGGCGAAGAGAATCTAAAAATAAATGATTTAGAATATATTAATGAAAATTCTAGCTTCGAAGACTATATCAAAAAGGGCAGTGGCTTAGATAATTATATTAAATATTGTTCTAATCGTGAAGATCCAATCGGAGAAGACTCAGATGATGGTGGTTTTTTTGGACTGGGTGGCATAACCGATCCTAAGGATTGGGCGACCGGCAAAAACTGCGTTTATAGCAGCAACAATACTGAAGTGGCTCTATATGCTTCATTCGTCAATCGCATGGCAATCGAAGATATACTAGATGATAATAACGAAACCACTTCTTCAAGTACTATTGACGATGGAGCTGTTACGGATGGCAAAAAACTGATTGACGATTTTGTGACTGCCGTCGCTACGGGATCGGTTCCAGGAGTTACTACGACATTCGAACAGTGTTCAGCTTTTTCTCAATGGTATAGGGCAAAAATATCAAACGATACTAAAGAGCATTATGGCGATAATGGTGGAGTTTTCGTATCAAATACTGTAGCCGACTACGATGGTTGGGAATTTAGCTCCGAACCAATTTCTGGATCGATATTTAGTATACCTGGAAATTCTGGGTCACCCTGGGCTCCGGGACCTTATGGGCATACTGGGGTTGTCCTAGAGGTTAAAGAAGATACAATCATTATTGCGCAGAATAATATAGGAACGTCTTCAGGTAGTTCTTATCATAAATCCGGAAATGGCTTAACCGGAATTGGAATTTGGGAAGTATCAAAAACTGACGAAGTCCAGAAGTATGGTTGGACATTTGCAGCCTATAAAGGGGGTTCATAAATGGATTCTAAATTTAGAAAACCACTTTTCATCACCGTAATTGCTATGATTGTAATTACAATTTTTGGTATTATAGTTTTGTTATTTAATAACCAGCCTCAAACCGAATCCACTACCACTGAAAATACAAACCAAACCAATGAGCAACAATCTACAAATATTCAAGTAGAGACAGACACTATGAAAATCACGAATCTAAATACTCTGGCTAAAAATTCCGACCCCCAAGTTAAGCTTGACGCGCAACAGACTCTTTATAAATACTCTACTGCCAATATAGACCAAACCGGTTCAATTACTGATGCTGTCGTGCGAGAAGGGTCATTCTCTCAAACCGACAAGGGTGATGGTATATATTACGATAAAATGATCGTAGATATTCCTAGTATAAAGCAAAGCTGGGGGTTGGTTTATATGTGGTCTAATTCTAGATCAATAAACGGAGACTATGTTTTTCCGTTATGTCTAGATGAATCTCAGTTGATATATGGCAATTTTTTATGTCAGAGTAATTACGGGGAATACACAAAATGGTAAGAAAATACTTTAAATCCGCAGTATATATAATCGCCTCTTCAATAATACTCGCGTCAAGTCTAAATCTAGGCGTCTATGCCATAGATGGCGAGTATGATGCAGATTTTTATGCAAATAATAGTATTTATTTCTATAACCCAAACGATGCTGAATGTGTCAGTTCTTCAGTTAGTGGCAACGGTTCCTGCTCCGTAAATCCAGATAAGTTAGCAGACACAACAAAAAGCAAATTGGGCTCGAATATCTCAAACGCCAACACCATCATAACCAAGCTGTCTTCTACTCAGATACAGGGGAAAATTTTGTCTTTAAATCAAATCGCCGCTATTCTAGGTAATGCCACTCAGGAAAGTTCACTAGATCCTAGTGCTAGCAATAACGGAGTGTATTTAGGGGTATGGCAGTGGGGAAATGACCGTTTTTCCAATGGCGGTAATTTAGGCGATTTAGATTCTCAAATTGATTTATTAATAAAAGAGATGAATAGCGGAGGATGGGCAGATCGTTTAGCAGGAAATGGCGGGTTAGAGCCGGGAAGTTTTTTCGAAATGGACGATGTAAATGAACTAACGAAAAAATTCGTAGCCGACTTTGAAGGTGCAGTAGATGGATCTGGCGGTTATCAAGAATTAAGCACTCGGCAGCAGTATGCAAAAGAAATTAGGTCAGCGATTGAATGTAGCGAAAATTCAAGTTCATCCGCGTCTACTGGTGGCGCCGTAGAAGGCGTAAGTACACAAGCCGCAGCATTTATGGATAAATACTATGCTACAGCAGCTCCGATGTTAACAAAAGAATATGGAATACCCTGGGAAGCTGTAATGGCTCAAGGTATGCTTGAGAGTGCCTATGGCCAATCTCAGTACGCAAGAGAAAGAAATAATTTCTTCGGAATTGGAGCATTCGATAGTAATCCCGATAACGCCTTTAGATATGCCACCCCCGAAGAAGGTTGGAGAGGATATGCGGATAACATAGTATCTACGCCCACATACCGACAGCACGGAGCATTTAATTTCACGACAGATCCAAAAGGTTATATCGAAGCCATTAAAGCTGCTGGATACGCAACCGACCCAGAATATATAACTAAGAATCATCAAATGATTGATATGGTAAACTTAATGATAAAAAACCGAGGCTGGGAATCGTCATCTGAAATTGCTAAAAAATATCCTGAGTCATTAGAAAATGCTAAAAAGTACGGTCAAGGAGCCGAAACCCCTAGTGGGGTAGGTTCAGGTAATACTGCATCATCTGGTGAATGTAGTACATCATCTGGAGGAGGCTTAGTTGATGGAGGAATGAATCTTCAGCAGGCTGCCGCCTTCATGAAGAAGTACTATGACAAATCAGATACCGACCCAGATATTATTGAAAATACTGTTGGGGCGGGAGTGTGTAATACTCTTCGAGAAAACTGTGTTACTTTCTCAACATATTTTATAAATAAATATACTTCTTTAAAGTTTACAAAAAATAGTGGAGGGATACCTGGATATGGTTCAGAAGTCGTAGGAAATTTAGTTAGTAGAAACCCTGGAATGGGCTCAGGAAACACACCTACGGTATATTCAGTATTTAGTTACGGCGCAATCGGAGATACAGGAACAAACGGAACTCAGCATACTGGTATCATTTTAGGAATTAATAAATCTCGAGGGGTTGCAATTATTGGTGAGGCAAACTGCGGAATGTCAGGATATAGTGCAAACGGCTATGCTGGTGTTGGAGCTAGAGAACAAAGTCTAGACTCAATGAGCGGATGGAGATTTGCATATTTAGAAGATCATTTAACTGGAGGACTAGAATAATATGACAGCTAATTTAAAAAAAATGATATTAATAATCAGCGGCATTTTAGTAGCATTATTTATATTGCTTACTATAATATTTATTGCCACCGGCGGCATGAGTAAAAATCAAGCTGACATATCTAATATTAACAGCCTACCTATCAATCTCTCAAAAAAAGACGAAGAAAATATAAAAAAAGCTGTTTTTAATTATTTAAGTAGTAATTATAGTGAATATAATGATATCTCTTCTGAGAATATCGTTATTAGAGAGAAATCATACTCAGAAACTATCGACAATGACATAACTCACTCAACTTTTATAATCGATATAGAATCAAAAAAACAATCCTTTCGAGTAAACTACAATTGGAGTAAAACAAACTCAAAATCCGTTAATAACCCAGTAACCGTACAATGTTTAGATTCAATTGATCTTATTTATGGTAAATTTGACTGCTTAGATCAAAGCAACTCAAAAGATGATAAAGTAGACCCCATCCTGAGCTACTTACCATATAGTACTGACTATTACACCATAACCCCTGTTAGGAACTCAGATGGATCATTAACACTAAAAGTTCAATCAACAGGTTTAAGCAGAGCTTTAACTGAAGACGATTATAAACAAATGGTTTCTGAATGGCTATCAAGAAAAGGTGTCAACCCAAACGATTACAGCTTATTCATATCAACATCAGTTACAAATTAATTATTTTGTCAACATCTTTAATTTGATTAACGCTGGAAATAATCGTTTGGTACTGGCTAAAATGTTTACTTAAGAGAACTTGTCTATTTTCGTCTAGTTCTGAAAATACATCATCTAATAAAATAATCGGCTTTTCATCCAATAACTCAGCTAGAATATCCGTTTCTAAAAATTTTATAGCTAGAATTAAACTGCGGACCTCACCTCGACTAGCTGTATTTTTTGCGCCTGCATGATTAAAAACAAACTCAATATCATGTCGGTGCGGTCCAACACTAGTATAACCAATTAATTTATCTTTAAATTCATTTTTAGATAGCTCGTTTAATAATCTATCACTATTCATCTCTTCGCCAATATATAAAATACTAATATCATCATCCACACCAGAAATGTTTTTATAAACTTCAGACATTTGAGAATTTAATCTATCAATTAGACCAAGTCTTTTTGAAATTATTTCGGCTCCGTATTTAGAAAGCATTAAGTTCCATGGAAAGATCTCGTCGCTAGAATAATTATCCTGTTTAAGCAGCATATTTCGCTGTCTAAGCGCCTTCTCATACTTCCTTTGAATAGTTGCGTATTCTGAATCTAACTGCCCTAAGAACTGATCTAAAAACCTTCGTCGTCGCGAAGGCGATCCGCTTAATAATTGAAGATCGTCTGGCTCAAACATAACAACGGGAAATTTGTGAGCAGTAGGCAATCTATAGTTGTTTTTGCTGTCTAATACAAATTGTTTTTTACCACTAGTTCGGGAATAATCAAACTTCACAGTTCGATTTTTATCGTTAGCCGTTTTAACGTCTACCCTAAACCACGTCTCATCTATGTCATTTTTAACAATTTCTCTATCAGAAGACTTAAAACTAGTACCTCGTAAAACCATAAATATCGCTTCAAGTAGAGAAGTTTTACCACTACCGTTAGATCCAGTTATTAGTGTTGTTTTATCACTAAAATTCATAGAAAAATCTCTATGAGTACGAAAATTCTGTACGCGTAAAGATTTAATGATCATAATTTAGCTTTTAAGCGGCATGATAATGTGAACATAATTATCATTTTCGGCTGATTTTATAACAGTTGGAGCTAGTTTTCCAGAAAAACCAAAAGTAGTTTTATTGCCATCGATTGCATTTAATGCTTCAAGAAGGTACCTCGAATTAAGGGTCACCTCGCCGCTACCAGTAATCTCAGAATCAGCTTCTGAAGTATTTTCCCCAAGTTCACTCGCTATCGAATGAATGGATAATTTCGAAGTTTCATCATTAGCTTTTAGTGTGATACTTCCGCCAGACTCCCTAGCAAACAACGACGAAATCTTTACGACCCTTACAAATTCTGATTTATCTAAGTTAACCACAGTTTCAGTGTTTTTTGGAATTAGTTGTCGGTAATCAATAAACTTACCGTCAATTAAACGACTAACTATCTCTGTATCTCCAGCCCTAAATTTAACTTGGACCTCGTCAAACAATATCTCAATCTCTTCAATACTTTCATTAAGCGACCTTAGAACTTCCTGCAGCGAGCTTGCTGGAACGATAGCAGTAACTTCACTATCAGTCTCAATTAATCTTCGCTCACTTAATCGATACCCATCAGTCGCCGCTAAATACAATGCGCCTTCGAGCGAGTGCCAATAAACACCTGTAAGAACTGGTCGCGTAGTGTCGTTACTTGCTGTAATTATCGTCTGAGAAACCGCTTCTTTGAATTCAGATGCATTTATAACATACTGAATAGAGTTTTTTGGATCCACAGTAGGAAGTTCAGGGAAGTCATCAGCCGCCACGCCGTTTATAGTTGAGGTATAATTTCCTGATTCAATCTTTAAATGATCGTTTTCTACCTTTAATATTACATTTCCTTTAGGCAAACTAGAAATAAACTCGCTAACCAATCGGGCAGGGACTGTGATATCTCCAGGAGATACAATCTTTGCGCCAATGTTCTGTGAAACGGCTATTTCTAAGTTCGTAGCTGCCACCAATAGCCTAGAACCATTTGTTTGTAAAAGAATATTATTTAGTATTGGCAAGCTGGTTCGGCTACTTGCAACTTTGCCAACAATGTTGAGTGCTTTAGCTAAATTCTCTTGTTTTACTGTAAGCTCCATAATAAGTCCTTTTCTTTTTTAAAAAATTGGTGGATATAATAATAGGTCCTGTGGAAACTGTGTAAAACCTCTTATTTACCTCTTATAATTATAACTATTTTTTGTGGAAAATACAAGGTAAAACTTGAGTAAAAGAATTGTTCATAAGTCATACATTTACACACATTTTGTGGGAAATATTCTATTTTTTAATATCGTGTGCACAACTTAAAACTTTATCAACATACTTTATAGGCTAGTTATTAACAAATTTATACAACTTTTCAACAGGTTTTTAACATATTTATGCAATTATTAACTATTTACGTCAATATATATAATAAAACTAATTCAAAATAAGTCAAAAAGGGAAGTGAAAAATAAAGACACAGGATTAACTTTTTAATACAATAAAATATTAAAAAAGCAAACTTTATTGTTCGCTTTTTATAAAATAAATAATTATATTGTCAAAAATAACAGTTTAAAATTGATTATTTTAAGTTATTCATAGATAGACTCGACTAAAGCGTTTATCTGTTCCCGCATAGCAAGATCTAATTTTAGGCTTTTTTCAATATTAGTTACGCCATTTATGATTGTACTATGATCCCTACCAAAAACAGCACCAATTTGAGGGAAGCTCATTTTAAGTTCATATTTCATTAAGTAGCAAGAAACTTGGCGTGCACGATTGATATCTTTAGTGCGTGACCGACCGAGCAGGTCATCTTTTGGTATTTGATAAAATTTACTAGCTTTATCAATTATCTTTTTATAAGTTAAATGTTGTGGACGGTTTGTCCTTATAGTTTCAGAAATCATTCCTTCTGCCATTTCAGCATCTGGTTGTACGCCACGCATTTCAGCGATTGCTAAGAGCTGGTTTAATGTTCCTTCAAGCTCGCGTATATTTGTTCGAATGTTAGAAGCTAAAAAATTGGTAGTTTCCTGGTCTAGCTTAAAGCCACTTAGCTCGGCTTTTGTTTCAATGATTGCTTGTCGAGTTTCGAAATCTGGCATTTGGATATCAATTGCCATACCCCATTCAAAGCGACTTCTTAAGCGATCAGTCAGAGTCGGGATGCTTTTAGGCGGCCGATCCGAAGAAATGATGATTTGTTTATTTGATTGATGAAGCTCGTTAAAAGTATGAAAGAATTCCTCTTGCGATTTCTCTTTACCAGCAATAAACTGCATATCGTCGACAATTAAAACATCAACTGCGCGATATTTATCTGCGTAGCCTTGCTTTTTAAAGCGGACACTCTCAAGATAATCTTTATAGAATGTTTCAATTGTTATATAAAGCACACTCATTTCTGGGTGTTTTTTCTTAATTTCATTACCGACAGCCTGCATTAAGTGAGTTTTACCAAGTCCTACTCCGCCATAAAAATAAAGCGGATTGTATTTTTCGCCAGGTAGATCAGCCGCAGTTTTAGCTGCTGCATATGCAAGATCATTGCTTGAGCCAACTACGAAGTTATCAAAAGTATACCTAGGATTAAGGTTATCTGAAGGTCTTGAGTTCTTACCACTTAAAAGCTCATCTACTCTTGATGATCCTGAAGGACGAGTAGATTTAGCGCGTTCTTTTTTAAGCGCGCCTGGGGTTATCTCTCGGCTGATTTTAGTAGTTTTATTTACAGTTTGAACCTTAAAGTCAATTTCTTTTGGGTTGACGCCGTTTTTCTCTAATGTTTTTTGAATAATGTCACAGTATTTTTTACGAAGTTGATTAACATGAAAGGCATTTTTTACGCCAATGGTAGCTCTTTGATCGTCGATAAAGATTAGTTCCGTTTCTGCAAGCCAGGTCTTAAAATTAGCCGCAGAAATGGAAGGTTCTAATTCTAACTCTCCCAAAACGCTTTTCCACAAGGTATCCATATAATTATTCTACTTTATTTTAGAGTTTTCCACAACCCTATAGAACCTAAAATATATTTTTTGTCAAAAAATAGCAACACTAGTCTAAGTTTTCCACAGTCGGGTTTCACCACTGTTAAATCTGTGGAAAAGATGTTGCCTTTTGTGGAAAACTATGGTATACTACAAAATGAATTGATAATTTTTGCAATGTTTTTAGAAGTTTTAACCAGAAAAGTAAAGTGCTAAAACTTGCAGAAAAATCTAATAAATTATAGAATAGGGAAGATATGCCAAAAAGAACACATCAACCACACAAACGACATCGCGCACGAACTCACGGGTTCCGTAACAAGATGTCAAGCAAGGCTGGAATCAAAGTTCTAAAACGACGCCGAATTAAAGGCCGTAAGCGCTTAACAGTCTAGCAATATAAAAATCGCCTAATTTGTTGGCGATTTTTATATTGCTAGATATCTATCTACTAAAAAGAAAAAACCCTACAATCATAATGCAGGGTTTAATAAACGTACTAAAACAAAAGTAGCTCTTCAATTGATAAAATATGAATGATTTTGTCTAAAACTTGTAGATCTAACTCAGTACTTAAAAAAGGTATTCTTTGAGCTGTCGGCTTGCCAAAATCAAATCTCCAAATTGCGCTGTCATCAAGGTAAAAAATAATTTGATCATAATTATCGCCAAAATCGTTGTTTGGATACCTTACCTTATGAGATACGATCAAAAGTTCATGGATGATATCATCATCTAGTTTAATCTCAATTGGATTAAATATTGGCGAAGATTCAATTTTAGATACGACGTATTTATCCAAATATTTTTTCACGAGCAACCACTTTTCTTTATCTGACTGACTTAAACGAACTCGTACTGTTGCTGTCATCTTAAACACCTCCAGTTTTGATAGATTTATTATAACATTAAATCATAATATTATCAAAAATAGATGCCACTTATATTATATGATATAATACGAAGATAAAAGTAATAAAGAGAAGTGTTGATAAGTGTTAGCCTATAAAAACAGATTTCATGGTCACGGAAGTTTAAGATACGTTTATGCAAACGGTGAATCTGTGAGAACTCAAAAAATCGTTATAAAATATACAAAAAATCCACACAGAAAAGAATCAAGATTTGCGGTCGTAGTTTCTAAAAAAGTGCTAAAAGAAGCTGTTGGTAGAAACCGTATACGTAGGCGAGTGTACGAAATAATTCGCCACGAATTGCCTAGAATTGATGGAATCTATGACGTAGCGGTGATGATATTCAGTAAAGAAGTTAAAGATATGCCACAAGATGAATTAAGAAAGTTGATAACAGATATCTTTAAGGATGCTGACTTTTATTGTAATAAGTAGTTATATTTGATATAATTTATTTATGAATTTATTTGATCTACTGATAACGCAGCCCATATTTAACTTACTTTTGACAATTTACAACTTCGTTGGTGATTTTGGGATTTCTATCATAGTATTCACTGTTATTGTGAAATTATTAATGTGGCCGATTACTAAAGGCCAGTTGCATCAAACTAAAGTAATGCGCAAAATTCAGCCAGAGCTAAAAAAGATTAAAAGAAATGCAAAAGGCAACAAGCAAGTTGAATCTTTGCAGATGATGGAGCTTTATAAGAAAAATAATATAAAGCCCTTTAGGTCATTACTTACACTGTTAATACAAATACCGATATTTATTACACTTTTTAATGTTATCAATATAACAGTTAATCACAGCGACCAGATAAATAACTATACATATAGTGTTGTTAAAAGTTTTCCGAAGGTTTCTGAAGTTGTTGATAGTCCTGATGAATTTAAACCAAAACTATTTGGTGTAGTAGATCTCACTACTAAAGCGATGCCAATTCATGATCTTTCAAGTGCGATTCTATTTGTGATTGCGGTTGCTTCATCCTTATTGCAATGGTATATGACCCGCCAGCAACAGCCTAAGAAAGATAAAAAACGAAGCCTAAAAGACGTAATGAAGGAGGCCTCTGAGGGTAAAGAAGCTGACCAGACTGAGATTAATGAAATTGTTTCTGGTTATATGAGTTTCATGTTACCACTAATGATGTTTTGGGCGATGGTGAATTTCTTTGGTGCGATTACTCTTTACTATTTCTTAAATAACTTAATCCAGGTAATTCAACAACAATACGTCTTGAAGAGCGATGAAAAAGAACTTATTGAAATTGCAAACGAACCCTCAAAGCGAGTCAAAAACGCTAAAAAAGCTCAATTAGTCAAGGATAATCCTTCAACAAAAAAATCTGGTAATGTGACCAGAATTAAAGCAAAGGATAATAGACGAAAGGGTAAAAAATGAGTTTAGATAGAGAACAATCAATTATATTTGCACAAAAATTTTTAGAAGACACGCTAAGTTTTTTTGGTATAAATCTTGAAGTAAAAGCTACGACAGATGAAGATGTGATTGAACTCTCAGTCCCATCAAGCGAACTCAACTCACTTCTTATAGGCAAGAATGCTGAAAATTTGCGTTCTATTCAACACCTTGTGGCCGCGGCTCTAACTATCAGAGAGGCTGAATTAACAAGAGTTAATGTCGACGTTGCCGACTATAAGAAGCAGCGAGCCGATAGAATCTCTAAAAAGGCAGAAGGTTGGATATCTAAAGTCCGTCAAACAGGAGAAGATTTTCATCTCAACCTAAATGCTGCCGATAGAAGAATTGTGCATAAAGTAGCACAAGATTATTCAGATATTATTACCCATTCTGAAGGCGAAGGCCGAGACCGTCAACTAGTGATTTCTAAGACCGAATAAACCAATTTATTTGCACAACTAGACTAATTATGGTAAAATAATAGAATCAAAAAAATAGGAGGTGTTTTTGCATGGGTGTTAGATCCAGGGTAGAAGCAGAAGATTTTTTGAACATTAAAAAGATTAGGTTTCTCTACACAAAAGGTTTATGCAAGAAAGCTTTTTATGAATTTTATAATACAAAAGAAAAGTATGGACGAAATTGGCACGCGTATGTGAACGTAGGTGATTTATTGTTTTTAGCAAAACTTAATTTGCAAATCACAAACCATCTTGATGAGTTTGAAGAGATTCGAGCGTTTGCAAAGCGAAAACTAGAATACAAAGAAAAAATCGATTGTGAATTTGACCAAGCAAAATACAGATTTTTATCACATAATCCAGATGAAGCAAGAGAAGAATATCATGACTATGGTAAAAGTATCTTCGATTTCCCCGACAGGGTGAGAAAGGCTACGAACCAAAACGATGAAATTGGTGAATCATATATGATGATTGGAAAAGTTTTTATGTATGCTGATCAATATAAAACTACTAAAGATTCATTTATATTTGCCGACACATGGTTAAAAGATAAAAAAATACAATCAGAAAATTCGTTTTATCGCATATTAAACAGTTGTTTAGAAGGTGATCAATCAGAAGTGAAACGATTATCTTCAAACTATATACCCAAATATAAACACAATAAAATAAAAGTAACCTTAATTAGAGCAATGCCATCAAAATACATAGCAGACTTATTCTTATTAAAATAGTCAGGCTAAATGCCTGGCTTATTTTTATCTATGAAAACTATCCGTTTATACAAAACGAAGTTCCATGTAAGACTAAATACGGTGGCGATACATTTAGCTAAAAATAATACAATCGAAGAATTATCTATGAAGTTACCAATAATAGGTGAGATCAACGC
>RRZT011929504.1_pt1 | contig 38814 bp, 28 predicted proteins | sample 2165551 | NCBI WGS metagenome assembly RRZT01 (sample SAMN10456910, study PRJNA506462) | wastewater metagenome | biome: wastewater; feature: sludge; material: wastewater sludge; isolation source: wastewater sludge with Escherichia coli K12::gfp cells carrying plasmid... | place: USA: Moscow, Idaho...
ATGACCATCAGTCACCGCACATACCGGAGTTTCCGTCAGACGATGTGATACACGTACATCCGCAACTTCGCTGCCCAGTGCAGTTTTCAGACGCTCAATCAGACCGGCATTGGCTTTAGCAGTCTCTTCCTGTTGCTTACGACTCTCTTCATCTTCCAGATCGCCCAGTTCCAGGTCACCACTGGTCACTGAAATCAGTTTCTTGCCATCAAATTCAGACAGATGATTCATCAACCATTCGTCGATGCGCTCCCACAGCAACAGAACTTCAACGCCTTTTTTGCGTAACAGCTCAAGATGCGGGCTGTTTTTCGCCGCAGCATAACTGTCTGCAATGATGAAATAGATCTTGTTCTGACCTTCTTTCATGCGGGATACGTAATCCGTCAGGCTGACAGTCTGTGCATTGCTGTCGTTATGGGTAGAGGCAAAGCGCAACAGCTTGGCGATATCCTCACGGTTAGCCCAATCTTCTGCCGGACCTTCTTTCAGTACATTACCGAACTCACCCCAGAACTTCTGATATTTATCAGCATCATCTTTAGCCATCTTGTCCAGCATGCTCAGAACACGCTTGGTGCAAGCTTTACGCAGCTGCGCAGTAATTTTGTTGTCTTGCAGGATCTCGCGGGAAACGTTCAGTGGCAGATCGTTGGAATCCAGCACACCTTTTACGAAACGCAAGTAAGTTGGCATGAACTGTTCAGCGTCATCCATGATGAATACGCGCTGTACATACAGTTTAAGGCCATGTTTCTGTTCACGATTCCACATATCCCAAGGCGCACGGGCCGGAATATACAGCAGACTGGTGTATTCCATGTTGCCTTCGACACGATTGTGCGACCAGGTCAGGGGATCTTCGTAATCATGAGATACGTGTTTGTAGAATTCGCTATATTCTTCGTCTTTGATCTCTTTGGCAGAACGAGTCCACAGTGCCGTTGCACGGTTAACTTGTTCCCAAGCGCCTTCAGTCGCCGGTTTATCTTCACCTTCGGCAGCTTCTGGTGCTTTCCACAGTTCTACCGGAATGCTGATGTGATCAGAATATTTGCCGATCACGGAACGCAGACGATAATCGTCAAGGAATTCGGTTTCATCTTCTTTCAGATGCAGGATCACATCGGTACCACGGCTGTCTTTGGTGACTTCAGCCACCGTAAAGCTGCCATCACCAACCGATTCCCAACGAACCGCTTTATCATGAGTCTGACCAGCAACACGGCTGATTACAGTGACTTTGTCTGCCACGATAAAGGCGGAATAGAAACCCACACCAAACTGACCAATCAGCTGGGAGTCTTTACTCTGATCACCGCTTAAATTCTGGAAGAAATCTTTGGTGCCGGAACGGGCAATGGTGCCCAGATGCTGAATGGCATCTTCACGGGTCATACCGATACCGTTATCGGAAATAGTCAGAGTGCGCTGTTCTTTATCAATCAACAGACGGACATGCAGCTGACCATCATTTTCATATAAATCAGCATCGGACAACGCTTTGAAACGCAGCTTATCGGCCGCATCTGCCGCGTTAGAGATCAGTTCACGCAGGAAAACCTCTTTGTTGGAATAGAGGCTGTGCGCCATCAGGTTCAACAGTTGTTTTACTTCAGTCTGAAACCCATGGGTTTCCATATGAACAGTTTCTGTCATCTTGCTTTCCTTGATTTACGGGGAATTTCTGGTACAGAAAACAAGATGGGGATGAATGGCTGATTTTCAAGTCAGGAAAATGCCCTGACGTAGCATATTGAAAGAAAAGACTACTCCAGCGGGCGACGACCGCTTAATGAATGCGACAATGTCGTACCATCCACCAGTTCAAGCTCCCCGCCAACCGGGACACCATGCGCAATACGGGTGATATTGATCTGATACCGTTTCGCCATGCTGGCAATATAAAATGCCGTCGCATCACCCTCAATGGTTGGATTGGTCGCCAGAATCACTTCCTTCCACTGGCCGCCTTGCAGCAAATTATCCAGTTGATCCAGCCCCAGCTCTTTCGGACCAATGCCATCCAGCGGAGATAAGTGCCCCATCAGTACGAAATAACGACCGGAATAAAGATGCGTTTGTTCAATCGCCGCCACATCAGCCGGTGTCTCGACGATACAGAGCTGGCCACTCTCCGCCCGTTTCGGGTTCGCACAGATATCACATAACGAGTTTTCAGTGAAGGTACGGCAATGCTGACAATGGCCAATTTCCGTCAGAGCCCGCTGCAGGGTTTGCCCTAACTGCATACCACGTTTACGTTCGCGCTCCAGCAACTGAAATGCCATCCGTTGTGCCGATTTCGGTCCGACACCAGGCAATACTTGTAATTCACGGATCAGAGCATCCAGTAGCGGGCTGAACTTCATGCGTTATATATCCACAGAGTAAGAAACGAAAACAGGCCGTAGCTTATCACTACGACCTGTCAGATACGAATGATCGCCGGAACGGGATCAGAATGGCATTTTGAAACCAGGCGGTAATTGCATACCACCGGTAACTTCGGCCATTTTAGCTTTATTCTGTTCTTCAGCCCGACGCACTGCATCATTAAAAGCAGCAGCAATCAGATCTTCCAGCATTTCCTGATCATCATCCTGCAACAGGCTTGGGTCGATAGCGACACGGCGGACATTGTGGCTGCCAGTAATAGTGATCTTGACCATACCGGCACCTGATTCACCAGTGACTTCCATCTTTGCCACTTCTTCCTGCATTTTCTGCATGCGCTCTTGCATCATCTGCGCCTGCTTCATCAAATTGCCCATTCCACCTTTACCGAACATGTTTCCTCACTCAATTTCTATTTGGTTGTGGTTTCAGTCCGCTTCACTCGCCGGAAGCGGTGGTATCTGTTTTCAATGGCTGAATACTACCATCATCCAGCGTAGCGCCAAACCGTTGCTGTAAAAACTGAACATTAGGATCAGACAGCAATAACAGTTCAGCTTCCTGCTGCAGCCGGATCCGCTCCTGCTGCTCAATTTCTGCCGGACAAGGCAGTGCCAGTTGCACTACCGGCTCAACCTGCAAATTTATGGCCGTTGGCAATATGGTTGATATCGCCTCTGCCAGCTCCTGTACCATCCGGGGCTGAGCCAGATGACGGGCTTCATTACGGATTTGTAAATGCCAGCTGTCAGCTTGCTGATCAGTAACTACCGCCTGCATAGCCAGTTGTCGCACCCGGCCGGCAACAGGTAATTTAGCGACTGTTTGTGCCCATTGATCACTGCTTCGCAGTAGTAATTCATTACTCCGCCACACCGAGTCATCGTCTTCATCCGTTTCAGGCAAACGGCTGACCGGTGCCGGATTAGATTGCATCACCGGCGGTGCGGAAGGCGTGAACCGATCAGACTGGCGCTGCTTAAACGACGGCGCAGCATTGTCCTGCTCACTATCCACCGGGGAAATAAATGCTTCCTGATCCTGATACGCGGTCAGCGGTGGTAATTCCCACGGCGGTAAATCATCACTTAATGCCCGATTTCCGGCTACCTGTGGCTGTACATCCTGAGGAGCTACCGTTCTGGCTGGTGCCGCGGTTGCAGGTAACGGAGCGATCTCACCCCGGTTTGCCGGGATACGCGCAGGCATTACCGCAGGCGTGACATGACTTTCGGTCTGATTTTCAGCTTGCTGACGGCGACTGCGTAACTGATTTCTTAAACGAATAATATCCTGCACCCCTGAATTATTCACTTCAGGTCCGGATGCAGCCGGTGTCACCGGTGCAACCGCAGGAATAACAGCAACTGGTGCCGGAGCCTCAGTCACCGGCGAACTAACAGACAATGGCCGGGGTTGCATTTCCTGCTCAGCCTGAGCCATCAATTCAGCTTGTTCCTGCATGAGTTTGGCTTGCATCGCCAGATCCTCAACAGCAGCACTTGCTGTCACAGGAGGAGCAACCGGAACAGCGGCAGGAATAACGTCAGGTCTGGCCGGTGTTGCCACAAACGAAGCTGCCGGCGCTGTATTCCGGTGAATCAATTGCGGCTGTTCAGTTATTGCCGGACTGCCCGCACGGGGGGCAAACGCCAGCATCCGCAGCAAGGTCATTTCCAGTGCACTACGCCCGTCAGGAGCCAACGGTAATTCTTTACGGCCATTCAGTGTGATCTGATAGTAAAGCTGGAGTTCTTCCGGCGGGATCTGTTCCGCCAGCAGTTGTAACTCTTCCGTATCATCAGCACCCGGTTCGGTCTGCTGCCCTAACAATTGCCACATGGCAGTCCGGTGCAACAGACTCGCTAATTCAACATGCAGCTGATCATAATCAGGAGCCAGCTCAGCCAGAGAACCAATCTGCTGCATCAGAGCAGCACCATCACGGGCCGCCAATAACGATAAAATCTGATAAAGCTGCCGGTGATCTAATGTACCCAGCATCTGCTGTACAGTTTCAGCCTGCAGCAGACCATTGCCGTAAGCAATCGCCTGATCACTTAAGCTCAGCGCATCCCGCATACTGCCCTGAGCTGCCTTGGCCAGCAGACTTAACGCCGCAGGTTCACAGGTTAATTGTTCTGCCTGCAGCACACGCTGCAATTGTTCAACAATCTGCTCACGAGTCAGGGCTTTCAGATGGAATTGCAGACAGCGGGAAAGAATTGTCACCGGTAATTTCTGCGGATCCGTGGTAGCCAGCAGGAATTTCACATGCTCCGGCGGTTCTTCCAGTGTCTTCAACAGTGCATTGAAGCTATGCCGTGACAGCATATGCACTTCGTCGATCAGATAGATCTTGAAGCGGCCCCGGGCCGGTTTATATTGCACGTTATCCAGTAAATCACGGGTATCTTCCACTTTTGTACGGGAAGCGGCATCAATCTCTAACAGATCGACAAAGTTACCTTGATCAATTTCCCGGCAAGCACTGCATTGCCCGCATGGCCGGGAGGTAATACCGGTTTCGCAATTCAGACATTTCGCCAGAATACGCGCAATCGTGGTTTTCCCCACCCCGCGCGTACCACTGAACAGATAAGCATGATGCAGTCGGCCCTGATCCAATGCATTGGATAATGCCTGTAAGACATGTTGCTGCCCCATAACCTCATGAAAGTTACGCGGGCGCCATTTACGTGCAAGAACCTGATATGCCATATCTGCCTGTTAACGGATCAATGTCCGGGAAAATCAACCAGTTTAAGAACGTTCACACCCATTGCCGTCAGACGCTCTTCACCACCCAGATCAGGCAGGGAAATAACGAATGCCGCATGTTCCACAATACCACCCGCCTCACGGATCATCTTGATTGTGGCTTCAACAGTACCACCGGTTGCCAGCAGATCATCCACGACCAGAACTTTCTCGCCGGGCTTGATTGCATCACAGTGCATCTGCAGACAATCTTCACCATATTCCAGCTGATAGCTTTGCTCCAGCACAGAACGGGGTAATTTGCCCGGTTTGCGCACCGGAATAAAACCAAGCTGTAATGCATAAGCTAACGGCGCACCAAAAATAAAACCGCGAGCCTCCGTCCCCACCACTTTATCAAACGACATCGACTGATAATGTTCTTTCAGCAGTTCGATGGTCTGATGAAATCCCTGTGGATGTTCCACCAGACTGGTGACATCACGAAAGATGATCCCTGGTTTTGGATAATCAGGAATGGTGGCAATACAGGATTGGATGAAATCTAGCGTGTTACGGTTCATGGTAGTGAGTTTCAGAAGATAAAATCAAAACGTGTAGGTTAGCAGCCTGCAGGCTGAATGCAATCATTGCGCTTAATGAGGTACAACAAACGCACAAAAATAAAGCCGCCCGAAGGCGGCTTCATAACAATCAGCTAATTTCAGGCGAAATTAGAAGTTGTATTGCAGACCAACTGCGTAGTTGTCATCTTCACCAGCAACTTCGTCGATACGGTATTCTGCATACGCTTTAGCTTTTGCAGTGATGTCATACTGAGTACCCAGTACATAGTACTTAGCAGTTTCAACATCATAATTATGGCCATCAACCAGACCATAACCAGCCAGCAGAGTCCATTCAGGCAGTACTTTATAAGAAGCAGTTACAGCCCAGATGGTGTCTTTTTCATCATCAGCCAGAATAGCAGTATCTTTAGCTTCGTAGTTTGCCTGACCATAAGTAGATGCTAAATAGAATGCATCATAGGTATAGCCCAGACCAGCAGCATATTGTTCGTTGGTATAATCTTCACCAGCAATTTTGCCAGTTTCAGATTGGTAAGCCAGAACTGGTTTCAGAGAAGAAACTTCGTCAATCTGGAAAGTATAACCAGCAGCAGCGGCATAACGGTTCTGAACTTTAGTATTAATATCAGTATCGTTCGCTTTTGCTTCATCATCAAAGGATACCGCAGCACGCAGATCCCAGCCATCAGCCGCATAAGTTACTTTAGCTGAGTCATCCCAACGGCTTGCTCCGTCCAGTTGATATTCAACCAGACCAGAGTATGTATTGTAGGTATCAGTCAGGTCAGCCAGAGCAGCATATGGGCTTTCAACACGGCCAACAGTTGCCTGAACGCCGTTTGCAAAATCAGCACCTAACCATGCATAGCGCGTTGTAATCTGGTCAGATTCGCCATCATCATCATTTTCTGAAGACAGTTCCCATTCCAGTTTGCTGATCAGTGCTACGTCGTTATAACCAGTAGCCCATTTGCCGTTAACACCCAGACGAGCCAAGCCATCACCGCCGAAGTTATCTGCGGTACCAGTTTCATCATCGTTCCACAGCTGACCAGCTTCGTACTGAACACGGCCGTATACGTCTACTTGTTGACCATCTTTATCAAATACAACAGCTGCATTGGCAGATGCAGCAAACAGAGAGGAAGTTACTACTGCCAGAATTGTTTTTTTCATAATTAAATGCCTACTGTAATTAAACACTGAGTCTTTTTTTATTTCCCTGTGCGGTAGCACATGAGTGCTACCTCTTTGTGAATCTAACAAGAAAATGTGACGACATCAACAGTTTATATGTCAATTCAAACAACAGTAAAATTGTGGTGCAATTATCTTTTTTTGAGCCCCAACGCAGTGCAAAAGAATGTAAAAAAGAAAGTTAAAGACATATTAGAAATTAAATTTCTTTCTTCTGATATTATTTTAAGTGACGTTAATCACATTAAAATTACACAAGCCAGACTCTATAGAGTCTGCGTCATTTCATATGATCTTGCTCTGAATAAATAGAAGATTAGAATGCTGTCTCAGAAATAACCGCTATCAAGGATTAGTTATGACTCTGCTGTTCCATACCTGGTTGTCCCGTTCTTTAGCTGTACTGACACTATTTATCTGCACAGCAGTGCTTGCAGATACCACCGTTACCGTTCCCCGCCCCTATGCCACTTATCTGGTTGATGGAAAATCTTATAAAGGAAATAACCCAGATATCCGACTTGCAGCCGGAGAACATCAGCTAGTGATTCGGTTTGAAGGTAATTACAGCAAAAGAGATTCAATTGATATCATCAGTGGTGAACCGATGATCGTCAACTTCAAAACTGACGGGAAAGAACAGCTGACATTTGATTTGCCGCAGATGAGGGAATCAATTCAGGCTAAGAGTTTCCTGAAAAATCAAAAACTGAATCTTATAGACCGGAATACTAAAGCTATTAAAGAAGCCAACATTTTTGAATTACCGAAAAAAGAAGGCTTACAGATTGGCCGGGATTATCAGGAAGAATTGCTGGCGCTGGGTAAAGCATTTCAGCAACCTGTTATCAATGAAGACGGCACAGTGTCAGCCCGCGGTAATGTGCAACAAACTGCTCTGACAAATACCGTTTCCGGTAACAAGAATCTGCAAGCACTGGAAATGCTGAAATACTGGTACAACCGTGCGGATCCACAAACGCGGAAAGCATTCCAGCATTGGGTGATTACGCAGCAATAAAAATAAGAGAGGCCGCAACTGCGGCCTCTCTTATTAATACAAACTTTTATTATTCTCTCAGCTTATCCAGCATTGAACGGGTAACTAACACCACGCCGTTATCACTCCGATGGAAACGTCTTGCATCTTCGGCCGGATTTTCACCGATGATAGTTCCCGGTGGAATATCACAATGTTTATCAATGATAACTTTGCGCAAGCGGGATCCACGGCCAATGATTACATCCGGGAAGATAACTGCCCCATCGAGCGTACATCCGGAATGCACTCTGACACCGGAAAACAGTACCGAGTTGTGAATAATTGAGCCGCTGACAATACAACCACCGGAAATAACCGAGTTCAGTGTACTGCCTGACTGCCCCATGTAGTCCTGTACAAACTTGGCAGGCGGCAATTGACGCTGGTTAGTCCAGATCGGCCAGCTTTCATCATACACATCCAGTTCCGGCACAACAGAGGCCAGATCCATATTGGCTTCCCAGAAAGAATCAACAGTACCTACATCACGCCAGTAACATTGATTGTCTTTCTCATCATCATGATCCTTGCAACCAACGCAGGACATGCTGAATGGATGTGCGTAAGCAACACCTAACTGAACCACTTTAGGGATGATATCCATACCAAAGTCACGGCGAGAACCTTCGTCCAGCTGATCTTCCTGCAGTAACTGGTACAAGTAGTCTGCATCAAAAACATAAACCCCCATTGATGCCAGAGAGACTTCAGAGTTGCCCGGTATCGTTGGCGGATCTGCAGGTTTTTCTACAAACTGAGTGATCTGACGATCGTCATCGATAGCCATTACACCAAAAGCGGTTGCTTCATGTTTAGGCACTTCGATACATGCAACGGTCACTTTACCGCCCAGACGCACATGATCGAGCAGCATGCTGGCGTAATCCATTTTATAGACATGGTCACCGGCAAGAACTAATACATATTTAGGGGCGTAATCGCGGATGATATCCACGTTTTGATAAACCGCATCGGCGGTACCACGATACCAATTCACTTCATCCAGACGCTGTTGCGCCGGAAGCAAATCAATAAATTCATTCATCTGGTAACGCAGGAAAGACCAGCCAGCCTGGATATGACGAAGAAGGCTGTGAGATTTGTATTGCGTTACAACGCCAACACGGGTGATCCCTGAATTAATACAATTAGAAAGCGCGAAATCAATGATACGGAACTTACCGCCGAAATGTACGGCTGGTTTTGCTCTGTTATCAGTCAGTTGCTTCAACCGACTACCTCTTCCTCCCGCCAAAACCAGTGCCAGCGTCTGATTGATTGCTTCTCTGGCCTGCGTCATGCCCTGCGGATCTACTGAAACCATAAAAACCTCCCGTGATAACAACTAAAAGACACGTTTGGTTGCCAAATGGAGCGAGCTAGTTCATTACCAATCCATTGCAACAAAACCATAATGTTCCTTAAATGAAACAAGTTCCATTCGAGAGATCACGAATCTAAGCTTACTGATAATAATTCTTCTATTTTGCTACTCAGAGCACATTGATTAGACAATAAAAATGATGGGCCGGAACACACATCGGCAGAGGATGAAGTATTGTTTATAGAGAAGGGATCGTGAAAAAAATCCGGACAAAATCAGACAGGAGCCAGGGATGAAAGAGCACTCTATCTATCACAGGCAATGGTTATCTTTATGGCTCATTTTGTTGTTAACCGTGATAAGTAATATGCTTGTTCTTACTTTCTGGTTGGCCGATACAGTCAGTTCGGAACAGCTATTCATATCAAGCGGAATACTTATACTTTCATTGCTGGCTTTGCACTGGAACCATCAGGTTTTATTGAAAAAAGCAGAAAAACTGATCGCTTCCGAGTTAACAGCCAATCAGCCCTCTTCCGGTGTTTTTCCTTTCCTGACATCTGCCGTTCAGCAAACAAAAGACGCTCTGAATAAAGATGTCGACCGGATAAAAAAAATCAATTCGGAACTGGAACACCGGGTTTTGCAGGATAATCTGACCGGCCTTCAGAACCGCAGTGCCTTCCGTAAAGATCTGACTGAATTCTTACAACGGGAAACCCTGTCTGATCAGGCTTGCTTATGTCTTATTCGATCGACTGAGCTAGCCACAATCAATCACCAGCGCGGCAGGATAGCCGGAGATCAGTATCTGCTTGCGATTGCAGAAATAGTTCAATCCGTCAGTCAGCGATTCTCGACCCATTATGTTTACCGGCTTTCAGGCAGTGACTACGCCATATTGATTCCAAATGCTTCAGCATCCATAGCGCCTATCTTAGGAAAAGAGTTAAAACAGCTCTTTGATAATTTACAACTGCAAATTCTGGCAGAAAGTATTGCCTACGCCGGCATCACATTTCTGCATCCCGGACAACCGCCCGAACAGCCTTTATCCCGTGCAGATTTAGCGCTGGCAAAAGCACAAACCAATGTGGTGAATGGCTGGTATTTGCAGGAGGAAAACGCAGGTGATGCATTTCAGGGAGAAAGCCATTGGCAACACACCATACAGTCGATTCTTGAATCTCACGGTATCAGTTTTTCAGGTCAGGCTATTCAGCCGCTCAACATGGCCATCAATAACTATATTCAAATCATTCCCCGCTTTATTGGCCCGAATCAGCAATCACTCCCCAGTGAAACTGTTTATGCCATGGCCATGCGGCATGGCACCATGGGTAAACTGGAAGAGTTAGTCATAGAAAGTTTGCTGCAACAACATAAACTTCATCCGGAAAATGTAGCCCGCTGGGGCCTGAATCTGAGTGCCAGTGCATTATTTAGCTCGTCTTTTATAGTCTGGCTTGAGCAACGTTTATTGCAAGAACAAGATATTGCACCGAATCTGGTCTTTGAAATTGACGAAGAAATTCTTGATTGTCATTTGGCTGCCAGCATCCGGATGTTTGAGATGCTGCGCAGAGTGGGCTGTCGGTCCTGTATTTCAAAATTTGGCCGGGGATTAGGCTCATTCCGTCTGTATCGGGAACTACGCCCTGACTACATTAAACTCGATTCTTATTTAGTTGAAACGATTGAACGCGACGGCACCAGCCAACAGTTTGTCCGCATGATCATTGAGATCTCACATCGGTTAGGATGCGTGGTCATCGCGGAAGGTGTTGAAACAACGTCACAGAGAGAAGCGCTGGAGCGCATGTATATAGACGGTATTCAGGGACAACTGGTTTCTAAAATTATACCGATCGGCGATTAGCTATAAAATCTTTAGAATTTTCAGTGAATTGTTTTTTGAAGGTATTGTTGCAATTTACAGAGGGTCTGATAATATCGGCCGCGTTTCTGTGATGGCGGCCTGGTGGGTCCTCTCGCATCAATAGTTCGTGAACCCGGTCAGGTCCGGAAGGAAGCAGCCGAAGCGAACGACTTGAGTGCCGAGATGTGGCTTATCAGGCCGCCGCCCTTTCTGCTGTATCATTTTTGTCATTTCCAGCATAACCTCATCTGTTGTTTCCCCTCAAACGCACCACGTTATCTATGCTTTTTCGCCATTTCTGTATCACATATGATGCTGAATCCAGACTAAACGGGGAACATATCGTTGATGCGCGCGCAGATCCACATGAAACGAGACATCCGCAGTCAGCAACAGGCTTTATGCGGAAGAAGTATTCAAACAATATCAGCCTTCGAATATTGTCGAGTCATTCAGGTTTTTTCTTAACTCCTGCCAGATCTTCGCGGAATCTGCACCATATTGACGGACGATACTTTTCGCTGAATTTAAACTTCCGCTTTCTGCAATGACTGCCAACTCATCATAAAACTTCATCGCTAAGGCACGTGCAGCAGGATCCGAGAAGTAATAACGACCAATACGACGATAAAGACTCTTGAATCCATTGAAAATTAACGCATATATCGGATTACCGGATGCTAACGCCAATACATGGTATAGCTGATAATCAAAATCAATATAGGCTTCTGCCGAATTATTCAGCCTGGTACGTTCAGCCAGAACTGAAAGCACGGATAAAGCATCCCGTTTCAGTGCGGAATGAATAAAAATAACACTGATATTCGTACGGGCAGAAAATAACTGTTCCACTAACTGCGGCAATTTCTCCTGCTCCAGCTTAGCCAGAGTATCCAGAATATTCAGGCTGGATGTTTCCCAGAAGTTATTCACCCGCGTAGGTTTACCATGCTGTATCGTTAACCAGCCATCCCGGGCCAGTCGCTGAAGCACTTCGCGTAATGTGGTGCGAGTTACGCCGATCACTTCTGATAACTCCCGTTCTGCCGGCAAAATAGAACCCGGTGCATAACGGTGATTCCAGATAGATCGGATAATGTACTCTTCAGCAAGCCCCGCTGGGCTTTGAGCCTTAAACACGGTGTGTGGCCTTATATAGTTGATACGAATGAATCATAACAAAGCCAGAGGATAGTGAACAGTTAACGTCAATACAATCAAATGTTATTTGTTAACTGAGTCAACGGGAGTAAATAATTTCACTCCCGTTACAGACTTATTCTGCAGCCGTTTGTTTGGCATGAACTGCTTTCAATAATGGCTGCAGTTCACCCTGCTGAAACATTTCCAGCATAATGTCACAACCACCAATCAGCTCACCCTCTACCCACAATTGCGGGAAAGTTGGCCAGTCAGCATATTTAGGTAACTCTGCACGAATATCCGGATTCTGCAAAATATCCACATAGGCAAAAGGTACACCACATGCCATCAGAGCCTGTGAGGCCTGTGATGAGAAGCCACAGCTTGGCAACTTCGGTGAGCCCTTCATATACAGCAGGATAGGGTTTTCTGCGATTTGTTGCTTGATCTTCTCAATGGTTTCCATGATTGCGCCTCATAACTGAAATCGTACTGATTTTACTCCATCATTACGGCTTAACAACGCTACCTTTTGTAGAGTTATAGCCGTCAGGATGGTCTGACAATGCCACTATATTTCTATTGATGTATATTAAATGTTAAATTTTTTACAACAATATGTAGTATATATGAGTTAAAATTTGCTATAAATCAATTTAGCAAAAAGGTCTGACCTATAGAGACCGTGTTAATCAAAGAGGAGAATTTCAATGGCTTTTGAATTACCAGCTCTGCCTTATGAAAAAAATGCACTGGCACCACACATCTCTCAGGAAACCCTGGAGTACCACTATGGTAAACACCATAACACCTATGTGGTGAACCTGAACAATCTCATCCCTGGCACTGAGTTCGAAAACAAATCTCTGGAAGAGATCGTTAAAGGCTCCAGCGGCGGTATTTTCAACAATGCAGCTCAGGTATGGAACCATACTTTCTACTGGCATTGCCTGTCACCAAATGGTGGCGGAGAACCAACCGGCGCACTGGCGGATGCAATCGTTGCAACTTTCGGTTCATTTGAAAAATTCAAAGAAGAATTCACTAAGTCTGCTGTTACCAACTTCGGTTCAGGCTGGACCTGGCTGGTGAAAAAGGCAGATGGCTCTCTGGCGCTGCAGAACACATCTAACGCGGGTTGCCCTCTGACCGATGGCGTTACTCCAGTTCTGACTGCAGACGTCTGGGAACATGCTTATTACATCGACTACCGTAATCTGCGTCCGAAATACATGGAAGCCTTCTGGGCTCTGGTGAACTGGGAATTTGCTGCGAAAAACTTCGCTGCTTAATCATCAGTTCAGCAAAAATAAGAAAGGCTCCTTAAGGAGCCTTTCTTGTATCTGCCATCTCAGCCGATAATTTTATTATTTCCAGCCAGTCACTTCGCGCAGACCAACCGCGATATCCGCCAGGGAACGCACGGTTTTCACACCCGCTTCTTCCAGGGCGGCAAACTTCTCCGCGGCTGTGCCCTTACCACCAGCGATAATAGCGCCAGCATGACCCATACGCTTACCTGCCGGGGCAGTGACACCAGCAATATAGGAAACCACGGGTTTGGTTACATTGGCTTTGATAAAGGCTGCCGCTTCTTCTTCCGCAGTACCACCAATTTCACCAATCATCACGATCGCTTCTGTTTCAGGATCTTCCTGGAACAGTTTCAGGATATCAATGAAGTTGGAACCCGGAATTGGATCACCACCAATACCCACACAAGTGGACTGACCAAAGCCGGCATCGGTCGTCTGTTTTACTGCTTCATACGTCAGCGTACCGGAACGGGAAACAATGCCCACTTTACCCGGCAGATGAATGTGAGCCGGCATGATGCCGATTTTGCATTCACCCGGTGTGATGACACCCGGGCAGTTAGGACCGATCATACGGACACCGGTTTCGTCCAGACGACATTTTACCTGCAGCATATCCAGCGTCGGAATGCCTTCAGTAATACAAACGATCAGCTGGATACCCGCATCAATGGCTTCCAGAATGGCGTCTTTACAAAATGGTGCCGGAACATAGATAACAGATGCGGTAGCACCCGTCGTTTCTACGGCGTCACGCACGGTATTGAATACCGGCAGTCCCAAATGGGTTGAACCACCTTTACCCGGTGATACCCCGCCCACCATTTGTGTGCCGTAAGCAATCGCTTGTTCAGAATGGAATGTACCCTGCGAGCCGGTGAAGCCCTGACAGATGACCTTGGTCTCTTTATTGATCAGGATACTCATGCCACCGCCTCCGCTGCTTTCACTACTTGTTCTGCTGCATCCGTCAGGCTGGTTGCCGCAATAATGTTTAATCCGCTTTCGGCCAGTTTTTTAGAGCCCAAATCAGCGTTATTACCTTCCAGACGCACGACGACCGGCACTTTCACACCGACTTCCGCCACAGCGCCAATCACACCGTCCGCAATCAGATCGCAGCGCACAATACCGCCGAAGATATTGACCAGCACCGCTTTCACTTTGCTGTCAGACAGGATCAGCTTGAATGCTTCGGTCACGCGTTCTTTAGTCGCGCCACCACCGACATCCAGGAAGTTAGCCGGGAAACCACCGTGGTGTTTGATGATGTCCATGGTGCCCATCGCCAGACCTGCGCCGTTCACCATACAACCGATATTGCCATCCAGCGCGACATAGTTCAGATCCCAGCGGGCCGCTTCCACTTCACGCGGATCTTCCTGCGTTTCATCATTCCAGGCTTTCAGTTTTGGCTGGCGATACAGAGCATTGCTGTCGATGTTAATTTTACCATCCAGACACAGCAGGTTACCTTCGCCGGTAATAACCAGCGGGTTAATTTCCAGCAATGACAAGTCACAGGCGACAAACATCTTGCCCAGACCCAGGAAAATTTTAGTGAACTGTTTCAGTTGCTCCGCATTCAGACCCAGTTTGAAGCCAAGTTCGCGCGCCTGATATGGCTGCGGGCCAGTCAATGGATCCAAGGCTGCTTTGTGAATAAGTTCCGGTGTGTTGTGAGCAACGGTTTCGATATCCATACCGCCTTCAGTAGAAGCCATAAACACGACACGGCGGGAACTGCGATCGATTACAGCGCCTAAATACAGTTCTTTGGCAATGTTGCCGCAGGTTTCAACGAGAATAGTATTAACCGGCTGACCATTGGCATCAGTTTGATAAGTGACCAGACGTTTGCCTAACCATTGGTCAGCAAAAGCGCGTACTTCCTGTTCACTGCCAGCAACTTTAACGCCACCGGCTTTACCACGGCCACCGGCATGAACCTGGCACTTCACTACCCATTTATCGCCGCCCAGCTTTTTAGTAGCAGCGACAGCTTCATCAGCGGAAGAACAGGGAATGCCTGAAGGCACAGGCAGGCCGTAGTCAGCAAATAATTGCTTGGCCTGATACTCATGCAAATTCATGATAATAGTCCGTTATTCAGGGAGCGGCACCGTGTCGCTCTCGTTATATTAGATATCCAATAGCAATCGGGTCGGATCTTCCAGTAAAGATTTTACATGAACCAGAAACCCGACAGACTCGCGGCCGTCGATGATACGGTGATCATACGACAGAGCCAAGTACATCATTGGAAGAATTACCACCTGACCATCCACAGCCATTGGGCGATCCTGGATTTTATGCATACCCAGAATAGCGCTTTGCGGAGGATTAATGATGGGCGTCGACATCAATGAACCAAAGACACCGCCATTCGTGATGGTGAACGTGCCGCCGGTAAGATCTTCCACCGAGAGCTTGCCGTCACGGGCTTTGTCTGCCAACAATTTGATGCCTTTTTCAATCTCAGCCAGCGATAACTCATCACAATTACGTAAAACCGGGGTCACCAGTCCACGGTCTGTTGATACCGCAATACTGATATCGAAGTAATTATGATAAAGAATATCATTTTCATCAATAGAGGCGTTGATTTCCGGATAGCGTTTCAGCGCTTCACTGACGGCTTTCACATAAAACGACATGAAGCCGAGCTTAATACCATGACGTTTTTCAAACTGTTCCTGATATTTACTGCGGATTTGCATGATCGGCTGCATGTTGACTTCATTAAAGGTGGTCAGCATTGCGGTGGTATTTTTAGCTTCCAGCAAACGCTCAGCGATACGTTTTCTCAGACGGGTCATCGGCACCCGTCTTTCTTCTCTGCCACTGACCGGAGTCTCAGTCGCAGAATCAACAGCCGCAATCACGGCTGTTGTGGCCGACGGGTCATTTGTCTGACGTTGTAAATGAGCAAGCACATCCTGACGTGTAAGACGACCATCACGGCCAGAGCCTTGCAACACAGAGGGGTCAACCTCTTCCTCAGCCAGAATACGGCGCACCGATGGCGTCAGAATATCGCTGGCATCGCCGGTATCAGGAGCCGGGGCTGGTTTCTCTGTTGTCTCCTCGCCACTCGCAGGCACTTCCTGCAATTCAGCCAGCAATTGTCTGGCCTGCACAACACTGCCAGAGTCAAAAAAGATATCGCCGATGATCCCATCCTGAGGAGCCGGTACTTCTAATACAACTTTGTCCGTTTCCAGGTCAACCAACAACTCGCCAGCTTTGATGCGTTCACCAGTTTTTTTGTGCCAGGTGCCAATGGTCGCATCAGATACAGATTCAGGAAGATCAGGCACCATTATTTGCAAAGTCATGGGGTATCCTTTTATTTTATAGTCAGAGCTTCTTCAACTAATGTTTTTTGCTGCTGCAAGTGCAACGACATATAGCCTACGGCGGGCGCGGCAGATGCCGGACGGCCAACATAATTCAGATAAGTGCCTGTCGGTATAACGCGTTTCATTCTGTGCTGACAGTTATACCAGGCACCTTGATTTTTCGGCTCTTCCTGACACCAGACAAAATCCTGCACGTGCTGATAAGCCTGCATGATCTCTCTCAGCTCTTCTTCGGGGAAAGGATAAAGCTGTTCAATACGAATGATAGCGACCGCTTTATTATCCGCCTTACGGCGCGCTTCCAGTAAATCGTAGTAAACCTTACCGGAGCAGAGGACAACCCGCTGCACGCCTTCCGCCGGAATCGCATCTGTTTCAGCGATTGCATTCCGGAAGCGTCCTTCCGACAACTCCTGCAGAGAAGAAACCGCCAGCGGGTGACGTAATAAAGACTTCGGTGTAAAAACCACCAGCGGACGGCGCATCGGGCGTAACATCTGCCGGCGTAATAAATGATAAATCTGAGCGGGTGTCGTTGGCATACAAACCTGCATATTGTGTTGTGCACACATTTGCAGGTAACGTTCAGGGCGTCCTGATGAATGCTCCGCTCCCTGCCCTTCATAACCATGCGGCAAGAGTAATACCAGACCGCAGAGCCGGCCCCATTTCTGTTCACCGGATGAAAGGAACTGGTCGATAACCACCTGCGCGCCATTCGCAAAATCACCAAACTGCGCTTCCCAGATCGTCAGACCATCAGGTGTTGCGGTGGCATAGCCGTATTCAAATGCCAGAACAGCTTCTTCCGACAGAACAGAATCATAAACCCGGAAAGGTGCCTGATCCGGAGCAAGATGCATCAATGGGGTATACGTGGATGCATCATTCTGGTTGTGTAATACCGCATGGCGGTGGAAAAAGGTGCCACGTCCGGAATCCTGACCAGTCAGACGGACAGGGAATCCTCGAACCAGTAAGGAAGCATAAGCCAGATTTTCAGCGAATCCCCAGTCAGCCATTTTTTCGGCATGACTCATCAACAGACGATCTTCATAGATCTTTTGTACACGCGACTGTAAAACATGTGTGTCCGGATAACGGCATATTTTCTCAGCCAGTGTTGTCAATTGATCCAGTGGGTAAGCCGCATCGTAACCTTCCTGCCAGTCATGCCCCAGAAAGCGATTCCAGTTCTGATGTAATTCAGACATCGGACGCCATTCTTTCAGAACACATTCGCCACGATCCAATGCCTGGCGATAATCCGTTACCATTTGCTCAGCCGCACTCTCTTCAAGAATGCCATTCTTCACTAACTGTTCCGCATAAATCTGCCGGGTTGTCGGATGCTGGCGGATTTTCTGATACATCAGCGGTTGTGTCGCAGTCGGCTCATCGGCTTCGTTGTGTCCGTTGCGACGATAGCAAACCAGATCGATCACCACATCCCGGTGGAAAGTATTGCGGAAATCCATCGCCAGTTTCGTGACCCATAAAACGGCTTCCGGATGATCTGCGTTGACATGGAAAATAGGAGACTGCACCATTTTTGCCACATCAGTACAGTAACGGGTGGAACGGGTGTCTTTTACATTGGCGGTCGTAAAACCAATCTGATTGTTAATCACAATTCTCAGCGTACCACCGACACCAAAGCCCCGGGTCTGAGACATATTAAATGTTTCAGCAACGACACCCTGACCGGCAATAGCCGAATCACCATGAATGGTAATCGGTAATACTTTATTGAATTCATTATCATGCAGTCGTTCCATTCTGGCCCGGACCGAGCCAATAACGACCGGATTGACGATCTCCAGATGCGATGGATTGAATGCCAGCGCCAGATGAACATTACCGCCTTCAGTAGCAAAATCAGACGAGAACCCCATGTGATATTTCACATCACCGGTTCCCCAGGCATCACCATGATGACCGGCAAATTGATCGAACAGTTCTTTCGGCCGTTTCCCGAGGACATTCACCAGCATGGTTAACCGGCCCCGGTGAGCCATCCCGATCACGATCTCTTTATAGTCATTCGCGCCGGCCTGACGGATGATGGATTTCACCATCGGGATCAGCATGTCCCCGCCTTCCAGTGAAAAACGTTTTGCGCCGGGGAACTTGGCACCCAGATAACGTTCCAGACCTTCAGCGGCAGTTAACTCTTCCAGTGCCTGCTTTTTGATGGTATCCGGCCAGACTGGTTGACCTTTCACCTGCTCCATCCGTTCCTGGATCCAGCGTTTCTCAGACTGCGAGGTCATATGCATAAACTCTGCACCAACAACACCGCAATATGTTTTACGCAAAGAATCCAGCAGATGACGGAGTGTCATCCGTTCCTGACCGGCCTGGTAGCTGCCAATATGAAACTCCCGATCCAAATCACCTGCATCCAGCTGATAATAGGAAAGCTCAAGTTCAGGAATAACCGGATTCGATGTCAGTCCGAGAGGATCAAGGTTGGCATACTGGTGTCCGGCATAGCGGTAGGCATTAATGAGCTGTAATACATGAAATTGTTTTTGATCCAGAGAACTACCGCTGGCAACACCTGAAGAACGTCTGGGTTGCATCACTTGCTGGCGCAGTTGCTGACGAATCAAGGCATGAGGTTGTTCATCACTCTGCGGAGAGCCTAAGCCGGCAAAACAGCGCTGCCATTCCAGCGGAACAGATCCGGGATCAGTCAGATATGACTCATAGAGGTCTTCAACATAAGCGCTGTTCGCCAGGTAGGAAGATCGAATCCAGGTAACAACTGCATTTTCGGCATCTTCATGCATATTCATTTTTTTCCTTTAACCGCAGCCTGTCCGGTATCCAGTGTTGTTTCTGAATCGGTGACTCATCAACAACGACTGATTCAACTCAATTTACTGTCTGGATGAAAAGATTCCTTTTATATCCAACATATTATGATGATCTGCTGCAGAGACAGCAATCACAGTCCGGATTCTGTAATCTCTGTGCTTAAAAAACAGGCTTACCAGCCATTCTTCACCACAAGATCTGCAAATCACCTAATAACCACTTCAGTATATTCAGCCAAGCCAATTGATTACAAAATTTTAACCAATTAGAAACAGTATTTTATGAATTAAGCATTCAATCTGTGACCATTCATGCATTTAGACGTCGCTATCAAATTGACAAAGGGCATCAGGATGGTTGAAATAAGTGTGACGCGATGAGGATTTTTTATTGCTATCAATCGCAATAGCGTTTATACGAACTATAAAGGAACAATAAAAGACGTTTTGCGTAGTTACTGCGCGAAAACCGCTTTCACTTTAATTGCAAAGGAGACTTGCTATGGCTAATAAAGTAGCCACCCTGCACATCCCCGGTCAGGAACCGATCGAGCTGCCTATTTTGTCCGGAACTGAAGGTCCGGAGGTAATCGATGTCCGCGCATTAGGGGCGCATGGCTATTTCACTTATGATCCAGGTTTCCTGTCAACTGCATCCTGTACTTCCAAACTCACCTATATTGATGGTGATGCCGGTATCCTGCTGTATCGTGGCTACCCTATCGCTGAGCTGGCGAAAGACTCCAACTATCTGGAAGTCTGCTATCTGCTGCTGAATGGCGAACTGCCGAATAAAGAGCAGTATGACAAATTCCGTTATCTGGTAACCCGCCATACGATGGTTCATGAACAGATCACCTCACTGTTCAAGGCTTTCCGCCGTGACTCTCATCCAATGGCTGTTATGTGCGGGGTCGCTGGCGCCCTGTCTGCGTTCTATCACGATGAGCTGGATATCAGTCATGAGCAACATCGTGAAGTTGCGGCTTACCGCCTGATATCTAAAATGCCAACGCTGGCAGCAATGTCTTATAAGTATTCTATCGGTCAGCCATTCATCTATCCGCGGAATGACCTGAGTTATGCTGGTAACTTCCTGCATATGATGTTTGCTGTGCCTTGTGAAGAGTATCGGGTTAATCCGGTCATTGAGCGGGCGATGGATATCATCTTCGTTCTGCATGCTGACCATGAGCAGAATGCATCAACCTCCAGTGTCCGTCTGGCCGGTTCTTCCGGTGCGAATCCGTTTGCCTGTATTGCTGCTGGTATTGCGTCTCTGTGGGGCCCAGCACACGGTGGTGCCAACGAGGCATGTCTGAAGATGCTGCAGGAAATCGGTTCTGTTGATCGGATTCCGCATTTCGTTGCCCGCGCTAAAGATAAAAATGATCCATTCCGTCTGATGGGCTTTGGTCATCGCGTATACCGCAACTATGATCCACGCGCTATTGTTATGCGTGATACCTGCCATGCCGTACTGCAAGAACTTAATATCAGTGACCATCCGTTACTGGATGTCGCAATGGAACTGGAACGGATTGCACTCTCTGATCCATATTTCATCGAGAAGAAATTGTATCCGAATGTGGACTTCTATTCCGGTATCATTCTGAATGCGATCGGTATTCCGACATCCATGTTTACCGTTATCTTCGCGCTGGCCCGTACTATCGGCTGGATCTCTAACTGGCTGGAAATGCAGGCTGATCCGGCGAGCAAAATCGGTCGTCCTCGTCAGTTGTACACTGGTGCACCAACCCGTACTGTTTTGCCTGTTAATATGCGCAAATAATTACAGGTATGCAGATACATTAAGGGCAGCTGATAGCTGCCCTTTTATTTTTTACTCAGATGTTTTTTATTCAGACTTATCAGAATACTGCGCGACAAACTCTTCCAGTTTATCAACCATAAAACGGGAACCCACATAGAAAGGCGTTCTCTGGTGCAGCTCTTCCGGCTCCAGAGCCAGGATACGTTCACGCCCGGTAGAGGCCTTACCACCCGCCTGTTCCGCCAAAAATGCAATCGGGTTGCACTCATACAGCAAACGCAATTTACCTTTTGGTGCGTTAGTACCTGACGGGTACATGTAAATACCGCCTTTCAGCAGATTGCGATGGAAATCAGCCACCAGTGAACCAATATAGCGTGAGGTGTAAGGACGTTTGTCCTGTTCATCTACCGCCTGACAATATTTGATGTAATGCTTCACGCCCAGCGGGAATTTAAGGTAATGACCTTCATTGACTGAATAGCAATATCCCTGCTCCGGCAACTTCATATCCGGATGTGACAAACAGAAATAACCAATTGAAGGATCCAGCGTAAACCCATTTACACCCTGACCCGTGGTATAAACCAGCATGGTGGATGAACCATAGATAACATAGCCGGCGGCAACCTGACGGTATCCCGGTTGCAGAAAATCAGCCAGTGTTGCAGGTTGATCTGACGGTGTAATACGGCGATAAATAGAAAAGATGGTACCGACCGACACGTTCACATCAATATTGGATGAACCATCTAAAGGGTCGATCAGTACAACATATTTTGATTTTTTCTCGCTGACAGGATCAAACGCAACAAAGTCATCCTCTTCTTCAGAGGCCAGACCACAAACCTCACCACGTGCAGCCAGCGCATCCTTGAATTTTTCATTGGCAAACCAGTCCAGCTTTTGCTGTTCTTCGCCCTGAACGTTATCACGCCCCATCGCACCGAGAATATCACTTAACCCGGCTTGATTAATTTCACGATTGACAATCTTTGCTGCCAGGCTGATTGAAGAAAGCAGGTTAGTCAGTTCACCGGTAGCATGTGGAAAATCCGCCTGTTTTTTGATGATGAACTCGCCAAGCGTTGTCCCTATAGTCATGATGCTGTCCTTAAGGAGGAATGTATACGGTTTGTTTGCGCAATGTTACACTCAGTTACAAAAAATACAAGCGCAAACAAGAAGAATCGATTCAGCTTAGGAATAAAGGGACAAAAAAGCCAGAGATATAACTCTGGCTGGTTAGAATTCGTGATTCGGAATTACTTTTCAGATTTTATATTGCCCAGAAAACGACGAACTTTTTCCAGATCTTCCGCCGTATCAACACCTGCCGGTGGATTCTCGGCAGCCACCGCGACATGGATTTTTTCACTGTGCCATAACACGCGAAGCTGCTCCAGCGATTCAATCTGTTCTAACGGGCTAACCGGCCAGCTGACATACTGACGGATAAATCCGGCGCGATATGCGTAGATCCCGATATGACGCAAAAAAGTATGCCGCCATTGTTTCGGTTGCTGAGCAAAGCCATCCCGATCCCACGGAATGGTGGCCCGACTGAAATAAAGCGCATGCCCCTGCTTATCCATAACCACTTTAACGGCATTCGGATTAAACAGTTCATGTTCATCCTCTATTGCTACCGCCAGTGTCGCCATAGGCGCACTGGTATTAGCCAGATTATCTGCCACCTGAGTAATAATCGCTGGCGGAATCAGCGGTTCATCACCCTGAACATTCACAATGATGGTATCCGGCGCAAAGGCGTATTTTTCACAGACCTCTGCCAGTCTTTCAGTACCGGATTGATGATGCGACCCCGTCATACAGACATCGACGCCCAACGCTGAAACAGCCGCAGCAACCCGCTCATCATCGACAGCCACTATCACCTGACTGGCACCGGCTTGCTTTGCCCGTTCCACGACCCAGGCAATCATGGGCTTGCCATGAATATCAGCCAGCGGTTTGCCGAGTAAACGTGATGATTGATAACGGGCTGGGATCACCACAACAAAACTCATAATGGGAGCTCTTCCTCTTTTAATGGCCGGGCACGATTTTCCAGCAGCACCGGAATATCATCTTCCACCGGGTAAGCCAGTTTGTCAGCTCTGCAAACCAACTCCGAACGTTCTTTGTCGTAATTCAGCTTTCCCTTACAGATCGGGCAAGCGACGATTTCCAGTAATTTATAATCCAGCGCCATGTCTGAGTTCCTTCAGTTGAGCAAGCAATCTGGTGGCAAATTTTTCCGGTAACTGAGCAGTAACGGGTAAATACCACCAGTTATCCAGAGCAAAATCCCGGCACTTAACGGCATCTTTTTCCGTCATAATCAGCGGGCGTTGTGCAAAACGTTGGTGTAATTCGGCAGCATTAAACGCCTGGTGATCAGCATAAGCCACCTGCTGATTCACTGCGTAGCCCTGCTTCAGCAAGCTATTAAAGAATCGTGGCGGATATCCGATACCCGCCATCGCATCAACAGCACCGGATACCACAGCAGTATGATTGGTCCGCACATTACGTAATGGGGCCGGCTGCAATGACATCTGGATCTCATCTGGTCTGGCCTGTCCACCATTACAAACCACCGCCATCACCTGCCGCAGACGCGAAGCTGTTTCCCGTAATGGCCCCATCGGCATTAACCAGCCATTACCCAGTCGGCGCTCGCCATCCATTACCACAAATTCAATATCACGCTGTAAAGCATAATGCTGTAAACCATCATCGCAGATGATGACATCCACCCCGCATTGCTCCACCAGCAATTGCACAGCTTTCGCCCGCTTCGGCGCAACCGCGACCGGACAGCCACAGCGCTGATAAATCAGCACAGGCTCATCTCCCGCTTCCGCAGCTGTCGTTTCAGGATGTAACAGGTAAGGATAATGCGGTGCTTTGCCACCATATCCCCGGCTGACCACACCTGGCTTATATCCGGCTTTAGTCAGCAGCTCCACCAGCCATAACACCATTGGTGTTTTGCCATTACCGCCGACAGTAATGTTGCCGACCACAATAACGGGTACCGGAGCCCGGTAACTGGAGAAAATACCAGCCCGGTACGCGTAACGACGCATCGTAGTCAGTAACGCAAACAAAGCTGCGAAGGGCGCAAACAACCAGTTCAACCAGCTACGTTGGTACCAGAGTTTTTCAATCATGCGGTTTGTGCACCCATTTGGGTACGACGAAGTAAGGCATAAGCACCACCTATTTCCAGCAATTGCTCATGGGTACCGCGCTCAACAATCTGGCCGTCATCTACCACCAGAATTTCATCTGCATTCTCGATAGTAGAAAGACGATGCGCGATAACAAGTGTTGTACGGTTTTTAGTCAGTGACTCCAGGGCGGCCTGAATACGGCGCTCTGATTCTGTATCCAGCGCGGATGTTGCTTCATCCAGCAACAACACCGGCATATCACGTAATAATGCACGGGCTATTGCCAAACGCTGACGCTGACCACCGGATAAGGTCGCACCGTTCTCACCTATCACAGTGTCATAGCCTTGCGGCATCTTAACGATAAATTCATCGGCATTCGCCAGTTTGGCAGCCTGAATGATTTGTTCACGAGTAAAATTTTCTTCCGCCGCATAAGCGATGTTGTTTGCAACAGTATCATTAAATAAATGCACATTTTGCGAAACCAGCGCAAATTGACGGCGTAAGTCACGCAAACGGTAATCACGGATATCATGTCCATCCAGCAGAATTTTACCTTCCTGAATGTCGTAAAAACGGGTGAGCAAACTGGCAATGGTACTCTTACCTGAACCTGAACGGCCAACCAGTGCGATTGTTTTTCCCGGCTCAATGGTGAAATTGACTTCCCGTAATGCCGGTACATCTTTAGTCGGATAGGTAAATGTCACATTTCTGAATTCAATTTTTCCGGCTGCCTGCTTCAGTTCGAGCTGACCATTATCTTCCTCCAATGGCAGATCTATGACATCAAATAAACTCTGACAAGCTGCAATACCTTTCTGGAACTGCACGTTAACCTGAGTCAGACTTTTCAGCGGTTTCATCAATCCGAAGAGCGCTGAAATAACAGCGGCAAAAGAACCGGCCGTCAATTGCTGACTGATTTCGGGATATGTAGCCAGATACAGCACCAGAGCTAATGCTGTTGATGCAATAAACTGAACAATCGGGGAACCGACGGCATCAGCAACAACCATTTTCATATTCTGCTGACGCACCGCGTTGCTCACTTTATCAAAGCGGCTGGCTTCGATTTCCTGACCACCGAACATCAGCACTTCTTTATGGCCTCTCAGCATCTGCTCAGTCGAAGTGGTGATATTGCCCATGGCGTGTTGCAACTGTTTACTCAGTTTCCGGAACCGTTTACTGATTACAGAAATCAGAAACGCAACAATGGGACCGATGACAAAAAAGATGACCGATAATTGCCATGAGTAGTAAAACATCAGCACCAGTAAACCAATAACTGTACATCCCTCACGAATGAGTGAAATCAGGGTTGAACTGGCGGCAGATGAAACCTGAGAGGCATCATAAGTCACCTTGGATAAAAGGGTGCCCGTATTATGTTTGTCAAAAAACGAAAGCGGCATTCCCATTAAATGGGAAAAAACGGTACGCTGTAACCGCATAACAACAGTATTACCAACCCATGCCATGAAATAGTCTGATGTAAAGTTACAGACACCGCGTAATGCGACTAATCCCATGATCATAAAAGGCAGCCACAACATGGCTGAGGGGTCTTTGCCGCTTAATCCATCATCCAGCAGCGGTTTGATCAGCGATATCATGTAAGTATCAACAGCCGCATAACCCGCCATCCCGATAGCTGCTATCGCTAATCCCTTCCGACGGCCTACAGTGTAACCCAATAGGCGTTTAAGGATCGGCCAGCTGGATTTCTGCGCTGCATCGCGTACTTCGTTCGACATGAATTATTTAAACCTTGCTGCAAAATGACCTGTCATTTTAGCGGTTGATCGCCCACTAACCAAGCATCCATCTGCCTATACCAGGGCTGCAAACGACGAAAAGGGCGTATATCTGTATTATTTTGACTAAATTCAAAGCTGACCAGACCATCAACAGCTGTTATCCATTGTTGCGACTGCGAATAACGGGATAAAACGACAGGATGAGGATGGTGCCAGCGATTCTGATATCCGGCACTATGAACAACATAATCCGGCGCTACCGCAGCAATAAAATCCGGTGTAGAAGAGGATTTACTGCCGTGATGCGGCGATGACAGGATCTGACTCTGCAATAACTGCCGGGGCAGACGAATAAGCTCCGCTTCCGCTTTCCGTTCAGCATCACCGGTTAACAGCAGACTGTGCTGGTTATCGCTGATTCGCAACACGCAGGAATCTGCATTCACATCACCACCGGAAGAGGATCGGGGGGATAATATCATCACTTGTAATTTTCCCCATTGCCATTGCTGTCCACGCTGACAGATCAACGTATCAACAGTCAGCGCAGAAGAAGAAACAATGCGGGCTTGCGGATACTTTCCGGCAATCCGTTGCCAGTTAGCCGAGTGATCTTTATCGCGGTGACTAACGATCAAATAATCCAGTTGCTTGATACCCCGGTATTCCAGCATCGGGAAGATCGCGGCATCGGCCATGTTATATCCTCCGGGATAGGCATCACCGGTATCAAATAATAAAGCCCGCTCATCCTGACTGATTAATACGGATAATCCCTGCCCCACATCCAGCATATCCACCCGCCAGTCCGGCTCAGACTGACAGCCGGCAAACAGCAAACCGCACCCGGCTAATAGCAGTAAGCCAAATTCCCTTTTCATGACAACCGGTGAGAAACGCCAGATGAACCACCCCGCCAGCGCCCAGAACAACAGCAGTTGCTGACGAAAAGAAATTGCCATCCAGCCGGAACCCCATGTCTGGATCCATTCCAGCGCGGACATCAGCCAGTCCAGCTGAAGATCACACAACCAGAATCCGATGTATGCCAGTGATGGGAAAATCGGTACTAACAGCCCGGAAATGAGTGCTACCGGCACAATCGAAAAAGTAAACCACGGGCCGGCAGGTAAGTTAACCAGAACACTGCTGATACTGAGACCATCAAATAACACCAACTGAACTGGCACCAGCAGCAGTGTCATTAACCACTGTATTTGCCATAAAGAGGGTTTGCGCCACAAAAATCCGGCAATGCCCAGAATCCCGACGGCGATGAACGATAACCAGAATCCGGCAGAAAATACCGACCAGGGATCAATCACCAGCATGATAGCCAAAGCGAATAGCCAGATCCGGATCCCGGACCATTCCCGTTGCCAGAGCCGTAACACAACCCAGATAATCAACATGCACAACGCTCTGACAGTGGGAGCAGAAAAATCAGCTAATGCGCTATATAACAAAGCAAAAGCTATCCCGACCAGCCAGTGTACCCCCGGCAGTTTTTCACTCCAGCGCTGCAGTAGTAAGCGGGATAACGCCATACCAATCCAGGCAATCAGCCCGATATGCATACCGGAGATAGCGATCAGATGGATAAGACCGGTATCCCGCAGCGTTTGCCAGTCCGCTTTGTCTACGTCCTGCTGTTCACCATAAATCAATGCCATCAGTAATTCCGGCTGACGAAACTTCTGCATCAGCTGACGGGACTTCATCAGCCAGTTGTCCCGCCAGCTGCTATCCGCCTGATAAAGAAGTTTAAAGCTGCTGATACTCCCGGTTGCCGTCACTCCCTGTCCGAGCAGCCAGCGCTCAGCGTTGAATCCGGCCGGATTGCCAAGTCCGTGCGGTATTTTCAGGCGAGCCCGAATATGTAATTTGTCGCCACGTTTCAGGAATGTCTTTTTATCGGAAAGCGTGAGTCTGATGGCTGGCTCAGGCCAGTAAGATTGACGATTGATACTTTGCACTGAAACCAGTAGTTGCTGGCGATCTGATTTTCGATACACAGCCGAAACAGTCACATTTAACTCATGCTGTGCCGGGAGTGAAATATGCTGCTCTTTCAGCCAGCTCAGCTCATGGTTGAAAAAGAGTATTGCCCAGCTCAGCCCGAGTAATACCGCACCGGCAAAACGATAACGGAAAACGACGATTAACCCGGATATCAGAATAATCCATCCCCATCCGTTGGAAGGCAAATCAGGCCAGAGCAGAGAACTGGCTATGCTCAGAGCCATTCCAAGCAGCAATTGTTCCACTATTTATATCTTATCTGTTTAGTTGTTGTCCTATTCTCCCGTTAAGAGTTACCAGTCAACAGCTGTTGTTTTTGACGTTGGCACCGGAATCTCTGTATAAAAAAAAGACAAACAGATGGAATGAGGCCGTCTGATTCACATAAACCGGAGAAAACTACCGCTGATTTACACACGCATGAACGAATGAGTGTCATAATCGGCCAACATTATGTTGTTGTAGTTTTATGTGTTGTCTCTGAGCGATGAATAACATAACCATGAGACTACCGGGCAGGAATGGGGTGAAAAAGACAATACGATGGACATTCTGATTTCCATTTTTTCTGATTATGGCTATTTAGCTGTTTTCGTTATGCTTTTGTTATGCGGCTTTGGTTTACCGATTCCGGAAGACATTACGCTGGTCGCAGGCGGGATTATTGCCGGTTTAGGCTATGCTGATGTACATACCATGTTTGCTGTATGTATGGCGGGTGTTCTGATCGGTGATGGCATCATGTTTACTTTAGGCCATACCTTCGGTCAGCGAATACTGGCTTTTGCGCCAATCAGACGCATCGTTACACCGCACCGGTTTGCTCAGGTGCAGGAAAAATTTGTGAAATACGGTAACTGGGTTTTATTTGTTGCCCGATTCTTACCGGGTTTACGCTCGCCCATCTTTATCGTTGCCGGTATGAGTCGTCGGATCTCCATATGGCGATTCCTGATCATGGATGGTCTGGCGGCCAGTATTTCTGTTCCTGTCTGGGTATACATCGGTGACTATGGTGCTTATAACAGAGATTGGTTACTGCATATGATCAGCCGGGGACAAACCGGTATTTATTCACTGCTTGGTCTCGGAGTATTGATACTGGCGATTCTTTATTTGCGTCACAAACGTAGTAAAAAAATGTGAATATAAAAAACCAGCATTCTGATGCTGGTTTTTTATATCTGTGGAATTAACGCCCCAGCTCTCGCGCCGGTAACAACTGACTGGCTCGCCATGCCGGATATAATGTGGCCAGCAGGCTCATCAGGACAGCAGCGGTGGTGACAACAGCCACATCCAGAAGATGTAATTCTGATGGCAGGAAATCGATAAAATAAATTTCCGGATTCAGGAACTGATATCCAGTCACCCGTTCTACACCATGAATAATGGATGACAGATACTGCGCCAGAATACATCCCAGCAAAGCGCCACTTCCCGCACCAACCAGGCCATTCACCATTCCCTGCGTCATAAACACCAGACGGATTTGCCAGTCGCTGGCTCCCATGGTTTTCAGGATGGCTATATCACCGCGTTTTTCATTCACCGCCATAACCAGCGTTGAAACAATGTTAAAGCAGGCAACGGCAACGACCATCAATAACACAACGTACATAACTGTACGTACCATCTGGATATCCTGATACAGATATCCCTGAGAGGTCATCCAGCTACGCAGATACATACGGTATGGCAACTGATTAGCGGCCTGATAAGCAATAGTTTGTGCAGACAGCACATCATTTACTTCTATGCTCAACCCCTGGACTTCATCCTGCCAGCCCAGCATAGCCTGCGCATCCTGCAGATGGATATATCCCAGAAATCCATCCAGTTGCCCGCCAAGCTTCAGCAAACCAACCACCGTAAACTGACGTTGCATCGGTGCTGAAAACGCGGACTGAGCCTGTTTATCCGGCACCTGCATGGTGACACTATCACCGATTTTCACGCCCAGCTTGTCAGCGATCTGCTGCCCCAGAATGACGCCATTCTCGCCCGGAAGTAAAGCATCCAGACCACTTCCGGTCATGTATTCCGCAGCCTGAGAAATCTGTTTCTCTTCGACTGGTAACACGGCCCGCAACTGAGCCGCTTTCATTTTTCCACCCGCTTCCAGCATGCCATTAAGCGAAATCAGCGGTGCCACAGCAGTGATACCCGGTTGTTGATTTAACAGCGCTGAAGCAGACTGCCAGTCACTGAAACCACCGGATACCATCTCAACTTCAGCATGCGGGATCACGGCCAGTACACGCTGACGCAGCTCCCGCTCAAAACCATTCATGGCGGAAAGCCCGAGGATCAATGCCATTACCCCCAGGGCAATACCGATGATCGAGGACGCAGAAATGAAACTGACAAAACGGCTGCTGCGCCGGGTCCGGCTGTAACGTAACCCAAGAAAAAGCGCAAAAGGCTGAAACATCATTCGCCTCCCAGCAATGCACCATCCACCATATGAACCTGACGGTGTAATTTACCGGCCAGCTCACGATCGTGCGTAACGACGACAAACGCAGTGCCTAACTCACGGTTTAACTGACACATCAGTTCATAAATCGCAGTGGCACTTTTATGATCCAGATTACCTGTTGGTTCATCGGCCAATACCAGCCGGGGCTGATTAACCAACGCACGGGCAATGGCCACACGCTGCCGTTCACCACCGGATAATTCCGCCGGACGATGTTCAACACGATGCGACAAGCCGACCCGTTCCAGCATCTCAGCAGCCTTCTGTGTCGCTTGTTTTACTGCCATACCGCCAATCAGCAAAGGCATCGCCGCATTTTCCAGTGCGGTGAATTCTCCCAGCAAGTGATGAAACTGATAGACAAAACCTAATTGCCGGTTACGGAACTGTGCCTGCTGCTGACTGGTCCACTGATAAATGTCCTGCTGATCAAAAAACACCGTCCCCAGGGTCGGTGTATCCAGTGCTCCGAGAAGATGCAGCAACGTACTTTTCCCGGAACCGGAACTCCCGACTATCGCCAGCATCTCTTTTTGCAGTACTGACAGATTAATCCCCCGTAATACCGGTGTCTCTACAGCGCCTTCGTGATAAATCTTCACCAGATCCTGACAATGCAACAGGATATTATTCATAACGTAACGCCTCCGCCGGACGAATATGAGCTGCACGATAGGCAGGATAAAGCGTCGCCATAAAACTCATCAGTAATGCTCCGGATGCAATCAGCAACACCTGAGATAGCTGCATTTCTACCGGTAATCCGCTTCCGCCGGCATCCATATATAAATTAAGCCCGAGAACCCGTAATACCGGGTTCAGATAATGGGTAAGAATAACCCCGCCGAATGCACCGAATAACCCGCCCAGCACACCGCTCCAGATCCCCTGAACCATGAAGATCTTCATCACGGTTTTACTTTGCATTCCCATGGTCCGCAGGATCGCTACTTCCCCTTGTTTATCCAGCACCACCATCACCAGAGAAGAAAGAATATTGAAAGTAGCCACCAGAATGATCAGCACCAGCATCATGCTCATGATGTTTTTTTCCATAGCAACAGCCCGGAACAACTCTCCCCGTTCCTTGCGCCAGTCCTGAAATATCAGTGAAGACGGCAGCGATGTTTGGGCAATATCTTCCGTCTGGAAAGCATCATCCAGCCATACTCGCCAGCCGGTAACATTTTCTGCGGGATAGCGTAGTAAGCGACGGGCATCATCCAGATGAATCAATGCAATCTGATCATCAACCGGAGAACCGACATCAAATAAAGCCACAACATTAAATAACCGCTGCGATGGTACTCGACCCATCGGGGTAAAACGGCTGCCTTCGCTGACCAGCACCCGCACTTTATCGCCCGGCAGAACCCCTAGCTTCTGTGCCAGAGCCCCACCCAGAATAATATTAAATTTGCCGGGAACCAGACGTTCCAGAGCCGTGTCACCCAGCGTCTGGCGCAACAGATCCTGCTGCGGATAATTCTGTGGATTCACACCCTGCAATGCTATCGGTGCCAGACTCCCCGGACTTTGCACCATCCCTTCGGTGGTAATAAAAGGAGCTGCCGCCTGCACATGGGGTAACTTAGTCACAATCTGCTGATATTGCTGCCATTCAGGTAACTGACCTGATGCGGTAGTGATCACACCATGCGGAACAACCCCTAAAATGCGGTCTTTCAGCTGTGCTTCAAAACCATTCATGACCGAACTAACCACGATCAGCGCCATGACACCGATCGCAATACCAAAGGTTGAAAATATGGAGATAAAAGAAGCGAATCGATTATCACCTCTGGCACCGGCATACCGCAGGCCAATCGCCAGACTGATAGGTTGAAAAATGAGTGATTTCACGCTGTTTCCAAGCGTTGCGCAATCCAAGAGTTAGCGGATAATAAAGGTAAGACATCCGCTCAACAAGAGGTTCTCCTTGAGCGAGCAATATTTTAGTGTGTTGCACTGCTTGTCGATCCGTGTGACCCGGCAAAAATAAAACATTAACCAACCAGAATCTGACTGATGACCAATTACTTTACTTTTTCTCTGAACGCAAAAGCGAATCAGCGTCTTACCTTCGGACAATTAAATGGCAGCAGTCTTTCTCTGGCGATTGCTGAGCTGGTAACAACGCAAAGTCACCCGGTAGTACTGGTAGTGAATGACACACCAACTGCCTTATATCTGGAGCAGGAGATCAGCTTTCTGCTCAAAGAGAACAACATTCCGGTACGGTTGTTTCCTGACTGGGAAACATTGCCTTACGATACCTTCTCGCCACATCAGGATATTATCTCTCAGCGTATAGAAACCCTTTATCATCTTCCTAGGATGAAACAAGGTCTGCTGATCCTGCCGGTAGCGACACTGATGCTCCGGACGGCACCGTCCGGTTTCATTGACGGTTACAGTCTGCTGGTCAAACCCGGTGATAAACTCGATTTACACAATCTGCGGCAGCGGCTTGAACATGCCGGCTACAATGCCGTCGAGCAGGTACTGGAGCATGGGGAATACGCAGCCCGAGGCTCCCTGCTCGACCTGTTCCCTATGGGCTCATCGCAGCCTTACCGTATTGATTTCTTTGATGATGAAGTTGATACCATCCGTGCCTTTGATCCGGATACTCAGCGCTCACATGATCCAGTCAAAGAAGTTCGCCTGTTACCCGCTCACGAATTCCCTACCGATAAACATGCGATCGATGGCTTCCGTCAGCGTTTCCGCGAACTGTTTGACGCCAGTCGTGCACCTGATTCAGTCTACCAGCAAGTCAGTAAAGGATTATGGCCTGCAGGAATTGAATACTATCTGCCGCTGTTTTTTGAGCAGACCGCTACACTGCTGGACTATCTCCCTTCTTCCAGTCTGATTCTGACTGTTGGCGATATTCAGCAGGCCAGTGAACAATTCTGGCTGGATGTGCAGCAACGCTATGAAGATCGCCGTTATGACTTAAGCCGTCCGCTGCTACCACCCGCGACGCTTTATTTGCCGGTGGATCAGCTGTTTGGCATTCTGAAAGAACGGACACAAATTCACTGCCAGACATTACCGGCAGAAGAAAAAGCCGGGCGGGTTAATTTACCGGTCAATGCGTTACCAGAATTAACAATAGAAGCGAAACAGCAGGAACCACTGGAAGCACTGCAACGCTTTTTAAGCCTGTTCGGTGGCCGGATATTATTCTCGGTGGAATCAGAAGGCCGCCGCGAAGCCTTACTTGAGCTGCTGGCTCCACTGCAACTCAAATTGCCGATCCTGAACTCATTCGATGAGTTCGCCAGCGGTACTGCTCAGCATGCCATTATTGTTAGTCCGCTGGAACATGGTTTTATCCTGCCGGATGCGGGTATCGCACTGGTCTGTGAAAATGAACTGTTTGGGCAGAAAGTTGTACAACGCCGTCGGCGTGATAAAAAATCCAGTACCAACAGCGAAGCTATCGTACGAAATCTGGCCGAATTAACGATTGGTCAACCGGTCGTCCATCTTGATCACGGGGTTGGCCGTTATCTTGGGCTGCAAACCATAGATGCTGGCGGTATTGCCGCTGAATATCTGACACTGGAATATGCCGGCGCCGACAAACTATATGTCCCGGTCACCTCTTTGCATTTGATCAGCCGGTACAGTGGCAGTGAAAACCCGCCCCTGCATAAATTAGGCGGTGAAACATGGCTGAAAGCCCGGAAAAAAGCCGTTGAGAAAATCCGGGATGTCGCAGCAGAACTGCTTGATGTCTATGCCAAACGAGCGGCCAGACCGGGGCTTGCATTCAGGCATGACAAACAGGCCTACAGTAAATTTGCAGCCGGTTTCCCATTTGAGGAAACACCGGATCAGCTGAATGCCATTAACTCAGTGCTGGGTGATATGTGTCAGGCTAAAGCCATGGATCGCCTGGTTTGTGGCGACGTCGGCTTCGGAAAAACCGAAGTGGCCATGCGAGCAACCTTTGTGGCCGTCCATGCCGGTAAGCAGGTTGCCGTACTGGTACCGACCACCCTGCTAGCACAACAACATTACGAAAACTTCCGCGATCGGTTTGCCAACTGGCCGGTCAATATCGAGGTGATGAGTCGTTTCAAAAGTGCCAAAGAGCAGAAAGCCGCGATGGAAGCACTGGCAGAAGGCAAAATCGATATCATTATCGGCACACATAAACTGCTGTCCGAGGATATTCGTTTCAAGGATCTCGGTCTACTGGTAGTAGATGAAGAACACCGCTTCGGTGTCCGTCAGAAAGAAAAAATCAAAGCATTGCGGGCCGATGTGGATATTCTGACCCTGACCGCAACACCAATTCCGCGCACGCTGAACATGGCGTTGTCCGGTATGCGCGACCTGTCAGTAATAGCAACACCTCCGGCTAAGCGACTCGCAATCAAAACATTTGTCCGCCAGTACGATAAAGCGGTTGTTCGCGAAGCTATCCTGCGTGAACTGAAACGTGGTGGTCAGGTCTACTACCTGCATAACAATGTTGAAACTATTGACCAGACTGCGGCACTGCTCAGCGAATTGATACCTGAAGCCCGGATTGCGATTGCCCATGGACAAATGCGCGAACGGGATCTGGAGCGGGTCATGACCGATTTTTATCATCAGCGTTATAACCTGCTGGTTTGCACAACCATCATTGAAACCGGCATCGACGTACCCAGTGCGAATACCATCATCATGGATCGCGCTGATAATTTAGGTTTGGCTCAGTTACATCAGCTCCGGGGCCGGGTCGGTCGGTCACACCATCAGGCTTATGCCTACTTGTTAACGCCGCATCCTAAACAGATGACCAAAGATGCGGTAAAACGTCTCGAAGCAATCGAGTCACTGGAAGATCTGGGTGCTGGCTTTGTGCTGGCAACACACGATCTTGAGATCCGTGGCGCCGGAGAACTGCTGGGCGATGAACAAAGCGGACAGATCGAATCTATCGGCTTTACCCTCTATATGGAAATGCTGGAACAGGCAGTCAATGCATTGAAGGAAGGCAAAGAACCGTCTCTGGATCAGCTGCTTTCTGATCATACGGATATCGAACTACGGGTTCCGGCCTTACTGCCGGATGACTATATTCCGGACGTAAACATGCGTTTGTCCATCTACAAGCGCATTGCCAGCTGTAATACCCAGGAAGAGATTGATGAATTGAAAATTGAGCTGATCGACCGCTTTGGTCTGTTACCTCAGTCAGCACAAAATCTGATCCAGATTTCACGTTTCCGCTTACTGGCGAAACCATTAGGTCTTAAACGTATCGAAATTGGTGATCGTGGTGGCTTTATTGATTTCAGTCAGGAAACGAAGATCAATCCAGTGTTCATCGTTGGCCTGATACAGAGTCAGCCACGACTGTACCGCATGGATGGTCCGGCCCGTCTTCGATTTAATCTGCCCAGTGCTGATGCCAAAACCCGTTTCTCACTGGTCGAGCAAATACTGACTTCGTTTGCAACGAATCAGCTTTAATCATCTTATTAGGCAATCCCAACAATTATTGAAGGGATCGTCTGATAACGAATTCAATCAACTCTGACAGACAAAAAAAATCAGGACGCTAAAAGCGTCCTGATTATTATGAGCAACAATAAATAGTGATGCTTATTCTGTCATCGGAACCTGTTCAACCACAGCTTCCTGTGCTGGTGCAGATTCAGCTACTGATTCAGCAGCAGGCAGTTCATCACGTTTGGCTTCTTTGATAGACAGACGGATACGGCCCTGACGGTCTACTTCCAGTACTTTAGTGCGAACCATGTCGCCTACCTTCAGGTAGTCGGAAACATCTTTCACACGTTCATCAGTGATTTGTGAAATATGAACCAGACCATCTTTACCTGGCAGAATGTTCACAAACGCACCGAATTCAGCCAGACGAGTTACTTTACCTTCGTAGATACGACCGATTTCAACGTCAGCAGTCAGCGCCTGAATGCGACGGATCGCTTCCTGAGCAGCTTCACCGCTTACCGCAGCAATCTTCACTGTACCATCATCTTCCAGCTCGATAGTGGTGCCGGTTTCTTCAGTCAGAGCACGGATCACAGAACCGCCTTTACCGATCACGTCTTTGATCTTCTCTGGATTGATTTTGATGGTGTGAATGCGAGGTGCGAAATCAGAGATATCATCACGTGCAACACCGATCGCTTTGTCCATTACAGTCAGGATATGCAAACGCGCATCACGAGCCTGTTTCAGTGCGATCTGCATGATTTCTTTAGTGATACCTTCAATTTTGATGTCCATCTGCAATGCAGTAACACCTTCAGAAGTACCAGCTACTTTAAAGTCCATGTCGCCCAGATGATCTTCATCACCCAGAATGTCAGACAGAACAACAAAGCTGTCGCCTTCTTTTACCAGACCCATTGCGATACCGGCCACAGATGCTTTGATTGGTACACCCGCATCCATCAGAGCCAGAGAAGTACCACACACAGAAGCCATGGAAGAAGAACCGTTAGATTCGGTGATTTCAGAAACCACACGAACAACATAAGGGAACTCAGCCTGTGAAGGGATAACAGCAGACACACCACGACGAGCTAAACGGCCATGACCGATTTCCCGACGTTTAGGTGAACCCATCATGCCGGTTTCACCCACACAGTATGGTGGGAAGTTGTAATGCAGCATGAAACGGTCGGTACGTTCACCAGTGATTTCATCAATGGTTTGCGCATCACGTTCAGTACCCAGAGTACAAGCTACCAGAGCCTGTGTTTCACCACGGGTAAACAGTGCAGAACCATGAACACGCGGCAGAACACCGGTACCCACGCTCAGAGCACGGATCATTTGTGGATCACGGCCATCGATACGCGGTTCGCCACGCAGAATACGACCACGAACAACATCGCTTTCCAGTTCATGGAACAGATCAGCAACTTCGCCTGCATCCTGAGTTTCATCAGCAGCAACAATTTCAGCAACAATGCGTTGTTTCAGTGCAGAAATCGCGTCATAACGCACTGCTTTTTCAGTAATACGGTAAGCTTCACCAATTGCAGCAACAGCCAGCTCAGCAATTTTTGCTTTCAGTGTTACGTTTGCTGCTGGCGCAACCCAATTCCAAGGTTTTGTGCCAACTTCAGCAGCAAATTCATTGACTGCTTTGATAACAGTTTGCAGTTGGTCGTGACCATAAACCACCGCGCCGAGCATCACTTCTTCCGGCAGGATAGCAGCTTCAGACTCAACCATCAGAACGGCAGCTGCAGTACCAGCAACAACCAGATCCAGCTTGCTTTCCTGCAACTCAACAACAGATGGGTTCAGAATGTATTGATCATTGATATAACCAACGCGGGCAGCACCAATTGGACCATTGAATGGGATACCAGAAATAGCCAGCGCAGCAGAAGTACCGATCATCGCTACGATATCCGGAGATACCGCCGGATTTACTGACATAACAGTGGCCACAACCTGAACTTCATTCAGGAAGCCTTCCGGGAACAGAGGACGAATAGGACGGTCAATCAGACGGGCAGTCAGTGTTTCACCTTCGCTTGGGCGACCTTCGCGTTTGAAAAAACCACCCGGAATACGGCCTGCTGCGTAGGTACGCTCTTGATAGTTAACAGTCAGCGGGAAAAAATCGCGACCTTCAACAGCTTCTTTTTTACCAACAACAGTTACTAATACTGCAGTATCATCCATGCTGACCATAACAGCTGCAGTTGCCTGACGAGCCATAACACCTGTTTCAATCGTTACAGTGTGCTGGCCATATGGGAAGGTTTTTACAATAGGATTCACGTGAATTTCCTTTTATTAATTTCGTCGCTCAAAATGC
>RRZT012645512.1_pt1 | contig 38795 bp, 43 predicted proteins | sample 2165551 | NCBI WGS metagenome assembly RRZT01 (sample SAMN10456910, study PRJNA506462) | wastewater metagenome | biome: wastewater; feature: sludge; material: wastewater sludge; isolation source: wastewater sludge with Escherichia coli K12::gfp cells carrying plasmid... | place: USA: Moscow, Idaho...
GGACCGCACCCGACACGTCACCGCGCCGAGCACAAATCAACAGGGACTGGGCAGAACCCGTGGCCACCAACGGGCAGATCTCATGACCGCCCACGGGCACTTAACTGGCCGCCCACGGGCAGTTTCTCGTGGCCGCCGACAGATCCCGCGGTGGCTGGGAGCTGTGATCCGCCGGCGCAAGTCCACGCGGCCCCCATGCCGATCCACGCCCAGTCCGAGGCCTCGGAACTCGCCGCGTTACGTAACGCTCTCATGCAGCCAGCCTAGGTTTCGTAACGATCCGGAAAGGGCGTTACCGGGTGGTCCTCATGTACGGCCTCTCCACCATCGCGACGTCGCCGCTGATCGCGTAGCGGCGTGTGCCGTCCTCGTCGACGTGGATCTCGAACGGTGCTCGCTCAATTTGCTGCGCCGGGGTTGCTGCCCAGGCCGCGTTATGAGCCCGCACATACCCCTCGGGCGTCGACCACGCATCAGGCAGGGAAACGCCGACCCCGAGCCGGATTCGGTGGATCGTGCTCTTCGGAATCCCGAGCGAGCGGGCGATCTCGCGGGTGGAATGACCCTGATGGATCGCCTCGCGCACATAGGTGTCCATCGCCAACTTGGCGACGGTTGCGGCGTTGGCCGCCGCCGCCCGAGCGATCTCGTATGCCGCGAGTGCTTCATCGAGGCTGGGGTTCTCTCTCATCCATAGCTCCTTGTTTGGGCGGTGTCCCATGATGGGACACGCTTCTACTGTCCCACCGTGGGACAGTCTTGTCAAAGGAGTCGTCGCGGTGAAGAACAGCCCCCCAAGGATGCCGACGAGGAAGGGCGCCGCCGCCACATCGGGCGCGTCACGAACTGCGCGGCGTGGCGGTGGCTGGCGACTGGCGGGTGCCCGTGCCGAGCGTGCTCGTCGAGATCCAGGCGGAGTCCGCAGCGCGCGAGCGGGTCGCTCGCTGCTCCCAGCTAAGTCAGGCCCCGTCGATGGTCTCGGGCTGCGCCTTCGTTGATGTGCGCCGGCGCACGAGACGCAGGATCAGGTTGTCGCACCCTCGCATGACGGGCGGTCGTTTCGCGCGCGCGCCAACCCTCTCGACTACCGGCGAGATCGCCGCCGAACGTCGGCAGAACCGCCCCGCAGACGCCCGTCAGTGCCCGCCTGGCGGCGGCTGAGCGCTGCGCCGCCACTAGCTCTTGGCGGGCGCTCTGCGCGGCCTCAATGGCTCTCATCGTGCCGGCCACCTGTTGTAGGACAGCCATCCAACCGGGGTGCGAGTTGAGAGAGCTGGCGCGTGCCGCGAGCTGGATCTGGCGTGCGGCCATCTGCACGCGGGAGGGCCCGTAAACGGGTCTCGGAATGGCGGCCGTCGGATGGGTCAACGCCTGGCGTGTGAGCGTCTGCCCAACCTGGGCCAACGCCTCCGTCTGAGTCCCGCCACTGACGGCGACAGCGCTGGCGATCGCGGCGACCTCGTGGTCCGCGATGGCCCAGCGCGTGACGTCGTTGACGTCGACTTCGCGCAGCTCGCGTTCCCACTCCTGGAGGTGGTACTCGGCCTCGTCGAGATGCCGTGATGGCGTCAGCGGGACCTCGCCAGCGGGGATCTCGACGTCGTTGCGCCAGATCGCCAGGGCGGCCGCTCGGGACTCGTCAGTCTCGTGCGGCTCCCAGGCCAGACGCAGCTTGCCCAGGGTGAGGTCTGGAGCGAGCTGCGAGGCCGTCAGCCACAGACCATCCTCCCCGATCCGTACGTGGTAACCACTCACCTCGGTGCGCCCGCCCGGCGCCCAACGGATGGCCTCGATCTCGACGCTAGGGGTGTCAAGCACTGAGTCAAGCCAGTCCGCTTCGGTCCGCGCCGCGGCGGCCGCGGCGCGCACGATGTGCTGGAGCAGCACGCGGTCAGGGACGGGCGAGCCGCCCCGCGCGGCGCGTCGGTTCGCCGCCTCGTGCTCGCGCGCCGTGTATGCCGGCAGGGAACGCGCGGGCGTCTTACGCTCGTCGTGCAACGGCATCACGTAGGCCCGTTGACGCTCGATCTGCCGGCGTACGTCGTTCGCCTTGGCGAAGTCATTTCGTGGCAGGGTGGCGCGCCGGCCATCTTGGCGGACAAGGCTTACGGCGATGTGCAAGTGGTCGTTACCCCGAGCGGACACGCCATGACGCACCGCGACCCAGCGACAGCCCTTGTCGTCGTCAGGTCCGGTGCTGAATCCCATGCCTTGGACCAGGTCGCGGGCGACCTCGGCCCACTGCTCATCAGTCCACGCGTTGCCCGGCGGAAGCGCCGCGATGAGGTGGTAGACGTGCTCCTTCTCCGTGTCCGTGAACTGGCCCGCACCGCTCACCAAGTCGGCGCGCGAGACGCCGCCGCGGCCGGCGCCGACCATCGCCTTGGCTTCTGCGATCTGCTCCCGCCAGACAGCTTCGACGACTCGCCCCAGATCACTCGCCTCGGCGTTGGAGAGAGCCCCACGGTACGCAAGCTCCAGGTCGCCAGAAGCGGCGACCAGGTGCTGGTTCGTGTGCTCATTGGTCTTGCCCGGTCCGTAGAGATAGCGCAGCAGTCCGGCCGCGTCCTTGCCCCGCGGCGCGACGTGCACAACGAACGTCGATGCCTTCATTCGCGCTCTCCGAAGAGTCCATCTCGGCTCAGCTCACGCAACATCTCCTTGACGGCTTCGACCTGGCGGTCGAAGTGCTGCGCCGCGGCGGTGATCTGCGCAGCCGTCGCCAGATCGCCAGTCGAATTGGCGACCTTGGCCATCTGGTTGAGGTTGCTGGCACTCAGCGACATGACACGCAGAACCACGCCCAACTCGGTCACGACCCGACTCAGCCGAGTGGCAGCGATGACGTCACCCGCGTACAGCGCGCGCTCGTAGAGCCGCGGCACACTCACACCCTGCGCCTGGGCGATCGACTGCACACGCGCCCACTCCTCGCTGCTATGCGTGATGACAGTGCGATGGGGCCGCCGGCCATCGGTGCGGCGCCGGCGATACAAGCCGAGTCGCTCCCCAACCATTGGGCCCCCTCTCCTTCGTCAGGCCCGCGTCGCGTAGCCAGCGGGTCCTCCAAGAGTGCTACGCAAGGGAGCGAGGGCGCAAGTCCTAAGCGCCCTTAGAAGCACTCTAACCTATTAGCTTGCTCCCGCCGAACCACTCTGCCGCCGAACCACTCTCCCGCCGAACCACTCTCCCGCCGAACCACTCACGCCACAGGCGCTGCCGCCACGGGGGGCAATCATTCAAAAGAGCGCACAGGAGGGGTGGGTGAATCTGGTTCAGTTTGAGGCCGTGCGCGTAGACTGTGGGCCATGAGTGCACTGAAGGAAAAGGGTCAGGAGCTGCTCCGAGCGCGCTTAGATGCGCTGGATGGGCTCTCTGAAGCGATGGGTCAAGTCGAGCGTGCCAGGACGGACCTGCGGGCGGCGGAGTCAGCGCTGACAGCGGCCATGACCGTGGCCGTAGGAGCAGGCTGGACTGCGAAGGAACTGCGTCAGCTCGGCCTGCCGGAGCAGATGCCATTGAAGCGTGGAGTTCGGAGTCGCGGGGCTCGGCCGCGCACTGGTCAGGGTGCCAGGGGATCAGATGCCAAGCCCACCGACTGATGTGATCGGGTGGCTGGTCGTGGTGGTGCCAGTCATCCTTGGATTCGTCGCAACTTGGTACTTCGCCGCGCGGTACGGATCCGTGACGGCATGGCTTGAGGTGAGTCGGCGGGACGTACCATCGTTGAAGCTGCAAGGCGAGGGGCTGACTGTCACCTACAAGAAGCGCCAAGTGGTGGAGCCGCAGCTAGCGATCTTCCGGATCAGGAACGCGAGCCGGACGGATGTGCTGATCGGGGAGTCGGCCGCTGGATCACGGTGCCGTCTTGTGCCCGTGAGCGGTCACTCCCGGTTCGTGAGCGACGTGAGCAGTGAAGGGGATGGGTGTACGACGATCGGTACGGCGGCTGAGTTCGTTCTGCCGACGCGGGTCCTTGGATCCGGACAGTCCATTTGGGTATCCCATCTGTGGGACGGGCCCCCGCCGGTGTACGAGGTTGCTGTTCGCCTCATGAACGTGCGCGTAGACAGCGACGGGCACTTGGCTAAGCGACGTCGTTTGACCGAGATTGGTGTCGCGATCTTGGGCATAGCCGCGACCGCACTGGCGGTTGCTATCGACCCCGCGCGACCGAGGATCGGAAGCGAGCTACTACCCGTACCAGCGGCCGCTGGGTTCCTGCCGTCCTGGCGTGTCTATGCCGTCGCGGCGGTCGCGTTGACTCTCTGGTTGACTTTGAAGCTGAGGGGGTTGAGGAAGGGCGGCTAGGTTCGGTCGCGCTTGACCTTAGGGTGCAACGCTTGATCGGTGTTCGCGGCCGGGCCAGTGCTCGCTTGGGTGTTGGTGTCCGTCAGCATCCGGCGGGTTGACTGCGAGAAGCCGGCGGCTGAGGCACGGCGGGCGGCGGCCGCCTCGGCGTCCAGCAGGAAGGGGTTAACGCCATCGATCGCACGGTCGTAGATGCCGCTGGCCCGCTGTGCTGCCCTGAGTAAGGACTGCACCGAGGGAGCCTCGGGGGGGATGGGTACCCACCCACCGAGTTGGGCGGTTCGGAGTAACTCGGGTGGCACTGGGCGCAGCTCGTGGGCGAGTCGGCGCGCAGGAATGACGAGCAGGGAGTGTTGGACGACACGCTCGATCTGAGCGGCGAAGGCGCGACCGATAGCGGGGGCCCGATGGGTTACGTAGAGGGCAAGGTCCTCGTTCGATCCATGCCGGCGGAGAGTGTCCCCCAGCTCGCGGGTCGCGGCATGTAGTGGTGCGTCACCGCGCCCCGGAAGGCGAATGGCGGGCGTCCACGCTTGGGCGACCTCGCGCCACCGGAGGGCAGCTTCGGCGTGGTGCTCGCCGGGCAAGTTGTGCAGCTGGTGGAGGGCAACGGGGATCATCTGGAGACTTGGGCCAAGGGGCCGTTCGCGGAGGAACGTTGCGGCCTCACGGTGCCACCGATCTAGCACGCCCGCGAGGGATGAGTCGCTGGGCGAAGGAATGGCCTGCTGGGTCGCAGGGCTGACGGCGAGGGCGGGGCTCTGACCATTGAGGAAGTGACGTGCGCGGTCTGCAAGGAAGTGCCAATCGTGAACGATGGCGTGCTGCTGACGCGGAGAGCGTGCGGCGGCCTCGCCGTAGACAGCCGTCAGGCGGGCAGCCGAGTCGACGACGCGAAGGATGCGATCGGCGGGGCGCCGATCGGCTGGGTCGTGGCGAGGCGAGAGGATCTGGACCGCGTCGCCGGCCGCCCGAAGGAGGGACGCCGCGCGCCGGAAGTTGGGGTCGGGGACGCCGTCGACCGACATGGCGGCGACGCGGCGCAGCGGGACTAGGAACGGGTCGAACTCGCTGCGCCAGCGCAGTTGGAGTCGGAAGGAGCTGAACGCGTAATCGGCGGACTGGGCGAGGGAGGGCCAGGCCGCGTTGAATCCAGCGAAGCGTTCGCTGGCGACTTCGCGCCGTGAAGGGCCGTGGGCGGTGCGGGGCGGCAAGGACTGTGCCGCAACCCACACGTGGGACTGTGCCTCCTGGAGCAGGTCGTCAACGGAGGTGGCCATCGGGTCCCATCAGTCAAGAGCCAACAAGAGCGCCTGCGATCTCGACTCGTACCGCGAGCAAACCCTCGGGACGGTCGCTGGCAGGCACCTCGTCGAGGGCGGCGGCTGCTTGCTCGAGGAGAGCGCTGGTGGAGCCGTCGCTAAGGGTCGAGTCTGGCGCCAGAAGATCAGCGCTCGGAGCGGCGCCGCAGTCCTCGAGCATGAGGGCGGCGTCCAAGCAACGGAGAGCCAAATCGGCACCGCCGAGCAACGAGGCATGGTGGGCGTGCATCAGGCAGGCGTGTGCCTGCGCCAAGAGCGCGGCCGTATTCACAGGAACAAGGGTACGGGTCACGAAGGATCACTCCTTGGTTGCGTAGCGGGCAAGGCTGGCGATCTCGTCACGGAGGACACGACCGACAACCGACCGGGAGAGTCCGGTTGTGGCCGCGATGACACTCTGAGTCTTCCCGAGGCCGTGCATCTCGTGGATGAGTGCGTACTGGTGGCGGTTGACTCTGCTCGGCCGACCGACAGGGCGGTTGCGTTCCCGTGCCAAGGCCAGCGCCGCCCGGGTGCGCTCCGCGGTCATCTCACGCTCGAATTGAGCGACCGCGGCCATAACCGTGAAGAGGAGCCGGCCGGCAGGCGACGTGGTGTCAAGAGCCTCGGTCACAGACCGGAACTCGACGCCGCGGCGACCGAGGTCGTCAACGACGGTGACCAGGTGGGACACGGACCGGCCGAGCCGGTCGAGCTTCCACACGGTGACGACGTCGCCACGGACAAGCTCCGCCAGGAGGCGGGTGAGTCCCGGGCGATCTTCCCGGGTGCCTGAGGCGTGGTCGACGACGACGTGGTTCTCGTCGACGCCGGCGGCGCGCAAGGCGGCGAACTGCGGCGCCGGGTCCTGGTCGACCGTACTCACCCGGGCGTAGCCCCAGATCGTCATGTGGCACTCCTTGCTCGAAACTCGGCCTAGGACCAGATTCCGGCCATCGCCCTCAGTGAGCAAGCCTTTCGGACAGGTCTGTGGACGGTGGTGCGGCGGTGAGCGAGGCGTTGTGCGAAACCGATCGTCACTGGGCGGGCCCCAGCCGCCCGGTCTTCACGTCAGTCCTCGTCATCCCAGCCGGCCCGCCTGCGGTACTCCGCGACCTCGGCCGCGAGGCGGGCGCATCCGTCCGCGTGCCCTTCCTCGTTGTCGTCCGGGTGGCCACCGAAGGGGCCGCGATCGACGACGCGCGATCCGCAACTTGAGCACTCCCACGACGTGTAGATCCTGTCAAAGGGCTGGGAGGGCGACGGCGCCACCCAGAGGAAAGCCGCCGCCGCGAGGTCGTCGTGGGCCTCGGTGTCCAGGTCCAGGACCTCGGCGATCTGCGCCCAGCTCCGGCCCTCACCGCGCGCCCGTTTGGCGTGGTCACGTGCCACCCACTCGGCAACCCCCACGACGGTCATAGCGGCTCGGACGCCTGCGACGTAGTCGGCCGGACGGTTGACCTCGCTGGTGAGCGTCGCGCTGATGGGGCTTCGGGTGACCGCCGCGCTCCCGTGCTCCTCGATGAGGATCTGCTCGATGAGCCGTTGAACCTGGTAGCGCGTGGCGCTCATGGCGTGTTCCTTTCTTCGGTCCGCGCACCACGTGCTGCGGACCGCTTGATCCCAGCCTCGAACTGCGAGGCACGCTGTGCCATCAGGGTTACGGCGTGCTGTGACACGCCGAGGCGCTGGGCGATCTGATACTTGGTGATGCTGGTGGCGATCGCCGCGCGGGTCAGGTGGGACCGTTGCTCAAGGAGAGCCGCCTCTTCGTCGCGGGCCGCCTGGATCGCAGCGTGCACTTCCGCGAGGTCGTCGAGCACCCCCTTACGGGAACGAACCGTGACGGCCTCGATTGGGTGCTTGGCGAGCTCCTCGCGGGCCCTGGCCACGAGTTCGTCGGCTTCCGCGGGCCACTCAGCGCTCAGGTACTCAGCCAGCCGGGCGCCCCTCTCCGGCCCGGTGTGGTTGTCGGCGCGCTCGCTACAGCCGTCTACGAACCCTCGGCCTTCGAGCGTCTCATAGCTTCGCCCGAGCCACCTGGTCCACATCCACCCGGCCGGCGACCATCGCTGGATGTCGGCAAGAGCGCGGGCCAGGTCGGGGTGGTACCGGTAGCCGACGATCCGCTGGCGCTGTGCCCACTCCTTCCGCTCAGCGTCGGTCACATCGTCGCGCCAGACGGTCTCGTAGTGCATCGACCCGCCGCCGAATGCGTGCAGGACACGGGTGTGCTCGTCGATCTCCAGGACGCCGTAGTTCCGGTCGCCCGCGACAATCGGCAACGACCCTGAATAGATCGTGCCGGTATATGCCCCCTCCGGCAGCTCCTCCCATCCCTCCAGGTACCCCCTGACCGCCGCGCGATGCGCCTCCCGCTTGGCCTTCTCGTCGTCCTCCGCGGCGCGCGCGGCCTCAACCTTCTCAAGCCACCGCTCCCACGCCTTGGGGATGTCGGACTCACCAGTGAAGGCACGCCACCGCAAGTGCAGACCCTCACGTGAACGAGGGGCAACCCCGGCTTCTTTGCACGCGGCCAGGCCGGCGTTGAAGCGGGCGCACTCGTCGTCGCTCGCGAGGATGTGATCGGGCAGCAGGGGGCCCGCGTACTCGCTGGTGATACTGGCCTGCTCGAGGAGGGGCCAAGTTGAAGGCTGCATTTCCCGGCCGGGAAACATCACCTCGTGGATGACGTCGAGGCCGTGAGGGGTGGGGATGTAGCCAGTCATAAGAGGGCTCCTTCGCGGGTTCCTGTGATACCCAAAGTATACGCAATGGCACTTGCGTACGCAAGTGCCATTGCGTACTGCGTCTTCAGTCTGGGAACAAGGACCGCTCAGCCCCTACCGCAGCGGCGCCCAACAAGGGACGTCCTGAGGGAAAGCGTCTTGCTGGGCGCTGGCGGGCCGCTCGGCGCTGAGGTCCGCTGCTCCGTAGCGGCGGTCGAGGTACTCCACCTGGTCGAGGTACTCCATCTGGTCGATGTCCGCGCGGCCGGCGAGCAGGCGTACCTGGCGGGCAATCCATCCCACAAGCGCGCCGCCGCCTACGACAACAGTCAGGACGTGGACGAACTGAGTGAGTTCGTCAAGCTGCTGGAACTTGGTCATGAAATGCCTCTTCTTTGGTGTGTAGTGTGGCGTGAATGTAGTTATACGGGTGATTAGGTAGGGTGGAGTGGACGGAACGACACCACCGCTCGCTACGCTGGGCGATCGATCTGCGACCGAAGGATGACTGCTCGGACTGCTAGGGCCGCCGCCACGCCGACGAGGGCGCACATGACCCAGAGAGCGGGCGATCGCCACGGCGTGACCACAATGGCGATCAGCGCGGCTAGCAGCCCCGCGCTGGCCACTGCGGTTATCTGCGGGCCGAGTGCGCGGAGAGCGATCGTGTCGAGCTGTGTCGCTACTCGCACGGCGCGGTCCGCAACTCCGTCCGGAACTGCCCCGCCGCCGGTCACTTCGATCAGTTCGTCGAGCACGCTCACGGCGTCGTCGTGCAGGCGCCGCAAGTTGCCGTCCGCCGGGTGCTGCTCTACTGCATCGGCCAGGGCATGGGCCATACGTGCAGCGAGGTCACGCAGCAAGCGTGGTGTGTGCGCAGATCGGGCGGCGGTGATGTAGCTGGTCACGGGGGGTCACTCCTTGATGCTGGTACTGAAGTGCGGCGTGCCGCGGCGGCGGAGCAGAGTGCGACGCTGCGTGACGGCGTAGTAGGTGCGCCCGAGGGTTCGCGCGATGTCTTCGAGAGGTCGCGTGCTGAGGGCGTAGACGTCCTCCTCGAGCGTCCATGCCTTGCCGCCCTGGGGAGCGGGGTACCGGTCGGCCCGCCTCTCGGCGAAGCGGCGACGGCTCCGTTCGAGTCGGCGAGCCCGGCAGTCGTCGCAGGGGCACCTGGTGTTGACGCCATGGCCCTGCGACTCCGGCGGCCGCCACTGCGAGACGAGGTGATACCGCTGCCGCCACCTCAGGATGGTCCGGGCACTGACCCCGAAGTGCTTGGCGATGTGCGCGTCGCTTCGGCCTGCGCCGACGAGGCTGCGCAGCTCGTCAATGTCGATCGGAGCCCTACCGCCCACTTCATTCACCTCCTCTAAGGATGCTGACACGACGCTCTGACACTCGTCAGGGATCAGGCGTCGGGATCCTCTCCGTACCGGGCTCGGTATGCCGCGCGGGACCTCTCGCGTTCGCGATAGCCGGCCATCTCGACCAGGCTGGACAGCATGAGGGCCGCCAACGCACACCCAGCCGCCATGAATAGCGTGGTCCGCGTTTCGCCGGCGGCGAAGGCGCCGGCGAGGGCCAGAAGGACGGTGAAGAAGAAGGCGAACAGCGTGGTCTGAGTCACGGTGGATCTCCTTAATAGTCTGTACTGTCACGCTTATCCGGACAGCTAAGCGCTCCTGCGAGAGTCCGGGTCGGGCGCCCGGTCACCTGTGCAAGGTCCATCCCCCGCTGACAGCTTCAGCGCGGCGGCATCCGGTTCGGCAGGCGCGCCGGCGGCGGCGGCAGAGTCCCGCCGGCGGCCGTGCGAGCGGCCTCGATCGCTTGGCGGATCGCGTCCCCGCACCAGTCAGCCTCGGAGACATACCGCCGGTGACCGACGAAGTCGTCGTTTCGGGCCCTCGCCATCTCCGCGACGTCGCGAGGGTCCATCTGGAAGGCCCGCTTGAGGCCGCGGCTCGTAACCTTCGGTGGACGCGTCGCCTCGATCTGGGCCCGCTCCTCACTTGCGAGGGCTGCGTGCCGGCGGATCACAGCTCCCAGCCACCGCGGGAACGTGTCGTGCCGGCCCTCTCGGAGCCAGTCGAATAGATAAGCCGACTTAGCCTGGTCAAGGTCCTCTGGGCGAATCGTTATGGATAGCACTGCCCGCTCTGCCAGATCCGCTTGCCGGGAGACGCGAGCAGCAGGCGCGGGCGCCCGAGGCCCATCGGCACCTGGCGCTGAGGCGCCAAGGGGCTGTGGAGGGGTGGGTGTGGCCGCCAGGGCGGCCGCGTTGCGGTCCCTAATCGTGCCGCGCTTCACAGGCATCGAAAGATTTCCCTTCTTCAGGTGGTGGCGTCGAGGATGGTGGCGGTGACGGCCGCGTAGTCGGCGGCAATCTGGCTGCGTGGCGCATAGAGACTCACCGGCATACCAACGGTGTAGCTGTCGGCGGCCGCGATGCTCTCCCGCACAGGTGCGGTCACGCGCCCCGGGTAATCCTCCCGGAGCACCTCGAGCACCTCGCGGTCCAACCGCCGCCGGCCGTCGTGCTTTGTCGGCACGACCCAACGGACGCTCTGCCCTGGGCTCACCTGATTGATGGCAGGCGCTAGCCGACCGAGCTGGTCATAGGCTTCGGTCTTGCATTCCACCGGAACGACGAGTTCGGTGGCGGCCGCTATCCCTGACAGAGTCAGCGGCGACAGCGCGGGGGCGGTATCGAGCACGATGACGGCCCACTCCCCCGCCACCGCTGGCAGGATCCGGCTAAGGGTCATCACCGCTCCGGGTTGCATGTCCAGGGCGGCCAGCTGGTGCGTGCCGGCGATGATCCACGCACCAGGCACCGAGGGCGCCGGCGTGGCGGCTTCGGCGATGGTTGCCTCCCCGAGCAAGACGTCTGCAGTGAAGCCGACCTCCGTGGTCTGCGTGACACCCATCCGTGCGGTCACGTTCCCCTGCTGGTCCAGGTCGACAACTAGGACCCGCTGCCCGCGCGCGGCCGCGGCCGCGGCCAACTCGGCCGCGGTCGTGCTCTTGCCTGTCCCGCCTTTCGACGACACTACGGTGACGACTCGCATCGCGTGAATCCCCTTTCGCGCGAGGGAGAGGGGTTCCGCGGCGACGGAGAACCCCTCTCCCCCAATGTTGTTCAGTTGGTTTGTCCGCTGCTCGACCCGCGGCCCATCGCGGTCACGACGTGGAATCTGAGCGAGGCACCCACCTCCCGGGCTCGCACGAACTGCTTGGTCCGGGACTCCTGGCTGTCCCGATCCGTCCACCGTTCCGTGACGATCGTGCCGACGACGACCACACGGTCACCACGGCGGAGCGAGTCGGCAATGTTCTGCGCCAGACCCTCCCACACCTGGACGTTGTAGCCGTTGGGCTCCTCGTCCTTCCACCCGCCGGGGGTCTGCTTGCCGCGATTCTCCAGCACTCGGAACTTGCAGACGGCCTTTCCCGAGGGGGTGAAAGCGAGTTCAGGGTCATCGGCGAGGTTTCCAGCAAAGGTGATCATGCTCATGTGCGTGCTCCTGCGGGTGTGGTGTGGTGTGTGTGGTGTTGATGGTCCTAGTGTAGTGGATCGGGTGAATTGGTGCCTACGGGGTGTAAGGATTGGTCCCACTCCCCTCCCCCGGGCTCGCTCTTATGCTGGCTCAACCCGCGGGGTGTGGTGCCCCGTGGTGTTGATGGTGTCCGTCCCCCCGGTTCGCTCCTTCGCGGTCACCGGGGGGACGGCGCTTTACGGCTAGGTTCCCTCCTCCTCCCCCGCACACTCCCAACACACAACCGAGCTAGGCGGGGTCCCCCCGTCCAACTGCACGCCACACCGGGTGCAGAAGCCGAGGTCGGGTCCTTCGTCGCTGTCGTAGTCGCTGTCGTACTCATTCCACATCGTCGTGTGCTCCTGCCGGGTCGGTCGTGATAGGCGTGCACTCGGGCTGGCAGTCCTCGCCGACTCCCGCCCCGCACCGCGCGCACGGGTAGTCGAGCGGGTCGCCGTCGGGGAGAAGCTGGGCGTCCATAGTCAGTCCCCCATCAGGACTCGGAGGTTGGTCCGCTGACCCGCACCCTCGATCTCGGCCCGCGCGGCCAAGCCTCGGGTGACGACCATGTCCTCGAGAGCATCGACCGACTCCCACGCCTCCCCGTCAAGGACACGCGGGTCGTTGACGATCTGCACCTTCCCCTGCGCTTCCTCTCGGGCCTCCGCGTACGGCCTCAGTCGCACGAAGGCCTCCGCGGCTCGCGCGATCGCCTCGCGCCGCGTGGGCCCAGGCATCCAACCCTGGTTGATCCTGCTGCTCATGCTGCTCATGTGTGTGCTCCTGCGGGTGTGGTGTGGTGTGTGTGGTGTTGATGGTCCGAATGTATTTCATTGGGTGATTAGGGCCGCGAATTGGGTGATGCGGGTCCATTGGTAACCCCGGTGTTGCGGGGGCGCCTCCCCCGAGGAGGAGGCGCCCCGAGCTGCTCACACGGTGGCCAGCACCTTCAGGGTGTTGGCGTCGAAGGCGTCGACCTTGCCCGCGATGACGCGCTCCATGTTGCGCGTGGCGCGGTCGGAGCCGCGCACTTGGGACTCGTGGTGCAGGTAGGTGTTCGCGGCCGCCACCACGCCGTAGGCGGTGCCGCGCCAGGGGTTGACGCGCTGGTCGTGCGCCCACAGCCGGTGCAGGGCCTCGGCCTTCTCGCCCGCGTTGGTCAGGGCTCGCTTGCCTGCGGTGACGTCGGTGCGGCCGGTGTAGGCGTCGACGAAGGCGGACCACCGGGCCTCGCTCACCCGCTCGGCGCACAGGGCCTCGACGGCGGCCGTGAAGGAGTCGGCCACGCCGTGCACGATGTTGAGCGCGTCGCGCACGTCGGTCAGGCGGCCGAGGGAGTGGCGGGAGTGGCGGATCTTCACCCGGTCGGTGTGCTCGCCCATCGCGGCGCTGAGGGTGTTGTCGCAGACGACGACCTGCGAACCGACCTGGTAGGTGGTGGCCAGGGACCCGTCGAGCGAGGTCGCGGCGGTCAGGAAGGGGCGGAACTCCACGCCCTCGACCGAAAGGGTGTCCTCCATCTCGATCTGGACCCATGCGACCGCGCCACCGCGCAGTAGGCCAGCCGAACCGATCGCCAGCTCGTCGGTGTCGAGGATCGTCTCGACGTTCTTGACCAGCCAGTCGGCGTAGTTGTGGATGCGGTAGCCGCTGGTGAAGACACCAAGCACGCTCTGCGTGTCCGGCCGCACGATGACCTGGCGGCTCTCGTCGGTGATCGTCGTGACGCCGCTCTCGTCCATGACGATCGCCTGCAAAGGGCAGGCGACCGGGGTCCAGTGGAACAGGCGTCGAGTGACGTCCTCGACCGGGATCGCGGTCGAGTAGTGGTTGGGCTCACTGCCCTGGAGGCTGGCCCGATAGTGCCAGGCGTTGCCGCGCTTGTCGGTGTAGCCGATGAGGGTCTGGGTGTTCAGGTGGCCCAGGGTCTCGCGGGACATTTGGTGCTCCTTCGGGTGTGGTGTGGTGTGGTGTTGATGGTCCTAGTGTAGTTGATTGGCTGTATTGGGTCAATAGGGTAACTCGGGTTTTTGGCGGATGCCCTGACGGCGCCTCCTCCATGTGTGGTCTTTGAGCTGCCTCCCCCGGCAAGTCCACGCGGCCCCCATAACCTTCGCGCCGCAACCCACCCCTCGCCAGCCGGTCTTAGCCACACGGGGTGCCCTCCCCCGGCCGCTCTAGGCGCCGCGCTTCATGCCCGCGGCCCGCCTCTCCACGTTGCTCAAGTCGTACCCGTTGCCAGCGAGGAAGCGGAGGTAAAGGGCGGTTCCGGCATCGACATTGCGCCAGGAGTGCCGGCCAGTCTTGGCCTCGTAGGCCGCGAGGACGACTCCTAGGGCGATGACGAGGGCCCGTGCCTCGGCGGCCTTCGTGATCGTTTCGGCCTTGCCGTCAACGACACCCAGCTTCCGGGCCATCTCGCGGGCCTCGTGAGTGTCCAGGCTGGCGCCCTGGGGCGAGCGGCTGGCGATCGCTAGGGCAACGAAGGGCGCGGTCCCCTTCGGTGCTGTACGGCGAGTGAGGAACTGAGTTATCCAGGCGATACGGACCGGCTGGGCAGCTTCCCACGCCTTGTTGGACTCGATGACGTCGCGTCGCTCCGCGCGGGCCTGCTCGCGTTGCTCGTCGTTCATCTCGTCGCGGGTGGGCTTGGGGGAGGAGCCGTGACGCAGCTTGTGCCCGTTGGCGCGCCAGTCGAGACAGACGTAGGTGGTGTGGGCGGAGAACGTCTGGTTCTGCCACGAACGGCTCACGGTCACGTAGGCGGCGTGTCCGGGGCATGCGGCGTGGGCCTCGGGCGTCATGCCCTTGGTCTTGCCGGATCCGGCAAGCTCGCCCAGACCGGCGCCGCGCTTGTGCTCCCCGTATCGTTCGAACCCCTCGAGGACGACGACGCCGGCGTCGAGGAGCTGCTGGACGGCCGCGTGGTGGAGGGTGGTCCGTTGACGGTCGTCGCGCAGGCGCTGCGCGACGTGGGCGAATTCGCCGTCCTTTGTGGCTTCGACGAGCTTGCCGACGGCCTCGGGGTCGTCGGCGAAGTCGGCGATCACTACGGCCTCATCGAGGGTCAACGCGGTGTGGGTGGCGGCGGCGCGTGCGGCCGGTTCGGACGCGGCCACAGTGAGTGCACTGTCAACGGTGGCCCGGGGAGTGGCCGTGCGCTTGGCGATCTGTGCTGCTGTCAGACCGAGCCCGGCGAGGGTCGCCATCGCCGTGACCCGCTCGCCGGTGGTCACGGCGCTTCGGTGCTCGTTCTCGGCGAGCTGGTCGACGATGCGGTCGGCTTCGCCGGTGGAGGCGACCACGTAAGCCGGGATGGCGCTCCTGCCCACCTGGGCGGCGGCCAGCGTGCGTCGCTGCCCTGAGCGCACGAGGTAGCGGCCGTCGTCGTCCTGGGTGACGACGACGGGGGTCAGCACGCCGCGTTCACGGATGCTGGCTAGGAACTCCTTGTCCAGGCGCGGGTCGAGTCGGACGTTCTCGCCGATGACTGCGGCGGCGGGGTCGATCAGCTCGACCCGGGGAGCGGTGGTGTCGCTCATTGGTGCTCCTTCGGGTGTGGTGTGGTGTGGTGTTGATGGTCCTAGTGTAGTGATTTGGGTGAATTGGGTCAATAGGTGTCCACGGGTTAACTCGGGGCTCCTAGTCCCTGGCGTGAACTCGGGGGGCGCGTGCCCGGCACTCCCAACACGCGCAGCTCGGGCACTGCCTGCAACACCCTCCAGGCGATCATTCGTTGCCACCGCGGCGGCATACCGTCGGGTTCGTCGCAGACGATGATCTCCGGCCCATCCCGGCCGTCAAGCAACTCAACCCAATCGGCGACCTCGTCGTCCGCCCGGGCCCGCAACATCTCCAGCGCATCCTCGGCCCACTCCGGCACCGGCGAGGTGCCGGCTTCCCATCGATCCACCGTGCGCGGATTGATGCTGAGATGGCCCGCGAGCCACCTGTGGGGTCATGCCTCGACCAGGACGTAGCACGCCGGCTCCAACTCGTCGAGAGTGTCGACCCGGATCGGCTCGTGGATGCACTCTCGCTCTCGTGTACCTCGACGGGACATGTGTCAAGGGTTATTCGGGTCGTTCGGGTCTTTCGGGTTTGAATACTTGACCCGCGCTTAACTGTGCGAATAAGCGGCCCGGATTCGCGCCGACCCGCCCCTCGCCAGCGCTCTTAGAACGGTGGCTCCTCGTCAAGGTGCCAGGCGCCGCCGACATCTTCTTGGATAGGCCACGCACCCGGCTGGCAGTCTGGGCAACGCCTCACCGGCGCCGGGCCGGTGCCGAGCAGCTGGTGAATCAGTTCCTGGCGATGGTCGGCCGGGATCCATCCATGGTCGCAGTCGGGTCGGTTGCACCGCAGATGCTCGAGAGGGGTGGGGGAGTGGATCTCGGGGTGATCGGTGTGCTCGTTGATCTCCCGGAGCAGCGCGGCCAGCAGCACAGCCGGTCGCGTGCGGATCCGGTCAGTGCGGATGGGGCCACGGTCTCGGCGCAGGATGAGGTCTTCAAGGGCTAGGCGCAGGTCTGTGGCGCTCCAGGGAACAGGCGCGTGGGCGAATCGCGTGACGGCGGGCGTGATGCGGCGTGGTCTCTCGCTGGCGAGCCAGGGGATTTCGCGGGTGAGGGCCCGAGCGAGGGCCCGCGCTGCCACCATCGGTGCAGGCGGCGCCGGAGGCGCCTCCTTCTTGTCGGCCGCTAGGCCGCGAGGGAAGAGGAATCTACCTGGAGTTTTATGGGGTCGTGCCCTACCTCTGGTAGGGGTAGCGGAATCCACAGAACGCAGCGAGCCCCGGACCGCGTCGGGGATCGTCAGCGCTGTTTCTGTGGACAAACCGCGCTGACGGGACCCTCGCCGGCGGGCACCGGTGCTCTCCTCGAGGTTGAGCATCCGACCCATGAGGACGACGACCTGGAGGCCGAGTTTGCGTGCGACGCGGCGGCAGGTCTTGGCCACGTCGACGTGCATGCCCATGACGCTGGCCACGGTCGAAGGGCGGACGACGCAACGCCGGCCGGTGCGCTGGTCCTGGGCGTAGTTGGACTCGACCGAGGCCCAGAGACGGAAGGTGGCGGGGGAGACCTGTTCGGCGCGCAGGACGTCGCGATGAATCGCGATGGCCACCGGCACGGTCACCGCGAGCCAGTGTGCGCGGCCGCCCCACGCCTGGATGCCGACGTAGGCGCCCGGAGGAGCCTGTTCGTGAACGCCGCGGTGCGCATTGTCGAGGCCTCGATCGTCCTGGTGCCAGCGGGGCAGGACGGCTCGGTCGCCATGCGCGGCGAGCTGGCGGACGACGCCAGCGTGCTCAGGGGCACACGAGCGTTGCAGGAGCAGGACACGCCTGGATGGATGAGGGGTGACCGGAGCCGCGTAGTCGGCTACAGTGGGCAGCACAAAGCGCCTCCTCACTGGTGGGACGGTGAAATAGGCCGGTCCGAGCTCTAACTCGGGCCTCTACGCTTCCGACTTAGGCCCCCGCGCCAACGGGGGCCTTCGTCATGTCTGGAGTCAGTCCTACGTCAAGGGCAGCTCCTCAAGGAGTGGCGCTGGGTGTGATGGGGCGAGGTCCGGTCGCTGGAAGTGTTCAGCGACGCTGCCGGCGACTACGTCACCGATCGAGACGCCCCGTCGACGCGCCTCGTCGCGCACGAGCGCAGCGAGGGCAGGGTGCAGCCGCGTGGGCACGTACTCGCGTGCGCCTTTGTGCTGTTGCGGCATGACCGCAGCATGCCACGGGCTGAACCAGGTTCGGGGGATGCTGGTTAGGACCTGGTGGCGTGTTGCTGCTGTGACGAGTGGTTTTGGGGTCACATAGTGGGGGGGACACTGGAGGCGCCCGGTCCAAGTGGACCGGGCGCCTCCAGTGTCGTAGGTTGCGTACCTAAGTGCTACCGGCCCCCACCGGTGGCCATCGTTACCTCGGCCTTCATGGTTATCTTCTCCCGTCGGGGTAGGGCGCGCGCGGGCAAGGCGTGCGTCCTACCAAGGGTAGTGGACACGACGTCAGATGAGGCGGTGCTCTTGACGGTCGATCGGACCGAGCTGGACGAGACGCCGGACCCGACACCCGCGCTCCTGGACGTTCTGGCGGACCCGAACCGGTGGCGTGCCTACGAGACTCTCCGCGCGCACGGAGCGATGGCGGGGTGGAGGCTGGCGCGAGTCATGCGGACCTCAGAGGCGTCCACACTCAAACACTTGGACGCACTCGAGGAAGTGGGGTTCGTCCGTGTAGTCGACCCCAACCTCTCGCGCCGTCAACGGGTTTGGGCTGCCATCCCCGGGGGAGTGCGACTGACGGACGACTGGTTGGACCGGGAGCGGGATTACCGTGCCGCAGCGATGCGCTGGGTCAACGTGGCGATCGTGACCCACGGCCAGATTCTGAGCGAGTGGTTCAGCTGGGCTGGCGAGTGGAGCACCGAGTGGCAGGGCGCTGCTGAGATGTACGACTACATCCTGCATTTGGACGCCGGCGAGTTCTCTCAACTGGCCGAGGAGGTTAGAGCCGTCTACCGAAAGTGGTGGGAGGTTTCGCGACGTCGCGAAAAGGGACAGGGGGTAGAGGGGACTAGGCCGGTGTACGCAGCGAGCCACATCGTGCCGTTCCCCGGACCGTATGAGCGATCTCCCTGAGGCCGCGCCCGGCGCCGCTCAGGAGGACAGCTCGTCGGCGCCGGCCGCCCACACACCCGGCTCCATCCTGCGGAGCTGGCGCGTGCGGCTGTACATGCTCGCCCTTCTCAGCGACGAGTTGGCCACGGCGCTATGGGTCTTCACCTTGGGCTGGGGTGCCGCTCGTCTCGGTGATCCCGTAACGGCGGGATGGGTTCTCTTCGCCGGCGGGGTCCCTTACGTTGCGCTGTTGCTGGTCGGTGGCTCCCTTACCGATCTGCTGGGCAGTCCGCGAGTGGCTGCGTGGACGCTAGGCGCCAGGTTCGGAGCCCTGGGAATGTTCTGGGTGGTGACCCGTGGTGAGGTAAGCGCCGCGCCTGTCCAGCTGGCTGTCGCTGCGGCAGTACTGGGCGCGATCGGGGGAGTGCACTATCCCGCGATGACGGCATACCCCGCGGTGCTGCTCCCGCCCGCTGCGCAGTCGGCGTCGATGGTGCTCGAGCGAGGTATCGCGCGGACCGCGCAGGCGGGTGGGGGGTATCTCGCGGGGGTGGCGACGAGCAGGTTGGGCGACGCGACCCCAGCCGCGCTAGGGGCGATGCTTCTGGCGGCTGCGGTGGGCGTAATGCTTTGCATTCGACCGGCGCGAGGTGTCGTCCGGATCTCGTCGTCGGCGCCAGGGGGGGCGGCGCCGCGAGTGCGAGTGACCGAGGGTATTCGTTGGGTGGGCCGGCATCCGGTTCTTCGGCGCACGCTGGCGGTTCAAGCGGCGACCTCGGCGATGGTCGCGGCGCTTCTCTTGGCTCTACTGCCGCAGCGCGCTTCGTTGAGTGGGTGGTCGGCCGCGTTCTACGGCCAGGCGTTCGGTCTGTTCGGCGCCGGCATGCTGACCGGAACGGCAGTGGCGATCTGGGCGACCCAGCGGGGCCGCGCGGGGGTCGGTGTGCCGGCGGCCGTTTGGCTGGCGGCACTTGGGTGTCTGGCGGCCCTGGCGGCAGGGGTCGCACCCGCGCCTGGGCTTGCGTCCCTGGCTGCTCTGGTGTCTGGGATCGCTTTCGGCCCCGTGGGTCCGACCCTGTCGGGGTATCTGCGAGGGCAGGCGAGTTCGGGCGCGGCCGTGGGCCAGGTGATGGCCGTGCTGCTGTTGGTCACGGATGCGGCAGAGCCGCTGATGTTGATGACGGCCTCGTGGCTTGTGGGAGGCGTGGGAGTGGACTTAGCGGCCGTGCTGTTCGCCGGCGCCTGTGGTTTGACGTGTGCCGCGGCGGGGGTTGGCCTCAGCCAAGCCGTAGAGCGCAGCCAGTAGTTGCAGGTCGTGAGGGGTGTCCGCGTCGTAGAACCAACGGACGTCGACCTGGGCAACGTGGGCGATGCCGCCGACCAGTTGGTAGTTCGGCATCGCCCGGGCTCCACTGAGAAGTTTGTAGATGCTGTCCCGGCCGACGGGGAGGCCGGCGGCGCGCAGTGCGCGCCAGAGACTACCGGGCTCAAGGCCCGCGTAGTCCATTGCCAGCAGCAGGCGCCGATCGAACGCGGGGTAGGAGATGCGCCGCGGATCTTCACCATGACTGTCTACTAGAGTAGACATTCTTTACCAAATCCTTACTGTTCGTTGGAACAAAATAGAAGGTCTACGCCGTGCGCGACGCGCGGACACCGCGTATCTTGAGGAGCGCCCCTTGCGGGCTTGTATACTGTAGTAGACACTCGTATACGTTGGTCGGAAGTAGTAGGCCGGATGGATGGCGCGGTTCCTTGGACAGAGCGTGAGCCACCCACCCGGCGGCGGAACAACAGCACGGGGACGTTTCCACGCGCGGGTTCCGGCGCCAGTTTAGGGGCCGGGCGAGGTGGGTGGGCAGTCCCTGCACACCTCGGGAGGCTGCGTGAGCGCGGACGTTCAGGACAGAACCGGCGAGCATGTCTCGTCGTCGCCGCCTGATGCAGCCCGGGTGCCGGTCTACCCGATCGTCCACCTGGAGTTACGCCCCTCCGGGGTGATCGAGGGCACCGTCGACGGTTACGTGAACGGGACGCTCCTGGTGAGCGCGATGACGGAGTCGGATGCTCGGGCGCGACTGCTCGGGGAAGCTGCGGATGCCGCAGCTCGGCGGCCGATGGCGGCAATCCGAGTGCGACTGGTGGGTTTCGGCTCGGATGCGCCTCGCGGTCGCCGCTCCCGCCGCGGGGCGGCGGACGAGGAGGCTGCTGAGGGGATCGTCACCGCGACCGGTGCGCTGTCGAAGGCCGGCGCCGCCAAACCCTCGCGGCGCCCTCGCCGCCGGTTCGTCATCCTGGCATCCCTGGTGTTGGTGACCACGGTTGCGGCAGTGGCGGGGCTCGTGGCCGTGAGTAAGTGGGCGCGAAGTGCCCGGGGGGCCGCCGCCGCGGCCGCCCCTGTGCTGGCGACCACCCCTCCACCCACGCAGCTGCCGGTACTCGCGCCGGCGGGATGGTCGACCGTTGCCGCCTGGTCGTTGCCCCTCCCAGGCGCCGGCACTCTCACCGTGTCGACGGCGGGTGAGCGGGTGTGGGCACCGGCTCGCGATGGATCGGGTGTTGTGTGTGTCGAGGCGGCCTCAGGAAGGCAGATGTGGGCCACGTCGACGAGTTCGCGCTTGGTGGGCGGGCCCGCCCTCAAGGTGGTCGGGGGTCGCTCGCTGCTTGTGGGGTGGACTTCAGCTGCGGTTCTCGCCTGGGATCCGTCCACGGGGATACAACAGGGGGAGTGGCCGATTCCCTCGGGGGGTCAGGTCAAGTGGCTGGGGGAGTCCCTGATCGTTACCCAGCTTGGCCAACACGTATTCGTGTTCACGGGAACGGATCTGGTGTCGCGGGTCGTGCCCGCAGGGGCGGTGCCGGTAGGGGTGACACCGGAGGGTGCATTGGTCGCCGCGGCTCCCGCGCGCGCCTGGGTCATCACCTCGTCGACCGTGGCAGGCGACGGGCAGCCGCTGGCGGGGCCGGACGGCATGGCTTGGTCGGCAGCGGTTGCGGTTGTCGATCGGCAACTGATTGCCGCGTATGCCCCTAACGCGGCGGACACCCGAGTGGTGCTGCGTTCCTTCGGTCTGGGTGACTGGACGCCCGGATGGTCGAGCGAGCTGATCCCCGGGTCGTTCGGGTCGCTGGCATCACCGTTGCAGGTGTCGGCTGGCGGCGATTGGGGCGTCTACGGGTCTAGCGCCCTCAACCTCGCCACCGGAGCAGCTGCGGCTCTTCCGAACGATTGGAGCACTACCGGGGTCTCTCGCGACATGGCGTTCGGTGCCTCGGGCGGAGTGCCGCTAGCTGTGGACCGCGCGGGCCGTCTGCTGGGCGGCCCGCCGCTTCGCGGGCCGCGGGTCGGGTCGGTGGCGGCACCAGTGGCGGCGACCGACGGCGGCATGGCACTGGTCATTGCGACTGACGGCACCGAGGCGTCGGTCTACGCGGTCCCGAGGCTCTCGTGAAAAGCGCGGTTGGCGGGCTCCTAGCCGTGCTCATCCTGCTACCAGTGCTATCGGCCGCCAGCTCGAGCACCACGGCAACCACAGCTCAGGCGGCGGCCGCGCAGGGCGGCGGCGCGCTGAACACGACGCTGGTTCCGCCGGAGTACCTCGCCGCGGTCATGCAGGCCGGGGCGATGTGCCCCGAGGAGTCGGCGCCCTTGATCGCCGCCCAGATCGAGGCCGAGTCGAACTGGGATCCGACAGCCGTTTCGCCGGCGGGCGCGGAGGGGATCGCCCAGTTCATGCCCGGCACATGGGCCACGTGGGGCCAAGACTGGGACGGCAGCGGCACTATCTCCGCCTTCGAGCCCGGAGACGCCATCCCGTCGCAGGGCGCCTTCATGTGCGAGTTGTTCCGCCAGGTGAAGAGCGCGATGGACAGCGGCACGATCACCCGAGGAACGCTCGAACAGAACGCCCTTGCGGCCTACAACTGCGGTCTCGGGAACGTCCTGGCCTCGGGGGGTTTCCCTACAGGGATCACCGAGACGGATGCCTACGTGCCCCGAATCCAGACGCTGAAGGCGAAGTACACGATCTTTGCTGCCGGCGGGGGGCCGGGGGGTGCGGCGGCAGTGGCGGCGGCGCTGCGCTACCTCGGGTATCCGTACGTATGGGGCGCCGGTGACATCAACGGCCCCACCGGGTACCTGTGGTCCGAAGGTCCGCCAATCGGTTTCGACTGCGAGGGGTTGACCCACTACGCCATCTGGCAGGGCTATCACGTCGACATTGGGTATGGCACCAGGGGCCAGTTGGCGACGCCAGCGCTGGTGACCGTCACGACGCGAGCTGCGGGCGCGCCTCAGCCCCTCGACGTGATGCTTCCAGGTGATGTGGTGGTGCTGAACCTCCACCCCTCGCCAGATGGTCCTTGGGGCCACGTGGCTCTGTACATCGGCAACGGCCAGTTCGTGCACGCCCCGCAGACCGGGGACGTTGTGAAGATCACCAGCACCGACAGCTTCGCCCGTGCCGATTGGACCGTCCGGCGGGTACCTGCGCAGAGCGGACCCACCCCGTGAGAGGCGAGGTGCAGCTGGCGGCCGCGTCGGCGATCGTGATGACGCTCTGCGCGTGTTCGGCGCCGGGTGAGACTCCAGTCCCCGTAACTGCCCGCACGGGCGCAGCTACGGCGCCGCCGGTGACTTCGTCCTCGCTGGCGCCTTCGATCCCGTCGCCACCGATTGCGGCGCCGCCGACTCCAACGTCGAGACCCGTGCCATCGCCCACGAGGTCCACCACCGGCAGTCCGCGAGGTCCGCTCCCGAGCCCGGTGGACCGGCGCGACCCGAACGCCGTGGCCACTGCTGTTGCGCAGACGGTGTGGACCTGGGACACGCGGACGGACAGAACACCGCAGGACGCTGCGGTGCGCGCCGCCGGGTGGATGACCTCGGGGGCCGCCGCACGGACCCAGATCGCGACCGCCAGTGGTGGTGGCGGCACCTGGGTTCAACTTGCCTCACACGGCGGCTGGACAACCGCGGACACCCAACCCGACACGGAGCCTCCGCCACCAGTCACGGACGGCCGCACAGCGCGTCGGGTGCTGGTGAGGGTCACCTTCCACACCGACGACCAGGCGCCGATGAGCACTCAAACGTGGCTGGTCGCGGTGGCGTTGGAGCAGGCGGCTGGGGGTGCGTGGTCCGTGACCGAGGTGCTGTCCCGGTCAGCAAACCAATGAGTTTCGACGCACGGCGCAGGTGCCTCGCGTCGGGAAGACGGGCTTCCCTTCTCGGGGGGCCCAAACACTCGGAAGGAAGGAATGCTCGATGAAGGTTTTGTCAGCGATCAGCGCCGCCGCACCAGCGGTCGGCTCGGCACCGCCCGGTACGACGAATCTCGCAACGATCGTTTCCTGGGTCGCGTTCCTCGTGGGCGTGGCGCTCATCGGGGCCTTCATGGCGATGATGGGGAAGGCCGGGATGAGCGCGCTACGCCACGGCCAGTTCGAGGGTGGTGCGGGCGCAGCGATGTGTCTCGTCGCGGGGGTGTTCCTCACCGCTGCGGGCCCCATCTTCGCCGCGCTCGGAATCGCGACCGCCTAGACGGCGGCCGTCATGGACCCCGGAGTGGAGGCGGCGCGAGATCGTCCGCACCGTGTCGCCTCCACTGCCGGCCAGGAGAGGAGAAACGAACATGGCAGATCGCTCGGACGAAGGACGTGCAGGGATCGACCGCGCGTGGTACGCCTCGGCGGCACTGGTCCTTCTGGTCGTCGCAGGACTGGTCTGGGTGCTCATCGGAGGTCGCGGCGGGCAGCCGTCAGAACCTGCGTCACCACAGCCAGTCGGCGCGAGTTCGGGGCGGCTCCCGACGACTCCGCTCACCGCCGCTCCGACATCATCAGGTTGGCCTGAGGTCGGCTGCAATGGCACGAGTGGCAGCTCGGGTGCCCCGCAGTCGGTGATGACGGATGTCCGCTGGGAGCCGTTCCTCACTGTGGCCGTGCCGGTGTCTCCAACAGTCGGACCGTTGAGGATCGCCGGCCCTCTCCGACAGTGCTTCCAGCACAGCCCGAGCGGGGCTCTTCTGGCCTCGGTGAACATTCAACTGGCGTCCGCCGCCGGCGGAGCGCAGGGACGTCAAGTCGTGCAGACCCAGTACACCGCGGGTCCCTTGCGCGAGAAGGCACTTCGCGACCTGGCGCGCTCCAGTGGGAGCGTCGCCAATGTCGCCGCATTTCGGCTGGTCGGTTGCTCACCGACCGCCTGCAACGTCGAGATTGTCTGGTTCGGGGGCGGGTTGTACGCCGTCGCGGCCGTCCCGATGACCTGGGTCGGTGGCGATTGGATGATCGACGGTTCCAAGCCCGCCACCGAACCCGGCGTGGTCACCGGGATTCCCCCCGGCTTCACAGCTTGGAGCCCTTCATGAGTACCTTCGCCGCCGGGTCCGTCGCGATCGCGTTCCCGACCTGCTCCCCCTGGGATTTCGGCTGCATTGCGCACGACGCTGCACAGAGTGCCTTCGAATCGATCGTGAAGGCGATCGGTGAAGCGGTGGTGACACTGCTCCAGTTCATGAGCACCTTCTGGCTCGCGCTGCCCTCGCCGGTGGTCGCCAGCGGCAGTGGCGGGAACTGGTCGCTCTCGAGCGTAGTCGGTCAGATGCAAGGTTGGCTGAGCCCGGTCACGGGCTCGATCGCGATCATCTCGTTCACGGTGGCCATCGGTCGGATTGCCTTCACTGGCAACGGCCACGAGGCCCGGATGATAGTTCGGCAGGTCGCGGCGGTCGCGGCGGGATCGTTGGCCGTGGCGGCCGCGACGCAGCTGCTCATACGGGGTGGGGACGAGTTCTCCCCGTGGATCATCAGCCGCGCCGCCGAGGGTCGGGAGCCGTCGGACGGCTTGAAGATGTTGGTGGAGGCAGGGTTTCAAAGCGGAAGCCCGACCGGGAACATCGGCCTCTGGTTTCTGATGTTCCTTCTCGCCGCACTCGGGTCCATCGTGCAGTGCGTCTTCATGCTCGTGCGTGCGGCTGCCCTCGTCGTCTTGATGGTGATCGTCCCGTCGACGGCGGCGGCGGCCGCCAGCGACGAGGGCTGGACGCGATTCAAGCGACTGGCCTTCATCATCATCGGATTCGCGCTCTATAAGCCGGTTGCCGCAATCATCTATGCCACCGGGATCATGTTGATGACGCAGCAGAACGGCGGCGCTGGGAACGATGTTCAGAACGCTCTGTACGGCCTGACGGTTATCGGCATGGCGGCGCTGGCGCTGCCGGCGTTCATCAAGTTCTTGCTGCCGCTGGCGGCCACAGGATCGTCCAGCGCCTTTTCTGGAGCTGCCGCCGCGGGGGTGGTCGCCGGCGGCGCGGCGGTTGTCGCCCTTGGGTGGGCCAGCGCGGGGACCGGAGGAGTGGCGACCGCCGCCGCCGGCGGTGGTGGGGGTGCTGGCCCTGCGGGCGCCGCCGCGGTGCCGCCGGCGGGCGGTGCTGCGCCCGCCGGCGGTGGTGGCGGCGGCGCGGCGCCCGCGCCGACTGGCGGCAGCGGGGGCGGGGGCGGAGGTGGTGGTGGCTCAGGCGGCCTCGTTCTGGCCGGCGCCGCGCAATCAACGCAGAGCGGTGCCGGCCAGGTGGCCGGCGGACCTGACGACTGAAAGGAAGTAGACCGTGAGCGCGTCCGCTGACGACGCCGTCCGTTACGGCAATTTGACGGAACCGAAGATGCCTGGGCTTGGACGTCTGAGTTTCGGCGCGAGCGTTTTCCTGGTCCTCTCGGCAGTGCTGCTGATGCTGCTCTGCCTTGTGAATATATGGGTTGGTTTGGCCTGGGGGGTGATCGCGCTGTCGCTGGCTGCGCCGACTGCGTTCCCCACGAAGGACGGCTACGGCCGGTACCAGGTGATGTTCCGGCGCCGGCGATCCTCGGCCGCCCGACGACGGGGGCACAGTGAGCTGCGCCAGGGCCTCACGGGCGCAGTGCCGGACGGAGCGTGCCGGCTGCCCGGAGTGGCCGCCACGACGGCGCTGTCCTCGCACACGGATATGCATGGCCGATCGTTCGGCATGGTCCACTGGCCGCACGCCGACCTCTTCGCGATCGTGATCCAGCTCTCTCCTGCGGGATTCGCTGCCCTCGACAAGGACGTCAAGGACAACTACGTCGCCCACTGGGCGGCCTGGCTGGCTCAGATGAACACGGTCGAGGAGATCGTAGGCGTTGCTGTCGTGGTCGAGACGGTTCCTGATTCGGGTCAGCGGCTTGAGCGTGCGATGGACCGAGGTCGGGTGGCGGAGGCCGCCATCCCCGAGTTCGCGACGGTCGTGGAGCAGCAGATCCGCGACTCCTATCGGGTGGGCTCGCCAACGCTGACGTGCCGCTTGACGGTCACGTTGTCAGCGCGGGTGGACGACGGCGATCAAGCGCTGGTGCGGTCGCGGGAGGAGGTCGCCGACCAGTTCGCCGATCTGTTGCCGGCGTGGACAGCGAGTCTGGCCGCTACCGGCGCTGGCGGCAGCGCCAGGCCATGTACGGCTCAAGAGATCACCGATTCGGTCCGCGTCGCCTTCGATCCGAGCGTGGCCGAGGACGTGGAGGAAGCTCAACTGGCGGCCTCAGCCGGCCTGGGCCCCGGAACAGGGCTGGTGTGGAGCGAGGTCGGACCCATCCATCACGAGGCCCTGCCGGACCTTTACCGGCACGAGGGAACCGTGAGCCGCACGTGGCAGATGAAGCACCCGCCGCGAGGGGTGTTCTTCGCTGAGTCCCTTCAACGAATCCTGGAACCGCACAAGGACATTGCGCGCAAGCGCGTCGCTCTGTTGTTCCGGCCCGAGTCGCCGGAAGACTCCGCCAACGCGGCTGACGCCGACGTGCGGAAGGCGTTGTTCAGGGCGAACCAGACGAAGCGCGCCAAGGCGATCGTCGAGGTGGAGTTGGAGGCGGCGCGGCATACAGCCCGTCAAGAGGCACAGGGATCGCCGCTAGTACGGGTCGGGATGCTAGTCACGGTCTCGGCACAGAGCGAGGAGGCGTTGCGCCGCGCAAGCCGGGCCGTGAAATCGGGACTGGCCGCCCAAGCGCGAATCGGCGTGCGCGTGCCGCTCGGGTCGCAAGACATGGCGTTTCTGACCGCGTTGCCCCTGGGTCTCGTACCACAGCAGATCACCCGCGTCCGCAAGGTGAAGAAGGGTGGTGACGAGAAGTGAGCGGGAGATCTGGGGCCCAGGCGAAGCCGCGCCGCAAGAAGGCGCGGCGCTTGGGTCCGGCGGAGCCGGGTCGATACGGGTGGGAGATGCGAGGAGGCGGCGTAACGACCATCGTCGATGGCCCACCGGAGTTCCGGGCGCCGGCCGCGCAGGTCGGCGGGCTATACCCCTTCTCTGCGGGCGGAACGCTTCCGATGATCGGTGTTCCACTCGGAACGCACCTGTACGGGCGGGGGGTTGTATGCGGCGACCCGGTGAGCTGGTTCGCTGCCGGGATCATCAACAACGCCTCGGGCTTCGTCATGGGCCGCCCGGGTCTGGGCAAGTCCTCGCTCATCACCAGGGTCATGACGATGCTGGCCCTGAAGGGGATCCTGCCCTTGGTGCTGTCCGACGTGAAGGGTGAGTACGTGCACCTGGGCCGGCTCCTGGGTGGCCAGGTGATCGCGCCGGCGCGCGGGTCCGAGTACGTCAACCCGTTCGACCGTGGACCTTTGGCGTCGAGGCTGTCGGATCTGCCGGAGTCGGTCAGGGGGAAGGCCGCAGCGGATATCGACGCCCGGCGCCAAAACGTCGTGATCGGCCTGTGCGAACTCGCCCTTGGCCGCCCGCTGGAAGCACATGAGCGCAACGTGGTCGCGGCCGCTCCGCGTCTATGGGAGGAGCGGAACCCCGGCCAAATCCCAGTCATGTCGGACGTGTTGGCCCTGGTCCAGAGCCGGCCCGAGGAGCTGGCCTTGGTCGTCAATGACCGCGGTGACGAGAGTCGCTACCACGAACGGCTGGAAGGAGTGGTGGACGCTCTCATCGCTCTCGCCGGGAACGGGGAGTTCGGCGACGTCTTCGGTCGTCGAACAACGAACCCGCTCCAGATGGGCCAGGCGGCCGTCTTCGACCTGTCTGCGGTCGATGGGATGGACGCACGCCTACAGGCGGGGCTCCAACTCGTGTGCTGGAGCTACGGGTCATCCGTCGTCGCGGCCGCCAAGTTCATCGGCGAGGCCGGCCTCGGACCCCGACGAACGTATCTCATGGTCATGGACGAGCTGTGGCGAGCTTTGCGGGCCGCAGACTTCGTCGTCGACCGCGTCGACGAGATCATTCGGCTGAATCGGACCCTGAACCTCGCACAGATCTTGGCGACGCACACGATGGATGACCTCCGGTTGTCCGACCCCGCCGCCGCCGCGAAGGCGTTCGGGTTCGTGTCGCGGAGCGAGATGGTCTATCTCGGTGGCCTGGCGCCGAAGGAGATGGGCAACCTGGAACAGGTCTTCGGGATGTCCAGCGCCGAGCGGAACTTGCTGACCTCGTGGTCGGTCCCTGGCCGGGTGAACCCCGAGAATGGCCAGGCGGACCCGCCCCCCGGCCGGGGGCAGTTCCTGCTGAAGGTGGGCAAGGAGACCGGGGTCCCCTTCAAGGTTGCCCTCACTGCGGCCGAGCTCCAAGCTCACGACACAAACGAGAATTGGCGGGATACGTTCGCCGCTCTGAGCCGGGGTCGGCAGTGAGGCGCGCCCAGGGATTGTGGCTCGCCGAGTTTCTGGCGAGCGTCTTCCTGGGCTTCGGCGCCGCGGCCGGCGTGGCGGTGGCGATCGGTGCCGGCAGCTGGGCGCCGGCCGTCCCGCCTCTGTTGTGGTCGCTAGCGGCCGCCGGTGCGCTCTTCGTCCTTCTGCGTACCCGTCACCGGCGCTGGCGGCGGTGGGCGCGATGACCGAGCGTCGCCCCAATCGGCAGCCGGCCCTAGGCGGCGACGACATGGTGCTGGCGTTCTCGGCGATCGGGTTGGTGTTGTTGGCTGGCCTGGCAGTCGTCGGAGCGTGGATCGCCGCCCAAGTGGCCGGCGTCGGCTATGACTCCTTCGCAGTCTGGGCGTCGCGGCCTCCAGGGCCGCGCTGGTCACCCGCAGCAACAGTCGCCGCCGCATGCGAGGCGGCCCTCGTGGTGATCCTCCTACTGCCCCTTGGGTTGATGGTGGCGCGCGGTCGCCGGCGCGCCCTTTGGACCGACCCGCTGGCCCGCACGATGTCCTCCCGGCGCGACGTCACGGAGCTGACCGAGTCGGCCGTGCGGGCGGACACAGCCCGCAAGCAGGCCACCGCAGCGGGGGTAGGGGTAGTCCTGGGTCGGTCCGTGCTCACCGGCCAGCTCCTCTACGGCACCTATGAGTTCAGCCAGCTGTGGGTGCTCGGCACCCGTGGCGGAAAGACCCGGCACGTCGCCGTCGCCCAAGTGATCGAGCACGGCGGCGCCGTAATCGCGACGAGCAACAAGCGCGACCTGCACGATGCGACTCGCGGCCCCCGCTCGGAGCGCGGGGCGGTGTGGGTCAACGACCCTCAGCAGATCGTCGCCGAGCCCCCGTCGTGGTGGTGGAACCCACTGTCCTTCGTCACCACCGTCGAGCGAGCGGAGAAGCTCGTCGCGATCTGGGCGAATTCCCGCACGGCAGAAGACACGTCCGGCGTCGACCCCTACTTCGAGCCCGAAGGTCGGTCCCTGGCAGCGACGCTGCTGGTCGCCGCCGCACGAGGTGGCGAGCCGATCACCCGGTTGCCCGACTGGCTCACCGGGGAGCCACCAGAGCCCGGGGTACCGGACCCCACGGACGTTCTGCGCGCGCACGGGTTTGTGCAGATGGCGAAGGACATCGACAAACTGCTACGGCTCGACAAAGGCCAACGCGACGGCGTTTACGGCACGGCGATGTCCTTCTTCCGGTTCTTGCGGGATCCGCGGTACGTCGCGTGGCTGACGCCGGAGCCCGGTGACACCCGACCCGAGTTCGACCCGGCCGCATTCGTGCGCGCACCGGGAACCTTGTACCTGCTCTCGAAGGAGGGACCGGGTTCGGCGAGGGCCCTAACGGGGGCGTTGGTCGCCGCGGTGTTCGCTGCGGCGGAGGAGCTATCCGAGCGGCAGGGCGGTCGGTGCCGACTGCCCGTACTGTTCGTCCTCGACGAGGCGGCGAACGTCTGCCGGTGGCCTGAGTTGCCGGACCTGTATTCCCACGCCGGCGGCCGCGGGATCATCCTCGACACGTTCGTGCAGTCGAGAGCACAGGGCGAAGAGGCTTGGGGGCGCGGGGGATTCGCCAAGCTGTGGTCAGCGACGAACATTCTGGCGGTGGGCCGCGGCCTCAACGATGCCGACGCCCTCGCCGACTTGTCGCGGCTGATCGGGGATCGCCAGATCAAGGACCGATCGATCTCCAGCGGCAGCCGCGGCCACCGATCAACCGGCACGCAGATCCGCAGTGAGCGGATCCTCGACGAGGCCGACCTGCGGGCCATGCCCGGCGGCCGCGTAGTGCTGTTCGTCTCGGGCGCCCGACCCATCCTCGCCGAAACCGAGGACTTCACGGCTCAACCGTGGGGATGGCGGGCCACGGCATCCCAGGAGCACTACTCCCAGAACGCAACAGAGGAGTCCGCAAGTGCCTAAGAAGCAAGCACGTGCAACAGTCACCCCGTTGTACCCACGATCACTGACGGTGGGGACAACACCCCCGTCGCCACCGATTGCGGCGCCGCTCCGCGATGCCCAGGAGGAGCTCGAGGTAGCCGAAGGCTCGGTGGCCCTCGCGCGGGCCCGGCTGCGGGACACGACCTCAGCGGCATACGCCGGGCATCCGACGACGGCGATCGCGCAGGCCCGCGCGCGGGCCGAGCGTGCCGCAGGACAGGTTCGGCGTCGGCAGTCGCAGGTGCTCGACGCAGAGGGGCGTGTGGAGCTCAGGACGTTAGAGGCGCACGAGCCCCCGTCCAGCGCGGACCTGATCGTGATTGAGCGGGCGGAGCGACGGCTAGGTCAAGCCCGCGATCGCCTTCTGCACGCCCAGGAGGTCGGCGCACGCGCGGAGGCCGAGTTGGCCGCCCTGGAAGAGCTGAGCGCCACGGACCTCGAGCCGACAGCGGTCATCGCTGCGCGCCTGGAGTTGGCGGCCGCGGAAAGGGCGAAGGATCGGGCCGAGGCCGCGGTCGCCGAAGCGCGGCGCGCGGCCCAAGGGGCGTCACCGATGGTCCCCGAGTTCGCTTCCCTGGACGCGTTCGTGGAGGACTTCATCCTCCCGAACTGGCGTCACCGAATGGCCGACCTGCGCTGGTGTGCGACCTGGTGGAGGCATGCGGAGGCGGTGGGACGACTGGAGGCCCTCTGGGAAGCCTTCGAGGTCCTCCGGTTGCAGCCAGCTCCGGCCATGTCGCTCTGGTGGCGAGATCACCTCGACCCCCAGATGCGGGCACTGACCGCCGGCACGGGGACGTTCGGGCGGTGCTCAGCCACCCGCCACGACACCGTGCACCAGCAAGACGACCTGTGGCCGTGCCAACCCGCCCCTTCGGGGCAGTTCCACACCGACCCCGATTCCCCGAGACAGCCCTCGCGAGTCACTAACGCGCAGAAGGAGGCCTGACCGATGTCAGTCCACCCGGAAGAATTCGAAGTAGGCGGCGCGATCGACCAGAGCGTTCGGACCGCGATCACCGGCGCAGCCCAGATCGTCGAGTCTCTCGCACGCTCCAGCGCAGCGAGCGACCGAGCGGCCGCGCAGGCACTGCGCGAGCAGCTGCTGGTTCGGCCCACGGACCAGACCGTTGGCCCCACGGCCCGCACCTACCTGTTCGGCGCGGAAGGTCAAGGCGCGGCCAGGGTTGCGGATGCGTGGGCTTCGGCGGTCCGAGGTGCCGCCGAGGGTGGACCGCTAGCGGGCGAGAGCGCGGAAGCGGCGCGGCAGCTTGGGGAGCACGCGCGCGTGCGCTACGGGGCCGACGTCACGCAGGGGCTGGGCGCCGCACTCGGCGACGTCGTAGCGGCGGCCGATGACCGGTCAGTGACGCGGGCGGCCGCGGTTGCCGCACGGGAAGAGACGGCGCGCATGTTCGTGCTGCCGGCACACAACGACAATCAGGATCGCGGGGTCTCGCCGACGAAGGCGGGATCGCCGGCGGAGACCGTGCACCGCCAGCAGACCTGGGACCTCGCCCGCCGCGACTGGGCTGTGGGTCGAGAGGACCTGACGACTCCCCAGGCCCGACGCGCGGCCTGGAACGCGCTGCCGATCGAGGCGAAGACGGACCTCTACTGGCGCCACTACGACACGGTCCCGGCGCGCACAGTGAACCTAGACGCGCTTCCCGCGGCCACCGCGGCCGCCGCTGGGCCGGAACGAGGGCTCAGCCCGTCAAAAGCGTCGACCGAGGCGGAGCGGCTCCACCGTCAGCAGGCGTGGACGATGGCGCAGGCCGAGTTCGCGGCCACGATGCCGGCGGGCACCACCCGGGCGCAGGCCGCGTCGGCCTGGCATCACTTGGACTGGCAGGACAAGGCCCTGCGGTACTGGCAGGCATACGACAACCCCGCGACCCAGCCGACCGCTCCGGCCGCGTTGACGCGTGAGCGGGCCGTCGAGCTGAACGGGGTCGCCGCGGACTTCTTCGCCCGGGAGATGCCAGGCAAGGGCCAGGCCTACTTCGAGCAGCGGCTGGGTGGTGAGGCAGTCACTGGGCTCCAGGATCAAGGGTGGCGCCTCGGGTACGCGCCGGCATCGTGGACGCAGCTCACCGATCACCTGCGGGCCTACGGTGCGACCGACCACGAGATCGTAGAGGCCGGCCTGGGACGAATGTCCTCGCGCGGCAACGTGATCGACGCTTTCCGGGATCGTGCGATGGTCGCAGTCCAGGACGGCCACGGCTCGGTGGTCGGGTTCGTCGGCCGCGACCTCTCAGGGAGCGAGGCCGCGCCTCGCTACGTGAACACAACGGGCACCGTTGCGTTCACCAAGGGTGACCACCTTCTCGGCCTGCACGAAGCGGCGGAGGGGGCGCGAATCTACCGCGTCGAGGGACCCTTCGACGCGTTGGCCATCTCTGCGGCCGGCGAAGGGCGTGCGGCCGGGGTTGCTCCTCTCGGAACGGCGCTCACGGGCACTCAGGCTGATTTGCTCGCCGAGCGGGGGAAGGTCTACCTGGCCCTGGACGGGGACACAGGAGGGCAGCGCGCCGCGGTCGACGATTTCTGGCGGCTGTCGGAGCGCGGCGTCGACGTGCGATCGGCGACGATGCCAGAGGGATGGGACCCTGCGGCGATCTGGGAGTCAGACCCGGACTTCCTGCGCGCAGTGACCTCGCGGGAGCACGACCTGGCGGGCTTCACGGTGGTGGCCGACGTCGTCGATCGTCACGCGCAAGGACTGGCCAATGGCGAGCATGACGCCTACCTGGAGTTGTCGCACATTGAGGACCAGGTGGCGTCGACGATGGGGCCCGCCGACCAGGAGCGGCTTCGGGACCTGATAAGCCACACGGTGTCGGATCTGCACGAACGGGCCGACGAGGCGCGCGTGCGAAGCGGGCAGATGGACGTCGCCGACGACCGGCTCCAAGGCGTGGCGGACAACCTCACCGACCGTATCGACCGGGTGAATGACCGGAGCGACTCGGCTGAGCCACTGACGAGCGCGCAGGAGCGATTCGACGGAGGGTCGGCGCGGGCCCATCGCGGCAGCGACGCAGCCGCCGCCGCGGCGGCCTCTCTCGAAGGCGCGGCTGGCCGTGCCGGGGCGTACGACCGCGCGCCCGCGTCAGTGACCACGTTGCGTGACTCGGAGGCCGTGCACGCGCGAGTCGTGTCGGCGCCGGCAAGCGCGATGTCGACGCGGGATGTCCTCGGAGCGGCGCAAAACCAGGGCCCTCGTCCGATCGTGGACGCCGGTCCGGCGCGGACTCCCACGATCGGCGTTGGCCCACGGCGCCGCCGATGATCTGCGAGCCCTGCCGACTCCCGCACGCCCCCGGGGCATGTGTGGATGCCCAGCACCCACACCAGCTGTACCCGGGTTGCGCCTGTCAACACCAGGCGCCCACAACGGCCTTCCGCCCCCGCTCTCTCCCACCTGAGGCTGCCCTGGCGCCGGGGGCGGGGGCGGAAGGTCTGAGCCTTGAGGAGAGAGGACAGCAATGATGAGAACGCTCGCAAGAGGATTGGTGGCGGCCGCGGCGACGTGCGGACTGCTGCTCGCCGCGCCGGGCTCGTCCGCAGCGTCCGGGACTGGCGCGGTCGCAGCCGGCGCGACGGCGCCGGCATTGGCGACGGGCTCGTGCTACTGGCTGGTCACGCCCCGCGGTGGCGCGGTCAACGTGCGCTCCGGCCCCGGAACGTCGTACCGGATCGTCAGCGTGGTCTACCCCGGCCAGCGGCTCTTCTACCGGTGGACGACGGCGAACGGGTGGTATGCCGTGGGCGACGAGGGACTATGGCTGTTGGGATACATGTCCAGCTCGGTGACCTGGAAGGTCTACCTGTGCTTCTGATGGCCGAGATCGCCGGCGGCCTGCGCAACGGCGCCAGCGACCACACCACCCCCGGACTACCACACCGAAAGGGACCTGACATGACCGGAGTACCTCCCCAAACCCATCTGCGCAAGGGCCTGTGCGCGGCCGCCGCAGAGGCCGGTAGAACGATGCTGCACGTCGACGCGGCGACGCAGACCTTGGTTCGCCTGGCACAGCAGGGTGGCCCGTCTGAACTGGCCCTCGATGCCGCTTTGCACACGGGGCACGGTGAACCCTGGCAGACGCTGCCCTTGTCCGACCTCGATCGTGCGTGGAACGCGTTCGGGGCGGCCGCCCCGGGGGCCGCCGGATGGCTCGCCGCGCTACCCACCAAGCCGTGGTTCGTGTCCATCGCCCCCCTCGATGGGGATGTGTCCGACGAGGAGCCAACCACCGGCGACCTGCGCAGCGGCGCCATCACGAGCACACCGCCGCGCGTAATCGGTCAATAGCGGCCGCCTGTGTACTTCCTACAGGTCGACTAGGCGGCCTTGCTCCGTGATGCGGGTAAGGCCTTCAGCTGCAGCATCATGATCGGCCGCGTTCACGTCTATGCCGAGGTAGCGCCGCCCTCGGCTGAGAGCCGCTCGGCCAGTGGTGCTCCGACCGGCGAATGGGTCGAGCACGAGGTCTCCTGGTCGTGTCGAGGCCTCGATGCACGGGATCAGGAGGAGGCTCTTCATGGGTGCCGTGGCCACGGTGTTGGCCCGGGCGGCCGTGACACCGCGCCGGTGCCCTCTCCCGGCGTGCCGGTCGGCGCTGGCTCCTCGATTCGCCCGCGAGGAGTAGGTGTCCCCGATGTTGAGCCAAAGCGTGCCATCTCTGCGAAGAACCCGAGCAGATGCGCGGAACACGTCGACCAGGGCATCGACGTATGCCGCTGGGGTCGGCTCTAGCCCGATCTGATCGGGGTTTCCCCGGTAGTCCCGGAGGTTGAAATACGGCGGGCTCGTCACGATCGTCTGCACGCTGGACTCGGCCAGCACATCGAGGACCTGGCGGGCGTGCCCGACATAGAGCGCCCACCCTTCGCCGGAACGGTAAGCACCTGGTGCCAACCCGTCGACGGGGCCTCGACGCGAGCGGTAGGCCTTCTGACGGCACGCGTTGGAGCAGTAGCGGCGCGGCCTTCCCACCGTGTCGGTGGGGAACTCGGTCCCACAGCCCTCACAGGATCCCTGTCAAGGGCCATCGAGATCTGCCCAGTGGCGGTCATGTGAACTGCCCGCTGGTGGCCATGGGTTCTGCCCGCTGGTGGCCACCTGGGTTGCCCGGTCAGGTCAGTGGCGTCACCCCTTTGCCGGTGAGGGCTTGGGTGAGGCGGACGGACTCGCCACTGGTTTGGCATAGGTGGGCGTGGTGCATGAGCCGGTCGACTGTGGCGGTGGCCAGGGTCTTGGGCATGAGTTCGTCGAAGCCGGCGGGGTGGAGGTTGGAGCTGACCGCGACGGAGCGCTTCTCGTAGGCGGTGTCGACGAGCCGGTACAGGGCCTCGGCAGCGTCCCTCGAGACCGGCAACAGCCCTATGTCGTCCACGACCACCAGGTCGGCGCGTAGGACTTTGTCGATGGCTTTGGTGACGGTGTCGTCGGCGCGGTGACGGCGTAGCAGGATGCCGAGGTCTTCGAGGGAGAACCAGGCGACCTTCAGGCCGGTTTCGACGGCGTGCTGGCCCAGACCTTCGAGGAAGAAGGTTTTCCCGGTGCCGGACGGCCCACAGATGACGAGGTTCTCGCGGCGGTGGACCCATTCCAGGGTGCGTAGCGCGGCCTGGGTCGGGGCGGGGATCGAGGAGGCGTCGGGGTCCCACGCCTCGAAGGTCTTGCCGGTGGGGAAGGCGGCGTTGGTGCGACGGGTGGCCAAGGCGGAGGCGTCCCGGCCGGCGACCTCGGCCGCGAGCAGGGTGCGCAGGATCTCGACGGGGTCCCAGCGTTGGGTCTTGGCGGTGGCCACGACGTCGGCGGCGATGGCGCGGGTGTGCGGCATCCGCAGCCGTCGTAGCAGAGCGGTGAGGTCCTCGGGCAGCGGCGGCGCGGTCGGGAGCCCGAGCGCCGGGGCGGTGCGGGGGTTCATTGGGCGACCTTGGGGATGTGAGTGCAACAGGAGGTGCCGGTGTAGCTGGCCCAGCCGCGGGTGCCTTGGGTCAGTGAGCGGGCCTCACCAGCCCGGGCGGGTTGGTCTCCTCCTGGTCGTAAGTGCCTGTGGTGCGCCAGGATTGAGCCAAGATCGGCCTCTGCAAAGCGGTGGTGAACCGCGGCGTGGCCCAGGGCCCAGTCGACCTCCTCAGCGCCGAGCAGGGCGGCCAGGTCAACCGCGGCGGCCATCTTGACCCGGATCTTTGTGGTCCCGGCGGCGGTGGCCTCGGACAGCCAGGTGACCGCGCCGTCCCCCAGGCTGAGGAACTCCCGCTCGGCGTGGCTGCGGGCCTTGGGGGCCCGATCCAACGCCCCGGGCGGGGCGGGTGGGAAGTGCGCGTCGTCGACGCGGGGGTTGCCCGGCGTGGTCACCGCGTGCCGAGCGACCTCGACCGGCCCCGCGTCACCGACATGCACCACCACCAATTCGCGTCCGGTCCGGGTCTCGCGGTAGCGCACCCACACCACCTGGCCGAGCAGGGTGTGCGGGACCGAGTACTGCGCCCCGTCGACGGTGATCATCGGGGTGTTACCCGCGACCTTGCGGGTGGTGCCCAGGGTGAGCGTGTGCGCGGTGTCCGGGACCGGGTGGAACCGGGCGGCTTCCTCGGCCAGCATCTGGGCCGGGACCCGGCGGGTGACCCGGTGCACCCGCTGATTCACCTTCGTACAGAACGCTTCACACGCCTCGATCAGCTCGGCGAAGGTCTCGTACTCGGCCAGCAGGTTGGTCTCGGTGGGGACCAGGTCGGCCTTGGCGACCCGGACCGTGGCCTCGGTGCCGCCCTTGGACGCCGGGTCCGCCGGCAGGCAGGTCTTGACGCTGACCGAGTAGTACCGGCCGAACTCGACCATCATCGGGTGACGCACCGCGAGCCCGGCGACGTGCTCGATCGTGACGCTCTTCTCGTTGTCGGTCAGCACGTACGTCGGGACCCCACCCAGGATCCGGAAGGTCTGGTCCAGCGCCGCCAGCACCGACGGGATTGTCTTGTCCCGCAACGGGATCACCACCCGGAACCTCGACCACGCCACCCACGCGCAGAACAGGACCGTGGGCACCCCGCCCACCTTCGGGCCCTCGCCGAAGTCGTACTGCAGCCACAGTCCCGGCTCTGGCACCCACGGCCGGTGCACCCGCGTGTTCCCGCGCCGGAACTCGACCTTGACCCGCGCGACCGCACGCCGCGTGGTGCGCTCCGAACCGGCGTAGCCCATCGCGACCAGCTTCTCGTGGACCCTGTCCGCACGGACCTTCCCGCGTGACTTCTCCACCCACTCCTCGACCTTGACCAGGAATGGGTCGATGCTGCGGGCCCGACCGGCCCGCTCGGCCGGGACCATCCCCGCCTCCCGAGCGGCGACGTACCGCTGCACCGTGTGGTGCGAACACCCGGCCAGCCCACCCGCCGCGCGATACGACCCGGTCAGGTCGTACGCCTCCAAAATCTCCATGACATCTGCTCCAGACTTCATCCAGGTCCTCCCCGGGGTTGATGGGCGCTTCAGCACCGCCATCGAACCGGGCAGGACCGCACCCGACACGTCACCGCGCCGAGCACAAATCAACAGGGACTGGGCAGAACCCGTGGCCACCAACGGGCAGATCTCATGACCGCCCACGGGCACTTAACTGGCCGCCCACGGGCAGTTTCTCGTGGCCGCCGACA
>RRZT012135357.1_pt1 | contig 38699 bp, 39 predicted proteins | sample 2165551 | NCBI WGS metagenome assembly RRZT01 (sample SAMN10456910, study PRJNA506462) | wastewater metagenome | biome: wastewater; feature: sludge; material: wastewater sludge; isolation source: wastewater sludge with Escherichia coli K12::gfp cells carrying plasmid... | place: USA: Moscow, Idaho...
AATGTCTAATATCTAAAAATTGTTTAATTTTAGTTGCTCTATAAAATTTAAAATCAGAATATAATCTATGGTGATCCACCCTTTATAAAGGGTGGGGTCCTATTTTTCATAAAATAATTATAAATATGTATCATATGATTAACATTTTGAAATTTAAACCCTATAGATTGATTAATTTTATTATAATTTTTTAATGTAGAAGTACGTTTTATAATATAAGGTTTACAATTAGGAATAACATTATCTAAACATAATTTAGAAGTATACTTATTATATTTTAATTCTAAATTACATTCTATTCTATTATTTAATCAATTAAATACTATTGAACCATCTGTATCTATTAATCCTGAAAAATATGGATCATATTCTTTAATATTATAATCAGCTTCTATAAAATTTATATTAAAATAATCACATGATTTTTTAAAATTATCTACTTTTAATCTTATTAAACCATTTAAATTATTTATAATAATTCTCATATCTTCTTTAGTTGAAATAATATATGTACAATATGGTTTATTTTTATCTAATTTAATTCTTCCAACATGTAATTTATTTTGAATAATATTTAATATTTTAATATCTCTAACATGCAATTTTATTCTTATTGCTTTTAATACCAATTTATTATTCAATTTTCTTACATCAAAATTACCATCTCCATCTAATATTCCTGCTAATCAATTATAAAATTTATCATCATTTAATATTGATAGTTTATTATTTAAAATTGTTAAATTAGATAATTGACGTATAGTCTCTGAGAATCCTTTATATTTAATAAATTTATTAAATATTATTGTATTATTATAATATTTATTATTAAATATATTACAGTTTTCTGCTGATTGTATATTCTGTTTTTTATAACAAATATAATTATTATTTTGACAATATAATAAGGTATTTTTACCTCCATTTACATTTCGATAGTTTCTTAAATTATATGATTTATATTGTAAATAATTATATAATAACATAGTTCCCAGCATATAGTCAATTGCAATGAATAATAATAATACTATTAAACACTGGCCCGCTTCCTTTTGAGCTACTACATAATATGTCATATTTAGTTTATTTTTATTAAAACATACAACACCGCTCACGCGGTGGATTGGACTATATTTTATCTACTAATTTAATTTAATAAATTTTCAACTGTTACGTATAGTCTCTACGGATCCTACTAACAAATTAAATTTGTTTTGGTTTCCACGGTATTGTCTTATACATTATACGTTGTCCGCATTTTAGACAATCATATAAGATTTCCACCGTTAGCATATAAATACCGAAAAGTGTATGAATCTTTTCATAGTAACATGACCACATGACACTTACTTTTTATTGAATTCTTTACTAAATTTTTGCAAAGATTCTTTTTTTTCACCTAATAAAGGATAATTAGTACAATGTAAAATTATTTTTTTTATAACTTCTTTTCTATAAATTTCCACAAAGTAGAAATTTCTATAAGGATTTCTAACCTTATTAATTGCTCCAAAGTATTGTTTGATGGCTTCAATTAAATATTGGTCATCATTTTGTCCTATTGAAAAAGAATGATTTTTTGAAATTCTTATAGAAAAACAACCCTCGGCCTCTATAAATCCAGATAGTCATTCTTTAAAATAAATTGGCACATTAAATTGAGAATTTACAATATTAGATTGCTCTTTATATTTTAAATCTCTACTATTAAGGTAATCTTTTACTGAAGTATTTTCTAAACAAGATTTTAAGAAAGCAAGTTGACATAATTTTTTTGAAGTTAAAGGAGGATATTTGTCAAATATCTTTATTATTTGGATTATATCTTCTTTTTTATTAACTACTCATATTACATCATCTTTAACTCTTCTTACTGATCCTCCTATTACTTTAGCTATTCTTATTAACATATTATAATTTGATTTGAGATTTTTTAATTTTATTACTAATCTATATTGCAATGATTTTTTTCTTCAATGATTTACCTGAATACTACCATCTCCATCCATTAAACCAACTCAAAATTTTTTTATATATTCATCCGAATTTACATTTGTACTAATTAACCTAATATTTTTTAATAAGAATCTTGTTGTTATAGCAAAGTATATTCAAAATGTATCATGGAATGCAATATCTAAACTTGCATTAGCTAATGCTACACCTGTAACACCACCTATTGTGAATAAGAATATGAATCCTAATGTATATAAGAATGGAGTTGTAAATCTTAATGATCCTCCATATAAAGTTGCCAATCAAGAGAAGATTTTTACTCCAGTTGGTATAGCAATTATCATTGTTGCTGCTGTAAAGTATGCTCTAGTCTTAATAATTAATTTTATTAACAAGTATAAGTTACCTTTTTATGTTAAATAAAGGATATTTTATTTATTGGTTTATCTTATCATTTTAACCAACCTTTTATTATTAATATTTTTATATTCTTTATCTAGTAAACTTATATTAATATTATTGTTAATTTTTTATTATGGACTATATCTTTATCCTATAAATAATTATTTATTATTATTTTTGTTAATAATTTATAATTACAATTTTAATATAATTAATTAAAATTAATTATATAAGGATTTATTAATAATTAAATTAATAAAATTTTTATTAGAAATTAATGATTTATTTATCTTTAATTCTCTAACTTAAACTTAGATACTATTATAAAAATTTAATCCCTATGATACCCCCCCCTTTTTAGGGGGGGGTCATAATTACTATCAGTTGGAATGAGAATTTATAATTCTTCATAATTTTTACTTATAGGATATTAACGTATTAGTCTCTGAGGTTCTTTTTGATGGATATAATTTTATCCATACCACTTTTAGTTAAATGTTCTTTATTTTGAATTAATAAATAAACTTTACGTACTTTTAGATAATGATTATATTTACTATTATTTAAAGGTGGATATTTATTAAAATATAATATTATATTTTTAAATACTTGTTAAATCCCCCCAACCATAAGTTGGGGGGGGTAACCTTAAAATTAGTAGTAGAATATTGATAAATTTTTATTTCTTTATCTTTATTTATTAAATTTAAATTTCCTCCAAAACAATCTTTTATTATAGTTAAATTATGTTGATATTTTTGTTTTATTCTTAAATGAATTTTTACATTTAATTTTAATTTATGGGTTTTAGATTTACTAATATCAATACCAAATGAACCATCTGCATCTACAAAACCAGTAAATCAAGGATTATCTCATAAATTAAATATAGTTAAAGGTTTAATATTAATATTAAATTCTTTATCATAACCATACTTAATTAAATTATTCAATTTATACATTCCTTTTGTAAATTATCCCACCATCTCTTGAAAGTGGGGGGGATCCTACAAATTTACCATTTATTAATTCAAAAACTCTAGACAGACCCCCCCCCTGGTTGGGGGGGGTTCTTTTTCTAGCATCTTTAGAATAAAAACATAATCTTATAGCATTATTAGTATTTGAATATGGTAAAACTTTACCATACCCAATTCTTTTTTTTAATCAATAAGCTTATACCCATATTTTTGAATATGGGAAGCATTTTTAATATCTTTAATATGAAAAGCTATAGAAATTTCTTTACGACCAATATAACCATCACCTTCAATTAAACCAGCTAAATAATAACCAAATAAATTATCATCAAGTAAAAGACTTTTACTAGAATCATTAATATTATTTTTATAATATAAAGGTAAATGTTCAGAAATTTTAATATTTTCATTATCAGTGGAGATTTTAGATTTATTTATCTCATTATCTTTCAATATAGTAAGTTTATCATTCTCAATATATTTAACTAAAATAAAATTACCTGCTGATTGTTTATTAAATAGATTTAATGTATTAAGTATTAAATAAAATTTAAACTACGACCCACCCCCCCTTTTTTATAGGGGGGGATTTAAATAAATCTATTAAAAGATTAAAGATTTTTCCGACTTGTCAACAGAATATAATATTATTCTGTTTATATAAACTTATATTGTAAATATAAATTATAATATTATAAAATATTGTACTTATATTTTGTAAATATAACATTATTAAATAATACAATATTATAATTAATAAGTGGACTTTAATCTTATATAAAGTTTCCAGCATATAGTTTAATAATAATAAATATGTTACCATATTTAACGACACTTTTGAGCTGTTAGTATCTGTATCTAATCCTACTACATACATATGGTGGCTTCATACACAGAATCCTAAGAATCCAATACTTGCCATAGCATATACCATACCTAATTTACCAAATATAGGTTTTTTAGCATATACACTAATTATATGTGAAACTATACCAAAACCAGGTATAATTAAAATATAAACCTCTGGATGCTTCACTTAATAAATTACCTATAAGATTTATCCTAAGTTTATTATTTTATTAAATGAATGGACCATATCTTTAAACATTATTATTCATAATTTTCCCATTTTTTTATAATAATCTTTCAACTTTTAGCTAATAAAGTATCTTCAGATACTAAATGAGCTTTCATTGTGAACTACTCCCCACCACTTAAAAGTGGTGGGGAAGTTTTTAATTCATAAATTTTAGGTACTAAATGCAATCTATTCTTTTTAACTTATATTCTACCCCTCCCCAATCTTTGGTTGGGGGGAAGCTGATCTAGAAGGATATTTTTTAAAATATTCAATCAATTTAAGTATATCTTCTTTTTTAGTTACATATCACTTAAATGATCCATATCCTCCTCTATCTACATAAATATAACCTCCATACAGTTCAACTAAAGGTGTTAATATATCATAAGTACTCCCACCCATCATAAATGATGGGTGGTCTTTTGACCTGCAGAAATTGATAATTGTCAATTTGTACTATTGATAGTTATTGTACCATCAGCATCAAAAAAACCTGCTAATCAACCATTATTTCAAGTCAACTTATCAGGTAATTTTAATGTTATATCATATTTAACACAAATAGCATTTAATTGTATCAATCTATTAGGGTTTCTTATTTCACCGTTAACATCATTAATTAAAGTTAGTAAACCTTAATATCCCCCCCCTTTTTTATAGGGGGGGGGATCCTACTTTATGATGTAGTCTATATCTTAAAGCACTAACACCTGATCTTAATTTAATTGAACCTCCATAGACATTTTTTATAGATTGTAAAGCATACTCATCTCTAATATCCATTGTTATTTCTAAACTAGCATAACCTTTTTTAGATAATAAAAAACTACCATCTCCATCTATTAATCCGGCTAATCATTGTTTAAATCTTAGATCTGCTTTATTTTTAGTTGGGATATTAGGAGTAGAATTTTTATTATGAATAAAGTTACCACCATCCATAAGGTGGTGGCTTTTGTTTAACAAACGTATGGCCTCTGAAGTTCCTACTTGCGTGCTATGCGCGTTGGTTACTTGCGAATTATCGTAAATTAATAGGATTTTTACTATAACGGTATATAAAATTATATAACTTATGTTAATAGTACCTAATAAATATAAAACGAACTCCTCGCTTATAGTTTGTTGCAATAAATTTAAATTAAAAATAAAATTTAAGGGCCATCATTGACCGAAGAACCAGAATAAATGTTGATATAATACAGGATCACCTCCAGCTGCACTTTCGAAGAAACTTGTATTAAAGTTTCTATCAGTAAGTAACATTGTTAATCCCTTACTCTTGATTTACGAGTGTTAACTCATAATAATTAGCATTAATGTTACTTTAAAAATATTCTTAACACCCCCCCTTAGGGGGGATATTAGCTAATTATTTCAATTAATAGTCTACTATACAAGATTAGTTAAATACAATTAATTACTGTATTATTTATAAATTTGTATAGTAAATTATTAAAAGGTAAATACTCATATACTTTCATATATGATGGGACTATATCTTACTAATTAATTGCATAAAATTTTTGTAAATGATTTCAGTTAAAATAACTTCTATTATTATTCATATTCTTTTTATTTTTAACTATTAGTTTAATATTATCTTCAGTATGTTTAAATCTAGGATTAAATAATAATGCTACTTCTTTTCAATCTAAATAATCTAAATATTTACTTGAAAATAGTGGATAATTATCTAAATAATTTATTAAAGTCAAATTACTTTTTAATGAGCTTGTTGTTATTTTATATTCTTTTGAAAATCTTTTAGTTCTATTTCTTTCTATATATTTTACTTCAGTATGTAAGAAATTAGCTATAGATTGCATAAAACTAAATTTATTTACTCCTCAAGTATCAAATTTAGGATTACCCCCTATAAGGGGGGGGAATCTAATTTAGATTGTGTTAATCTCATATAAACTCTTGTAGTAAATCTATCATTAATTTGACTATGTCTAATATTAAATGAACCATCAGCATCAATAAATCCAGATAATCAACTATTACTAGAAATTAAACTAGTATCAAGTGATAATATTGTTATATTAGAATTATAATTTTTATTTAATCAAATAATTAATTCTACTAATTTTATATATTTTGGTGTTCTCATATAACCATTAATTAAATTTGTTAATTTTAAAATTCCTTAATTATAACCACCCCCCCTCTTAAAAGAGGGGGGGACCCTTCTTTATTATTAATAGTTAAAACACAAGCATTTGTGTTTTTCTTTTTACTTACACTACCATGACCTTATTAATTATCCCCACCATTAAAATGGTGGGGGGAACCTAATCTATCTTGGATAAATAATGCTAAAGGGATATCTTTTAGATTAAAAGCTCCGGTCCCCCCCAGGGCCGGGGAGGCTATTTGAATTGATGGATAATTTAATCTACCTTTTTTACTTCTTAAAGTTTTGGGTGTTATAATACAACCATCACCTTCAATTAACCCTGCTAAATAAGAACTAAATAAATTATTAGTAGTAATTTTATTATTTTTATATTTATTTATACTTTTAATATACTCTAAATCTTTATACCAACCCCCAATCTATGATTGGGAGTCTAAATTAATATTATCTTTAGTTAAACTAAATATTTTATATTTAATAATATAATCATTTCAAATTCTATACCAAGTATTAAATACTTCGATAATTAATGATAACGTATAGTCTCTGAGGATCTTTATAAAGTCCAAACTAAATAAATTTCCTGCTGATTGCCTATTTATTAATAAATAATAAATTAAGGGTTCTAAGCATACAGTTATACAAATTGCTGCCAGATAATAAGGTTTAGCAGCAAGCACTGGTAATGATAATAATAATAACACTGCTGTTATTACTATTGCTCAACTAAATAATGTTAATTTTGAATATGTAATACCATTAGTTCTCATATTCATTACTGTTACTATAAAGTTTATAGCACCTAATAATGATGAAATACCTGAGATATGTAATGAGAATATTACCATATCAACTGATGGTCCTGAATGTGATTGTATTCCTGATAATGGAGGATATACAGTCCATCCTGTTCCTGGACCTGTTTCAACTAATGTTGAAGCTACAGCTAATAATAATGAAGGAACTAATAATCAGAAGCTGATATTATTTAATCTTGCTAAACTCATATCAGCACATCCTAACATTAATGGTACTAAATAGTTCAGTTTTATTATTAATTTCTTAATAATATTGGACTATCTCTTAATCCCCCATCACTGCCCCCCAACCGAAGGGGGGGGGGGATTCATTACATATAGTCTCTGAGGATCCTCATTATATAATAAATATTATATAAATATTGTTTCCTGCTGATTGTCTATTGTTACATCTTTATCTATTTTAATATATTCTAATAATATACTAGATAAAGCTTTAAGAGTTTTCAGCATATAGTAATGTGATAATATTATATCTTACGAATATAATACGGCAACTTACTTTTTAAATAATTTTAAATGATCTCACTTAAATTTATGTCTAGTACTATTATAATTAGTTCTGATTTGTTCAGCTAATTTATAAGATTCAGACGTTTGACCTTTAGATTCAATAATCTTAACAATGTATGCTCAATCTTTATAATCTAAATATTTAGAAGATAATAATGGATATTTATCAAAATATTGTTTTACTAATTTTAAACCTAGATTTAGCAGAAGGTAATTAAATTAATAACCACCATCATAGATGGTGGTGCCTTCTTTATTAGTTACCATAACAATATAAGATGAATATAATTTATATTCATCTTTTAATTTTATATTACGAGATCTTGAATATAAATTTGTATTAAAAAATGAAGCAATAGAAGACATTATATTTAAATAACTTTCACCTTTATTAATAATACTATTTAACAGTTCTATATCATTTTTAATATTAATTTTAGGATCCCCACCATGTTTATGGTGGGGGAGATATCCAAAGGTCTATGATAATTTTGTTTTAATTCTAATCTATAATATAAATTAATTCTTTTCTTTTTATATAAAGAAATACTAAAATTACCATTAGCATCTGTAATACCTGCTAATCAACTATTACTGTTTAAAGGTGAAGTATCTCTACTTAATAATTCAAATACATCTAAATTCTTTATTAAATTAATAGATTGTGGTAGATTAACTGACTCTCAATTTTTTAATTTACTATTAAGATCAATATTTTTATATTTATTAATATAATTATTATATCAAACCAAAGCTCTTATTAAAGCTTCATGTTTAGGGGTTCTCATATAACCATTAATTAAAGATAATATATGATACACTTCTCTAAAATTTTGTATTTGTCATATTATATAATTACCTGAACTCTTTTTAGTTAAAGTTCCACATTTTGTAATTTGTAATAAATATTCTGCTAAAGGTTTATCTTTTATATTAAAAACTATATTAACTTTAGGTATTGTACTAATATTTTTTCCTGTACCTAAGGAGATACCCCCCCCCTAAGGGGGGGGATCCTACTCATATTGTACCATCACCTTCAATTAAACCTGCTAAATAAGGTCTTAAATAATCATAATTAATTGAAGGATCTTCTAAAGGAGGGATATTTATAATATTATTATGTTCAATATCCATTATTGAATTGTTATATTTATTTATTACATCATTGTTATTGATTAAATTTACTAAAGGTTTGGGATTTGTGAGAATAAAATTGATAAAAGTATTTAAAGGGTTACCAAAGAAACCTACAGCCATTGGCATAACTAAGAAAAATATCATGAAAATCGCATGAGCTGAGATTACAACATTAAATATTTGACCATTATTTTGTAATATTTGTGGTGTAGGACCTGCTAATTCTAATCTAATAATTAAACTTAATCCGAGGTGGGGTTAGCGGCCCCAAAGAGGGGGCCGACCTGTACCTATTAAACCTGAGAAGATAGCAAATATCATATATAATACTGCTATATCTTTACAGTTAGTACTAAATAATCATCTTGTTACAAATTGTTTAAATTTACTATTTACCATTTTTGGTTAGATGATTATTACATTCGAATTTATTCATCCCACTATCTTAAAAATAGTTGGATTTATAAAAAAAAAATTTATATTATAAAATATAAGATTTTTAATTCCTAATATTATTTTATTTTCATGATCTCTTTCTTTGACTTATCATTACTTTTTATTTTTTTTATTATTTACACTTCTTGAATTATATTAAATATAAGAGGAGATAGGACTTGAACCTATAATATTAGATTTGCAATCCAATTGTTAAACCAGTCAACACACCTCCACTTTTTTATTTACTTTAATCGTCACTAATATAAATTACCTTTACCCCCCCCCCCTTATTATCAAAGGGATTTATAGGGGGGGGGTTTAATAAGTTATATTTAAAATACTTTACTTATAAAAGTTCGCCGGGGGGCTATTAAAATAACATTAAATAATAATAATATTCCCCCGGTAAGCGGAGTTAAAATAAGAATAGTTAAATGAAATTATCATATTTAGTATAATATATGACTAAATATTATAAAAATATTTATCAAAAATGATAAATAAATTAAATCATTAAATTAAAAATTAAAATAACTACTCCACCCTAAATATAATTATGATAAAGGGGGGGGGAGTTAAATAATTAAAATTATTAAGAAAATAAATAATAAAGGTAGATTAAAGAATATTGATAATAAAATAAATATTATACCTGATAATAAGTAGATTGAGAAATGTAATAATGAACCTGTAGATAATTTAATGATATTATAAACAGCTATATTTAAAGTATCATAAATACCACGAGGACCAATTATTTGTAATGTTCCTTTATCTACAAATTGATTTAATTTAAAACTAATAGCAAGTAAAATCACACCCTCTAAAAAAAGGGTGGGAAGCTAAATTAGATCTTAAAATAATATTATTTAAAATTTGATCAAACATAAATTTATTATTAAAGAATATATAAATATTTCTTAATAAATTATTATTATATATTAATAATCAAGTATATTTAAATTCATAAATAACTAAAACTAAAACAGTACCTATGAAGATCCCCACAATAGTGGGGGGGGATCCTAAAATAGTTAAAATTAAAGGTAATAATTTTAAAGTTAAGTTAATTGATAATTCAGTTTCAATAATTGATAAATTATTAGGATGAATAAAGATACTATTTTTAATCCCCCTTTAAAAAAGGGGGGGAACTATTAAAAGGTGAACCAAAACCAAATTAAATACCCTCTAAAATAGAGGGGGGATCCTAAATAGATATCACGAGTTAAATAACCTATAAATATTGAAGCAAAACTTAATATAATCATAGGAATTAACATAAATCAACTTGATTCATGTAAATTATGATAAATAAATTTAGGAGCATTAGGAGTATTATAGAATACTAAATATAATAATTTCATACTATAAATAGTAGTTAATAATGCTGAACTTAATGATAATCAATAAACAATAAAACCAAATAAAAAGATATAACCCCTTTAAAGGGGTTATATCGACCTGAGATTGTATAAACACCATAAAAAATGTCAACCCACTAAAAAAATAGTGGGATCCTAAAGTTGATTCAATGATAATATCTTTTGAATAATAACCAGTTAAACCAGGGAAAGCCATTAATGATAATGAAGCTATTAATATACAAATATAAGTTACAGGTAAATAATGAATAAATCCTCCATAAGTTCTTATATCTTGTGATTCTGATATAACACTATGTATAATACTACCAGCACTCATAAATAATAATGCTTTAAACATAGCATGACAGAATAAATGGAATAAACTTAAATTATAAGCTGATAAACCAATAGCAACAACCATTAAACCTAATTGTGACATAGTAGATAATGCAATGATTTTTTTAATATCATTTGAAGCAATAGCTATAATACCAGCTATAATTGTAGTTAAACCTCCTAATCATAAACAAACTAATAATATAGTTGGACTATATTCTAATATAAATGATGATCTAATTAATAAATATATACCTTATAATTTTATTACCACTTAAATAAATAAGTGGGAACCAGCACATACTAAACAAGCAGCATGTAATAAAGCTGATACTGGAGTAGGACCTTCCATTGAAGATAATAATCAAGTATGTAATCCTGAGATAATTTATCCCCCCATCAAAATGGGGGGGGATCCTAATTGTGCACTTTTAGATGTTGCTTAAAATAAATTCAATCCACCTTTTAAAAAGGTGGAAGGAAGCACCAATTACAAAACATAACATAATTAAATTTAAAATATCAGTATTTATATATTGACTTAATGCAAAAATACTATTATAATTTAATGATCCAAAAGTTCATATAATAATCATTAATCCTTTTATTTTTTATATCGATCATCTTAAAAAAGATGATCGACCTACACTTAAGAATGTATCACCTTAAATTATATATAATTAATCAACACCCTCTTAGGGTGGATTAATCGTCCAAATTTATTCATTAAGAATGCTGATAATGCTGATTTCATTGCTGGTAATCTTGTAAATCAGAATGAAATTAATAAATATGATGCTACACCAATAAATTCTCATCCAACAAACATTACTAAATAATTATCACCTGTTACTAATACTACCATAAATCCAGTAAACATTGATAATATTGAGAAGAAACGTGGTTGATGAGGATCATGACTCATATATCCTAATGCATAAATATGAACTAATGATGAAACAGTTAATACTGGTATTAACATTGAAACAGTTAATTCATCTATTATAAATGATCAATCTATTTCTAAGTATTCTACATAAATTCATTTACTTATATTTAATGTATAAATATTGTTATTTACTTAATTTTATTTCCATCTTCAAAAAAGATGGGAAACTATTACATCAAAATATAAATAATATGAAAATAATGCTGCTATTACTATTGTTGAAGTTGCTATTATTCCACTTCATTTTGGATTTGGTGTCATTCAACTTATAGTATATGATCTTGAACCTATACTACGTGATAATAAACCTGATAATATACTTCCTAATATTGGTAAAAAGATTGTTATAAATATCATTAAGCGTTATCTATGTTTATATGACCTCTTAATCTATAATAACTTACTAATATACTTAAACCATTTTTTTTACGAATCCAACTAATTGGATTCGACCTATTGCACTTTCTGCTCCTGCTATTATTATTATGATTAAACTATAAATTAAACCATCAACATCATCAAAATTGAATGCTGAGTTTAAAATATTTAATGTTAAACCTAATAACATTATTTCTATTGAAATAAATAATAATATTATATTTTTTCTATTAAAAATAAATCCTTTATATATAATTTTTTGATTGACTTAAAAATTAAGTCGACCTATTAAACCTTTAAAATTTTTATAATAATAATCCCCTATTAGGGATTATTATCGTCCTATTAAAAATAATAATAAAAAAATTGTTACCATTTAGATAAATTTTTTTTTAATTGATTATCAAATAATAAATAGTGTTAATTAGAGGGTGGTTAATTTAAGTTTAATAATAAATACATTCCCTTTTTTTTTACCCACCCCCTATATTATATTAAGATTATATAATTATTAATAAAAGGTGGGGGGGGGAGATGAATTAAATTTTGAATAACAAAATAAAATTAAACTAAAGGTAATGATCTATATTATGATAAAAGTTAAATAAATAAATATAAAATTATTATAAGTAATAGAAAAAGTTAAAATAAATAGAAAGAGTTTGATGTTGGCTCAGTGCGATTGCTATTCAGATGCATAATACATGCGAATCAAACGAGAATTAATCAAAAAAGGTTAAGGATTAAAGTGGTGTACTCGTGAGTATATAATGGTAATATGAACTATGTAAGGAAAATAAATAGTAAAATATTTATGAGGTTAAATACCTTTAAAGATGAAAGATCGAACATAGTCAAGCTATTATGAATATTAGGTAGTAGGATGTTTAATAGAACAACCTAGCCAAAGATATTAAGTTGGTTATTAGTGTAAGTCCAATCACGTTGACTATGAAAGAGCAGTCAATATCTTAATTAAGATACAGCAGTAAGGAATATTTGTCAATGAGCGAAAGCTTGAACAAGCAATCTGAAAAAGTGAAAAAAAATTTAATATACCGCCTTAGGGTGGTATGTGACTAAAAATAAAATTAAAATAGTAATATTTTAATAATAATAAATTTTAAATGATAAAATATAAAGCTTTAACATAATAGAAAATAATGATATTATATTATGAAATAGTTCTTACTAAATGGCGTGCCAGCAGTAGCGGTTATACGTCGAGAACAAGTAATGCACATTATAGGCTTAAAGGGTTAGTAGAATGGTCATAAAAAAAATAAATATATTTTTAATATATTTATTTGACTAGAGTACTTAAAAAAGATATATGAATTATAAGAGTAATGGTTAAATATAGTGATACTTATGAGACAACTAAGAAATGAAGATCTATATCAAAAAAGTACTGACATTGAGGAACGAAAGCTTAAGTAGCGAAACGGATTAGTAACCCGTATAGTTTAAGCAGTAAACGATGAATGTTAAAAATTAATTTAATTTGAAGTGAAAACGAAAACATTCCGCCTGGGAAGTATAAGCGCAAGCTATAAACTCAAAACAATAGACGGTATAAGTTATACACAGTGGATCATGTAGTTTAATTCGATAATCCGCGAGAACCTTACCATCCTTTGTATTTATTATTTTTAATATAACAAGTGTTACATAGCTGTCTTTAGTTCATGCCGTAAGGTATTAGGTTAAGTCCATTAATGAACAAAATCCTTCTTAATTAAATATTTTTTTTAATAATTAAAATATAAGGTCTATACACCCTTATTAATAGGATTAAGACAAGTCATCATGACCTTAATAGGATGGGCTATATACGTGATACAAATATACATACAAAATCAAGTAAGACCATAATTTTTAATTAAATTATTTTCAATGTCAAACAATAGATAGAAAATGTATAACACATAAGCTCTTAGAGCTTTATATAATATATGGATCATATACTGTAACTCGTATATGTGAAAAAGGAATTGTGAGTAATACGTAATAAAGCACATTACGGTGAAATATTCTCTTATGCGTACTAATCACTCATCATTCGCTTGAATAATTTACATACTAAAGTTTATAATTTCTTATAGATTATTATTTTCTATCATTTATTCTAATAATCTATATTTTTACTTTATAAATTATGTACTAAATTTGACAAGTGAGAAGTTGAAATATAGTTGTGGTAGAGGAATCTGCTGCGGGCTTTTAATAAATATTGACTATCCCCCCCCCATTAATTATTTAATATTTTTAAATTTTATATTTAAGTTAATTTAACTGGTTACCCACCACCCAACATTTTGTTGGGTATATAAAATTATAAGTTCTTATAGCTTAGTGGTAAAGCACTAAATTGAAGCTTTAGCTACATTGGTTCGATTCCTTTTAAGAACATTAAAATATTAAATAAATTTATATAAGTAATATAATTAAAACAATAAAAGAACTCAAATTTAGAGTTATAATAAATTATTAAAATGAACAATATAGTATTAGCAGGTAAATATATAGGTAGTGGTATAGCAACAATTGGTTTAGCAGGAGCAGGAGTAGGAATAGCAATAGTTTTTGCTGCATTAATTAATGGTACAAGCCGTAATCCTCAATTAAGATCACAATTATTCCAATACGCAATCTTAGGTTTTGCTTTAGCTGAAGCAACAGGACTATTCTGTCTTATGATTTCATTCTTATTATTATATGCTGTATAATAATTTTAATCATTAATATAGATTATTAAAATAATTTAACTATTCTTCCCCCCCCCCTCCTAATTATAATACTCTAAATTTTAATATTATAATTAAATTACTTAAAAAAATATTAGTTAATCCTCAGTATATATTTAACATTATTATAAAAGGTCGATATAGTGATATATAATATAATTAAATAGTAATCTATAAATAATAATATAGATTTAAAATAAATATAACAGTATTAGTTAATGAATTAAATTCAAAATCCTTTCTACCTCCCTCCAGACATAAAAATTAAATAATAATAATATTCTAACATCTACTAGATATAATAGAGTTTTCTATTATAATTAAGAGTATAATTTTATAAATAAATAAAATAGTAAAGTAAATATAAAGAGATCTATTTTGTATTTTGAGATTACAAATCTTTTAAAAAGATAACTTATAAAATTACAAAATTAAATAATTTAAGATGAGGAGGATACCTCATAAATAATATTGATAATAAATTAAGACCCCCCCCTGGGGGGGGGTCAGCCCGGGTGGGTAGATATAATTAATAAAATTCTAGTATAGATAAATAGGTAAAATTAGAATAGTTAAATAATTTAAATAAAATATATTATATTATAATAAATATAATAAATAATATATTAAAATTAGTGTAAATAGATTGCTTCTTTAATATATGAACAAGCTAAAATACAGAATACATAAGCTTGAATTAAAGCAATAGCACATTCTAGACACATAATACCAGTGAATATACCCCCACCATAGTTGGGGGGATCCTAAAACTAAGGCTAAAGGTATAAATCCTAATATAAAGAATAATACACCTGATGACATGAAATCAAAGATTAAACCACCTAAAATAACTAATAATAAGTGACCAGCAAGAATATTTGATCCAAGTCTTAATCCTAAACTAATACTACGAGCTATATATGATAATAATTCAATTATAACTAATACAGGAACTAAAGGTAATGAAGTACCAGCAGGAACAAATAATCCAAAGTATTCTAATTTAAAGTTATAGAAACCTAAAATAGTAACACCTAATCATATAATACTACTTAATGAAACAGTAAATACTAAATGTGACATTATTGCAAAATTATAAGGAATCATACTAAATAAATTACTTACTAATATGAATACAAATAATACGTAAATTAATGGGAAATAATATTGTCCTGATATTCCTATTTGATTATATACCATACTTTGTATAGTACTATACATTGATTCTACACTTATTGATCATTTTGATGGAATAATTCCATTATTATTAATACTTAATGTATGTAATGCCATTATAATACTAAATACTATAATTGTATATACACTAAAGTTTGTAATACTTAATCATGAGATATCTACAAATGATGATGTTAATGAAATATATTTATTTATTTCAAATTGTTCTAATGGTGACATTATAATTATATTGTTCATTTCTTTTTTATTATTTTAAGATATTAAAAATTAATATTTTTTTTAATTATTTACTTTTTTAATTACTTTGATTTTTAATTAATCTTTTTAAAAAAGTATCATTTTATTATTAAATATAAAATGTTTATTAAATAATATTTAAATATAAAATATTATTATCTTTTAAGTATTTATAATTTAGTTATAAAAATACGTGATAAAAAGATAAATAATATTCTAGGTAAAATATAATGTGAAAAGATTATAATTAAAATTAATATAAATGATAAACCATATACTAATTGATTTATAAAATAAAATGGTACTAATTGAGGCATTACTTTATTATTCTTTATTATGATCTTAATTAAATATAGATAAAATATTTAATTGATCATAGATTTTTGAGTTATTATTATTATACTCTTCTTATTTTTTATTTCTTATCTATGAGAAATTTTATAAAGTCTTTATCTTTTATCTTAAATTATCCCCCCCACCCTACGGGGGGGGGCCATAGATAATTATATCATCTTTTTAATGATATTATAAATTAAACTTTATTACTTATAATAAATTCATCCACCCAACTTTTAATTTAAAACTATTTTCCAGTGGCGGAGATTTATAAGATGAGAATAGTTAAATCTAAATTTAACTCCGTCGGTACGGGGGTTTTTATAATAGAGCCTTCCGGCTTGGAGTAAAAATAAATAATATTTATAAATGACCTAATTGAATTTTAACATTAAATTTACCATTTTTATTAATATTATTAGTATTAGATATTGATATATTTGATTTATAACTATTTAATTTAAAATTTAAATTATTAGCTGTTAAAGTATTATGTTTTAATGAACCTTATAAGAATATTGATAATTATCCCTATATAAAAGGGATAATCGTCCATTATATTTAATATATCTTAATTTACGAGCTGTACTTAAAGATTTAGCTAATTTACCTGTAAATTTAAAACTGTATCCATAAAATAACTTTTCCCACCTTTTATAAGGTGGGAATCGACCAATAATATATTTATTATTTAATAAATTTCAAATAGTATTATTAATATTTAAATATTCTTTAATATTATTTAAATTATTAGCATTATTAGTTAAATTAGATAATACATTATTATTTAAAATATTTAATGCTAATAATTTATATTTATTAGTATTTAACATTATACTTATACGATCTAATAATGTAATATTATTATTTAATATAGTTGTATATTCTTTTTTATAAGTATTAAATTCATTAATATTATTACTAATATTTTTACTAAAAATATCATTATTAAAATAATCATATTTTAATATAATTGGTTCTATTGTTACATTTTTATTATATAATTTTGATAATATTGAATTTAAATTATTTTTAGTTTCTTTATTACCATTACTTTATAAACTAATCCACCATAAAATGGTGGAGCCTATAATATTATCAATCATACGTATTAATAATATATTATTATTTATAGGTGTTGATGAAATTATTTGATTAACTAAAGTTTGATTTTTATTATAACTATTATATATAAATATTATTATATTTAAATTATTTTTAGTTTCTTTAAATATTGGTTTACTTATTAAATATTTAATATTTTTATAATTATAATTATTAATTGCTTTAATTTTACTATTAAAATATTTTACTAATATATTACCTTATTATTTATTCCACCTTAATTAAGGTGGGATCCAATTATATTATTTTTTAATACTATATTCATTAAATTATTATTATTATATTTATATATATTATGAATATAATCATTATTATTATTATAATTTTGTATTCTTAATTTATTATTTTTTAATTTTCTTATTAATGATATACTTTGATCTTCATTTTTTACTAATTTTGAACCTGCTGGAGATAACCCCCACCCAGAGGGGGGGGGATCCTAAATTTTTATTTATTATTTCAAATTATTTGAGGTTAAATTAACCTCGTTCTTTTATTTGATAAATTTTAGTTCATATTAATTTAATAACTTATTTATTCCCTTTTATATTAGGGAATCGTACTATTGATTTTAATATTTCTCTTTTCATTTATTTACTGTTAATTGATTTTCATAATATTTACATTACCAACCTTAATTATATTAAATTATAGTGGTGTTTTAATTATTTTTACTAAAAAGGATTTCATTTTATGATCACCATTTTTTTTATGGTTTTATTCCTTTTATTGATTTTATTATTTATTTAATAAATTTTATATTTAATATTACTTATATTAAATACTTAGAGAAGGAATTGAACCTACATTCTCCGCTCATGAAGCGGGGGTTTTAACCTATTAAACTATCTAAGCTAGACCTATTAAATAATATCTTTTATCCCTCCCTCTCTCTTTTTATTTTTTAGTTTTTTAAAGTGTGTGGTTAAGGATCCCCCCCCCCTTTTAGGGGGGGGGGTTATCTCCTCAGGAAATCATTTAATGGATTATTTTATTTATTTTATAATTAAGGGTAAATACAGAGAATTGAACTCTGATAGTATGTACCACAAACATATGTTTTACCTTTAAACTATATCTACCTCATAATAAAATTATATATAATAATATATGGAACCAATGGGAATTGAACCCATGTTATAGATATGCAAAATCTATGTTTTACCAGTTAAACTATAATCCCATAATAAAATATTCATAATATCACCTATAATATCAAAGGTTGCCAGGGGGCTAAAATATTGTTTATAATTATATTATCCTAAAGATATCCCCCCTAAGGGGGGGGGGATCCTATCCCAATAATAAATGATAAGGGAGATAGTATAAAAATAAAATAAAATAAAATAAAATATTATAGATAATGTCCATACAATCGAAGATAAGAGTAAGGTCTTAATAAAATGATAATAATCATTACTTATATATCATATATAAACAAATAATAATATTAAATATTATAACCGAACTGGGTGGGTAAATAAAATAAAAAATAGAAGAATAGTTAATAGAAAATAAAGTTTTAAAATTTCCCCCCCCTACGGGGGGGGGCCACATCATAAAATATGAGCCCATTCGGACTGTAGTAAAAATAATAAGAAATTATGAATATAAACTTAAATAATGATCTGATTTTACTTTAATATTGTTTTTAAGAATATAAAGAGCTTTATTATTAATTTCAAAAATAAAACCAACAGTTAATAATAATAAGAATAATAATATTATTGTTAAACCATAAGAATTAGTATGATATAAAGCTAAACTATAAGGTAAAAGACTAGTAACTTCAAATAAAAAGAATAATCCCCTTAAAAGGGATTAATCGTTCTAGATCAAAAGGTAAGAATAAAATAGCAATTAAAATAAATGATACAGTAAAAGCTATTCTAGTTTGAGTAAAACTTGATAAACCACATTCAAATGGTCCAGTTTTATCACCATAAGTATTAGTCTCTGAGAATAAAATATTAACGACTAGTAATGCATTCTAAAAAAAAGTTTAAAATCCCCTACTTAATAAAAAGAGGGGAAGCTAAACCAACTATAGGAATTAATATTATAAAGATATATAAAGTATTGTTAAAATTAAACATTTATTTATTTATATAATAATATTCAACTATATGTGTTCCATTGTTAGCTATATCTAATCCAAAATTTTTTATACGACCATCTACAAAAGATGGTCGTCCAACTGTTATACTCATTATTATCATAATAATAATACTTATTACTATTGATAATATTGGTGTTATTTTAATATTTTGATAATTTTTATTATACATATTTTTTCAAATATTAATAATTTTCATATTATTATTAGTATCTGTTACTATTAAATTTTTAACAATAAAGATATAATAATAAATTGTTATTGCACTACTTAATAATACTAATATTCCTATAAATAAGTATGAACTATTTATTCCTGTTAATAATACATAATATTTAGCATAGAAACCAGTTAGTGGAGGAATACCAATTAATGATGATAATACAACTATATAACTAAAACCTAAATATGGATTAATAAATAAATAACCATATAAATCTTTAACAAATTCTATAGGTACATTAATACTACTTCTAGGACGTAAGTTATTAGTATATAATTGATTTAATGTTTTAGTATTACTATAATATAAACCTAATTAAAATTATTATTAAATTATCCCTATATAAAGGGATAATCGTCCATTAACTAATATTAATACAAATCATACTATATGTGTTAAACTATATTGATAAATATTAAATAAATAAGTTGATAAAGTAGAATTATTATTACTTAATATTACAAATATAAAATATCCTGAATTTACTATTATAATCCCCTTTTTAAAAAAGGGGGGGAAACTAAACCACTATAACCTTATAAATAACAAATTCACCTATAAAGGTGAATCGTCCAATAATACGTTTAATAGTAAATTGACCTAAACCACCTATAGCACCAAATATAATTGAAATGATAGAAATAAGGGCTAAGAATAAAGGAATATTATAAACAATATAATTTGATGATAATAAATTAACATAATTATTATTATAAATAAATGATGAATTTGAAATTAAAGTATAAATAACTGTTAATATACTTATTTTTGCAATAATACTTATTCAAATAGTAATTATAGTAGGTGTATTAGCATAAATATTAATTAATCAATTATGGAATGGTGCTGTACCTATTTTAAAGAATAAACCTTGGATATTGCCCTCCCCCTAAAAAAGGGGGGAGGCCTATTAAAATAAATAAATATGATAAGAAAATAATATTATTATTTAATAATGTATTATTATTATACATTTGATAAATATCACTCATATTTACTAATCCTGTTTCACTATATAAGATTGTAAATCCTAATAATACAAATATTGAACCTTTTATTTAAACTCTCATATCCGTAATATGGATATGGGAGCCTACACTACCTAATAAGAAATAATATAAACCATTTTAGATTTCCCACCCTAGAGGGGGGGGGGGACCCTGATTTAGTACTATTATATGATTTATTAAATATTGTAGTAATTAAATATAATGTATAACTTTGTAATTCTAATGTTACAAATATAACTATAATATTATTTCATTGCATAAATAATATTATACCAAATAAATTTAATAGTATTAAAATAATTAATTCATTATAACCATTATGGCCTTAACCATAATGGGACTCTATTGGACCACGTAATATTTTAACTTATAATTTTTAAACTTCCCACATCACCTTAAGAGATGGGGGGGAAGCAGGATTATTTCCAAATAAATTTACTTTTAAATTATCCAATGTATTATCTTTATTCATTGTATTTACATTATAAAGATATTCTTTTATGATATATAAATATACTATTGCTATAATAAATATTAATACTTCTATTAATTTAGTATAACTTGTTACTATAAATATATCATTATATATTGATAAACCATTATTTATAAAATCTTTTTTATGACCATTTAAATAAATGGTCGATCTAAATGTATACTATCATATAATATTACTATTATTTGTATTAATAATATTATACCTATACGATAGATTTCTTTAACTTCAGGAGGATTATTCCCCACTATTATGTGGGGATTCTTTTATTGTTTTTAAATTAAATGTTGATAAAATTAAAATTAATGTACCTAATACTAACATTTACTTATTTTTTTTTTATTACTGTAATTACAGTTTATTTTTCATGAATAGTTAATTCTTTTTACAATATTATTTAATAAAATAATAAGGTCAATTTTATTAATTGATAATTATTTTTATTAATTTATTATTCTTTAATTACTCCCCCCACTTGGGGGGGGGTATACTTTATTTTATTATTAACTATTTACTTTGTTGTCCAATATAGAATAATATATTTTCTAACATTGTTATTGCTGGTAATAATATTATAAAGTATGAGAAATAGAATATTGTAGCAAATTGACCTAATGCTATAAATGGTACTTCAATATGTTGTGAACCTAATGCACCTAATAATAAGAAATTACATAAGAATAATCCATATAATAATTTTGATAATACTTTAAATGCATTACCTCTTACTATACTACGATCACTTATTGGTAAAATCATTAATATTAAGATAGCAGCTACCATAGCTATTACCCCTCCTAATTTTGAAGGAATTGCTCTTAATATAGCATAGAATGGTAATAAATAGAATTCAGGTACAATTGATGCAGGAGTCACCATTGGATTAGCTGGTATATAATTGTCAGGGTGCAAAAAATTAGAGATTTTTATAAATTTCTAATTAACGGACTATATCTTTATAAAATCTTACTATTTCATTTTTTATCAAATTTATTTCAAGCTTTTAATAATAAAGAACCTTTTGAAGCTCTGAAAGCTTGTTTATTATAATAATCATAGAATTCTTTAATTAAAAATAAACGTCTACCTTTAAATGATCTAGATGGATTAATTTTATTATAATTATAGTAATTCAAATGTAACATTTCATTTCCTAAATAAATCCCCCCACAACCATTGGTTGTGGGGAGCCTATAACTCATTTATAATAACCATTCTGAGCTTTATCATAATAAATATTACCTCCAAATATATTATAAAAAGGTTCTACATCAACTAATAATTTATTAGTTACACTAATTATTAGCTGAGGTCTTATTTTTAATTTATTATCCACTTAATATTACCTCCTACTCCCCAACCTAAGGTTGGGGGGGAGTCTTTATTTCTATAATAATAATTAATAGTTCCATCAGCATCAAAAAATCCAGAAAATCAAGCATTATCTACTGTTAATTCTATTGGATTTATTACTTTAATATCTAAAATATCACAAACGTTAATTAATTGGGTAAATCTTTTAGTATTACGAATGTTACCATTAATTGCATTAATTAATTTAATCATACCCTCTTTATTTTGTAATCTATATCTAATAGCCTTTATCCTCCCCAATCTAAGGTTGGGAGGCTTTAACTCCTGAACGTAATTTAACTGAGCCTGAGAAGATTACCCCACTGGTGGGGGGGGGGATCCTCCAAATTTATTTTGGATTTGAATTAACATTTTTTCATCTTCTAAACCTACTGTTATTTCACATGATGTATAGCCTTGTTTAGATACTCTTAAATAACCATCACCATCGATTAAACCGGCTAATCATTGATTAAATTTAATATGATCGTCTTTATTAGATAAATTTTCTATAATTGATGGAATCATAAATTTATAAATTAAAATATTTTTATAGTGAATAATAGAATTCTTTATGTATAATAAATTTTTCTTTAATAAGGCCTTACTATAAAATAATAAGGCTTCACAAAGTCCCCACCCCCAATAATTGATTGGGGGTAGATTTTGATAGATTTTATATATGCGTATAGTCTCTGAGATTCCTACTATATTAAACAATAATTGTTTATATTTGGTTATCTGCTGATTAAATTCTTTTAAATATGATTTTACTATAATGGGATTAGCATAAAACATAATTTTATAAAAATTTATGGTCTCCATTTTTATAGGAGTCTGAATTAAATCACTTATAATTATAGTTATATTTAAAATTAATAAATTATTTATTCAATTTATTGAATTCTTCCAGCATATAGCATAAAATGTTATCAATATTATTATAATTGATACAGGCCACTCTTGACCTAAAGTATTTGGATTAAAGAATACAAATGCACTATATACAAATAAGAATACAAATACTGTAACTAAATCTTTGAATATAAAGTAAGGACTAAAAGGTAAACGATCTATATTTCCAATTTAAATTTTAATATCACCTCTATAAGAGGTGATCGTCCTGTTATACCTAATGGATTTGATGATCCATGTTCATGGAAAGCAATAAAATGCATTATTGTTAATGCTGCTAATACAAATGGTAATAAATAATGTAATGCAAAGAAACGTTGTAATGTTGGATTACCTACACTTGGACCACCTCAAATGACACTAAGATTATATTATAATTAGAAGTTATAATATAACTAATAAAACTTTTAAATTTTTATTATACACTTTTTCACAAAAGTGATTAGACTATTTCTTAAACCAATTTAATTTTAATTAATTAAATTTACTGGTTTTCGGGTTCTCATGTTGAGATTATTGTTGATATTACTCACTCATTAGTCGTTGAATGTTTTTTACTTATCTTAGATATCAAGTAAAATTCCACTGCAAATTATCTTCTACAAATGAAGACTTCCTTGCAATTCTCCCGATTTACCTATAAAATATTACTATTTTAAGGAGCCATAAAATGATTAAATATTAGCTTCACCGGGCCGGGGGGGGCCCGGAGGAAAATTAAAATCTTTATATCTATAACTTTCTTTTAAATATTTAATTCATTTTTCATATTGAATTAATTTATAACCTAGTAAAGGATAATTACCATTAAAAGAAAAAAATTAATTACTTCTTGTACATCTTTAATTGAACTTAAAGTTAACATACAATAATGCTTATCATATAAATAGATTTTTTTAGTACTTTTTAATAATAAGGCTATTGATTCAAATAATGGTCTATCAAGTTTTTGAGTTAATTGATAGCATGCATCTTTATTAATTGATTTTATTAAAAATGAACCATCTGCCATAGTAAAACCTACTAATCAATTTTTAAAAAATGGTAAATTTAAATAATCTTCCGTTGTTCTAGGTAATGTTTTTAGTAATGGTATTTCTGTTGGTATTTCACTATAGATTTTTATATTATTTTTTAAAATATATAATATTTTATTATATTGTTGAGCTCTATTTTTTGTTATAAAAAATAACCCATGATGTTCTAATAATGGTATTAAAATATATTGTAAATCTGTTTTAGAGATTATGTATCTTGCATATTTTTCACCTTTTGAATGATAGATTGATAGATGACCTATTTTTAATACTTCTTTAAAATATTCTAAAGTAGAATAATCTCTCATATGTAAATTTATTACTAACTTTATTCTTATATAACCTTTAGTAGTTCTACCTACATGAATATAACCATCTCCATCAATAAAACCTAGTGAACTATCCCCCCCCTCATGAGGGGGGGGGACCCTATAAACATTTCCCCCCCCCTGGGGGGGTATTTTAAGTGAATCTATTTTTTATTTCTTTTTTTATTTTCTTTAATTTTATTGCATAATCAGTAATTATCCCAAAAGTTGGTAATAATATTTCAATATTGGTTGGTGACTCAACTACATCTTGTCCTATATAAGGTATTGCACTCATTAAATTAGTAATTACTGTTGCACCTCATAATGACATTTGTCCCATTGGTAATACATAACCCATGAACCCTGTAATGATTAATAATAAGAATATTATTACTCCTATTATTCATACAGCTACTCTAGGTGATTTATATGAACCGTAATATATTCCACGTGCCATATGTGCATATATTAATATGAAGAAAAATGCTGCTCCATTAGCATGTGCATATCTTAAAGCTCAACCACTTGAAACATCTCTCATTATGTGTTCAACTGATATAAATGCTAATTCTAAGTTTGATGAATAGTGCATTGCTAAGAATATTCCTGTTCCTAATTGAATTACTAAACATAATCCTAATAATGATCCGATATTTCATCAATATGATATTGTACTTGGTTGTGGTGAATCTATTAAATAACTATTTGCTAAACCTAAAAATTCATTCTTTTTACGTAATGCCATTTTTTTTTTTAATTTTAGTTATTAAATATTATTTCTTTAATAAATTTTTCTTTTTTTTTATTTTTATATCTTTATCTTATTTCGGTATTACAACCGCTTATATGGTCTACTTTGATTTATTATTACTTATAATGTTAATTCTTATTAAGATCTTAAGGAAAATTTTCCCCCCAGGGTAATCCTGTGGAGCTACCACCATGGTGATGGTGGAATCCTTAATAAATAAAAATAGAAGACTTCCCAACCGAAGGGGGGTAAGATTTTAATTTTATATTAAACTATTTATATAAGTAAATATATTAGATTAATATTATTAATTATTATAATAAAAAATAAGAGTGTAGTTTAATTGGTAAAACTTTAGGCTTCAATCCTAACATTAATGGTTCAAGTCCTTTCATTCTTGAAATCCTTATAATTTTAATAGAGAATTAAGAGCCTTACCCCCCCTCTATGGGGGGTAATTAAATTTTTATTAAAAAGTAAGTTAATAATATAACTTAAAGGAGGAATAATTATAAATTATTAATATAATGAAAAGTCTAAATAATAATAAAATAATAAATTAAGGTACTTAATAGAAATTAATATATTAAGGATTATAAATCCTTAATTAAATGTAATAAATTATAAATTACCCTAACCTATGGTTGGGGAGGTTTATAATAAATCCTTAAATATTAAATTATTAATCTTTTGATTAAAAGTGAAATAAATAAAGAATAATTATTTACTTATTCTTTTAATACAAAAATTAGCTTATTATATTAATACAATTGATTGTGGCGAAATTGGCTAACGCAATAAGTTTAGGTCTTATCTATATATAGGTTCAAATCCTATCAATCAATAATTTATTATAATTATTTAGCATTCTTAATTTAATTGGTAAAATAATAATCTACGAAGTTATAGATATAGGTTCAATTCCTATAGAATGTATTAAATTTACTTCTATTGTTATATTTAAGTCTTAATGGATTCGAACCAATAACTTTTGACTTATCAAGTCAACACTCTAACCCTTGAGTTAAAGACTTATTACTTTTAAATATTTTATCCTATAGATACCCCCCCCCATCTATGGTGGGGGTAAATACTATTTCATCTACATCGTAGAAGCTTTTATAGTTCAATTGGTAGAACAAAGACCTTCTAAGTCTTGTATTAAGGTTCGATTCCTTATAAAAGTATTTTATTTTATCATAATCTACCCCCCCCCCTATTATTTTAATAATTATATGATGTTAAGGGGGGGGGGGCTTATATTCATAAAAAAGGATTATCATTAAAGATAATGGTAAGCTTTATTTTTATTTAATAACTGTCTCTATCCCCTTAGGTTATTAATTAAGCTTTTTATGAGTATAGTTGGATTCGAACCAACATTAAATTGCTTAAAAGACAATTGTTCTACCATTAAACTATATACCCTCTATTTGATTGTTTATAATAATTATTAGACTCTCACACTCCCCCCCTATAAATTTGAGGGGTTTTATTAATATAAGAGGGGGGGGGGAGGTATATTATTTTTATTGAATTGGAAAGATTCGAACTTTCATAAACCTAACTCAAATCTAGGTGACTTACCTATTAGTCTACAATTCAAAAGATCCCCCCCCCTACCTTAGGTGGGGGGGTAGAAAAAGATAAATTATATTTTTATATCGATCTTTATCAAGAGAAGGTTTTATATATTTATAAATTATCTACAAGGTAGAAGTAGGTTATATATTTATTATAGCCTATCCCAACAGATAAAATTTAATCTATTATTATACCAATCAAAGGACTTGAACCTCTAAACTTTAAGTAACTCATTTTAAGTGAGTCGTGTCTACCATTTCCACCAGATTGGCTTATAATTTAATAAATTCTATAAAGTTACAGAGAATTGAACTCCGATAGGATCATTATGAGTGATCTGTTTTAACCATTAAACTATAACTTTTATTTTTATTACTTATACTTTAAACTTTTTTCACTTATATTATTAATAGTATCTATATTTTTAAAGATTAATAAAAATAGTCTATCTGCTCTATCTTAACATAGATAAATAAGTGATTATTTAAGCAATAATACGATTTGAACGTATAGTATAAGATCATGAGTCTTATGTGTTACCTAAAATTACACTATATTGCATATTATTTACTTATATATTAAATATAAAAGAATAATAAATTATAATATACTTATAAATATAAAAATTGTTATATAAATAATCTTAACTGGAATCGAACCAGTACTATTAGAATGAAGCTCTAATGTCTTAACCATTTGACTATAAGATCAGAATTAATCATTATAAAAATAAGTTACCAATCTTCTTAAGAAGATTGATTATTATCGGATAAGATGGGGTTCGAACCCATAAGAATCTTCATTCAACTATTTAGCAAATAGTCTGCTTTACCTAATGGCGACTTATCCTTTATTAATTAAATAAAGCTCTCTTTAGTTATATTAATATTTTATATTTTATGATATTATGTTAATAATTGAATTTTATTAAACGAATCTGACCTGAGTCGAACAGGCATCCTTTCGCGTGACAAGCAAACACTTTACATTAAGCTACAGATCCCTTTAAATTATTAATATTTATATCCTGGTCCCCCCCCCAAATTTTTAATTAAGTGATAAGGGGGGGGGGGGACTTTTTAGAAGAGGAGGAGATAAGATATAAATTCAATTAAATTAAAAGGTAGTATTAAAATTTAATTACTATATTTAATATATAATTATTACTTATAAATAGTAAATATTTATTTTAAATAAATATTTAATAAAACCCTGCACCAAACAGAGTAGTATTTTAATTTAAATTGATAGAATATATAATTGGATTTAATATAAGTAAATAAATATAATAAGAGGATATAAATATTAGTGAATAAAGGGAATGTATAATAATACATCTTTAGGAGTGAATAAATTATTATATTTATATATAATATTCTTTATTAAAAAAAAAGGAGGGTGGTAGGTTAATTAATATTAAAAGGATATGTGTCTGAGTGGTTTAAAGTATAACATTTGAGTCGTTATGTATTTTTTTTAAATACCGTAAGTTCGAATCTTACCATATCCGTAATAATTAAATAAAATAATTTAATATCTTATAATTTATAAATATCTAAAAATAATAAATTAAATATTAAAATAAAAAAGACAAATAATTATCCGACTAATTGATAACCAAAATACCATAATTTGAAAAGGTATTAACACCCCCCCCTCTTAAAAGAGGAGTTTACATAATATCCATAAAGATTATATTTTAATAAAAAGTGAAAAGGTTTCTCTTATAAATTTAATGTTAAATAATCATTATAAAATCTTCTACATCAACTTCATCTAAATTAAAATATAAACAGTATTTTTCTTTTTGATAAACGATAATGCTTATCATCATAAGTTGGGGTCAACCTAACAATCGTCATCAATAGCTGCTGCCCACCAAATCGTACGTGATAGTTTCCCATCATACGGCTTTCAACCTTTAACAGAACTATTTTCCTCTATAAACTATTACTAATACTTCTTCAACGATGAATAGTTAATTTCTTCGTTATCATAAACAGCCACTATTAAATTTATTCATTTTTATTATTATTAGGTTTTCTTGTGGTAGCCTTTTTGAATAATAATATCTCTTCAGCAGACATAGTGTTGTTGTGTAATTTAATATGATGATCCTTATATAAAGGTACCTGTTTACGATTTATAGCTTGCAGTTGTTTTGTGAAAAATCTAATTTGTTAGCTTTAGATTTAAGATCTTTTATATGTCTAACATGATGCATTTCAACATTATCAGAACTACCACAAACAATACAAATTTTAAATAAATTTGATTGGGTGAATTTGTTATTTCAATTTACTATAACATCTTCTAATCAAGTTTTATGAATTATTGTAGCCTTACCTCATAAATTTAGGGTACAAATAAAACAAAATCTATAAAAGGTGAATGTAAAGGTTAAGCTTAATATAAATTAAATTAAATTAAATTAAATTAAATAAAGAATAGTTAAAACTGTAAAAGATAATAAAAAATAAATTATTTATTATTTATTTAAGCCCCCCCCTATCAAGGGGGGGGGAATAAAGAAGTAATTTTCCAATGATAGATAACCCATAATAAAGGGTAAATATCTTAAGGAAATAAATTAGAATAAATAAATTACATTTGATAAATTAGTATATAATCCAATAAAGAATAAAAAGGTGAATAACCATCTTAAAAAAGATGGTCGACCTTTTAAAATAAATATAGGATAAATACCTAATAATAAACAAGGTAAAATAGTAGATAACATTAAGATTGATTCTCTATTAGTTAAATCTTTAGTTAAATTTAAATAAGGAGATTTAATACCACCAGTTAATCTACTAGTTAATTTCATTTGGTAAGTAGCAGATAATAAGATACTAAATGCAGCTAAAGTAGTAAATATAGGTGAACGTTGGAATGCACCAGTTAAACTTAAGAATTCACCAATAAAATTACCACTTAAAGGAGTACCAACATTAGCGAATGATAATATTAATAAATATAAAGCAAATACAGGCATAAATGTTAATAAACCTTGATAATACATTAATATACGAGTATGATATCTATCATATAAAATACCTCCAACAGCAATAAATAAACCAGGTGAAATAAATCCATGTGATAATGATAATAAATAACTACCTTCAATACCTATAATATTATTTGCAAATACACCTATAATACATACTCCCATATGACTAATTGAACTATAAGCAATAATAACTTTTAAATCAATTTGAGCTAAAGTAGTCAAACTAGTATAAATAATAGTTAAAATACAAATAATATATACAGTAGGATAAAAGATTATTGATGCTTCAGCTAAGAAAGGTAATAATCAACGTATTATTAAATATACTGTTAATTTTAATATTAAACCATAAATAAAAGATAATCCCCCCTTATAAAGGGATTATCGTCCAGCTAATATTATTGAACCACCTAAAGGAGATTCTGAATGTACTACAGGTAATCATACATGGAATGGGAATAATGGTGTTTTAACTAATATTCCTAACATTATACCAATTCATAATAAAATTTGTAAATCTAATGATAATATAAATTGTGAATAAATTAAACATGATGTTGTATTTATCATATATGTTGTTATTACTATTGCTAATAACATAAATAATGAACTAGTAAATGTAAAGACTAATACATAATATGCTGCTTTTTCTTTATTATTTGCACCATAAATACCATTGGGGTGTTCCCCCCCATTAGGGGGGAACCTATTAATATAAATAATGGTATTAATGATACTTCAAAGAAAATATAAAATGATAATAAATCTATACATAAATAATTGATTAATAATATTATTCCTTTATTTTATTTTTACAATCCAACTCTATAAGAGTTGGTCGTCCTAATAATAATATTAATATATTATATATTCCTAAGGAAAATCCCCCCTAAGGGGGGGATCCTATATTATTTTTTATATTATTTCAATTAGATAATAGACTAATAGGTATTATTATTACAGTTAATAATACTAAATATAATGAAATACTATCTAAACCTAATGAAATATTATAAAGATTTGTTATTAATTGATAACCATTGATACTTTTTTATTCAACTTAACCCCTTATTAGGTTAAGTCGACTACTTTCATATGAATATCATCAATATATTATTATATACATACTTATTACTGAAATTTTTTATTTGCCATTATAAAATGGCGACACAGATAAAATTAAACTTAATTGTCTAATTAATTTAGGTCAAATACTTGTTATTATATCTTTATTATTGATTCCTATTATTGATAAAAATCCTAAAATGATTATATATAATCCCATTAACTTTTATATTAAATTATTCTCTTTTATATCATTATATATTAATTATATTTAATAATTTTAACAAATTAAGAATAGTAAGAATTTATATTATTATATTAATATTAGATTAATATTCCCCCCAACCATAGGTTGGGGGGGGGAATAAAAGAATTATTAATTAAATTAATAAAGAATTAGAAAATCATAAATTAATTATGATCCTCATCAATAGAATACTACGAATAGTATTAATCAAACCACATCAACAAAATGTCAATAAATAACTGCTAATTCATATCCAATATGATGTGAACTTGTAAGTTGATAGCTATATATTCTTCAGAATGATATTGATAAGAATATTACCCCAATCATGATATGTATAGCATGGAATCCTGTACCTAAATAGAATACTGATCCAAAGATACCATCAGCGATTGTGAATGAAGCTGTTGTATATTCTATGTATTGACATAACATAAATGCTACAGCTAATAATATTGTTAAGAATAAACCAAATAATACTTGGAATCTATTACCACCGTTAATTAAATAATGATGACTATAAGTTAAAGTAGCACCTGATGATAATAATAATATTGTATTTAATAATGGTAAGTCTGTAGGACCTATAGCTTCAATACCTACTGGTGGTCATACTGCACCTATTTCAACTGTAGGACTAATAGCTGAATGACCAAAAGCTCAGAATATACCAATGAAGAATAATGCCTCTGAAACAACAAATAAGATGAATCCTTAGGAGATACCCCCCAAATAAGGGGGGGATCCTAAATTAATACCATTTCTAACAGCTAAAGTATGGTTACCTAAATAAGTACCTTCAGCTACTATATCTCTAAATCATAAAAACATTGAATAAGCTACACAAACAATTCCTAATATTTATTTTTATAATCCAACTCCCTAAGAGTTGGATCGTCCTAAAATAACTCAAATACTAAAGTAAAAACAATCCACCTCATAAAGGTGAATCGGCTTGATTGTATGTAACCATGACTTGTTAAAGCTGTATTCATAGCTAATCCAAATAAACTAAATGATGAGAAGAATGGTCATGGTGAATTTTCAACTAAATGGAAAGGATGTAATTGATAATTTTGTCTATAAATATTTAACATAATATTTGATTTATTATTCATTTTAATATCTTTTTTAAATATATTTTTTTTTATTTTAAATTATTATTATTTTATAATCATAATATTTATAATATTATTATTTATTAAATTATATAATTAATCCCAACCAAAGGTTGGGACAGATTTTAAATTTAATATAAATTAATATTAATCATTCTTAATGATAACCTAAAAATTATTATTTACCAATTTTTATTAATTTTACCCACAATAAAATATTGTGGCTAATTTGGTATTATATATTTCAGATGAGCTAGAATCGAACTAACTAAGTTCTCCACCCAAAGAAGACGCCTAACCGGTTGGCTTTCATCTGTAAAATAATAACAATCAAAAAATATTTCCAATAATAAATTAATAAGGGGGGGGTAGTAATAGATTTTATTAATTTTGATAGAAATAATAATGAATATTATAAGTAATAAATAAAATAGTAAGAAAAAATAAGAGATTAGTTTAATTGGTATAACGTCCATCTTACACGTGGAAGATTATAGGTTCAAATCCTATATCTCTTATAAAAAATAAAAAATGAATGAGAAGGGAATCGAACCCATGAAGATGAAAATCACTGAGTTTACAGCTCAGCTCCATTTACCAACAATGAAAACCCATTCAAATAAAGATACCAAGTTAGGGACTTGAACCCCAATATGTCGATTACAAAACGACCGCTTTACCAATTAAGCTAACTTAGCTAAGTCAACCTAAAATCATCAAGAGTAATTCCTAGCGTAATTAATAAATTCCCCCCCCTTAGGGGGGGGGGAATAAATAAAGAAAGATAAGAAATCATTTAGTGATATTAATATTAGATACCCCCCCCCTTAGGGGGGGGGTTTATCGAAATAACTAATTATACAATTAACAGAAAAATCTGTTTCGATAAGATTATCTAAAATACAGGATTAAACCTGAGAAGTTATTATCTATAACTTATTAATAGTATCTATTTAGAAAACCGATTCAAACTTGATAAGCTATCAGTTTTTATCATTTATCAATTTAGCTACTCTACTGTGATTATTAAATTATAATGAAAAATTAACCAAATAAATTGGTTTTAATAATCAATAGATACACCATTGATTGATTTATATTAATCCTTTCGTACTAAATATAAGTTTTCATTTGATACACACCTATAGATGATAAGAACCATACTGTTTTACAACGTATTTAACCCAACTCACGTAACCCTTTAATAGACGAACAGTCTAACCCTTACTAGCTACTACACCAGTAGGATGGGTTGAGTCGACATCGAGGTGCCAAACATGGTTTACAATTTGTACTCTTTCACCATATTAGCCTGTTATCCCTAGCGTAACTTTTATCCGTTATCATTGTACTATACTAATTAGTAGCAATTGTTCACTATACCATACTTACGTACTTGTTTCATTTGTAGATGTTACAATTATAATGTGATTATGCTATTACACTTAATATAAGATGTTTTCATCTTATTGATTTCTAGATCAATTTATATCACATTTAATCTTTTCTATTATTTAATTTAAATTTACTTTCGTATCTTTAAATATATTTAATTATTATAAAGACTATGTCTTCTTTTTATTATTATTTTAAGATTTTTTATCTTTTATATTATCTGGACATATTCAGATACTTTTGCTGAAATGTGCGCCCCACACAAACTATCATATAGAGAATGTCACTTATTTTTATTAGAATATTTTCATAATAATAGATAAAATATTATTTTATCTTTTTCTCAGTTTAGACATATCATAAATACATAATAGGTTTCTCATACTTGGTTTTTTATCACACAAATTTCTTTTAATCAAATACCTAATAGTTCTGAATAGTATTTATAATATCTCAATCTATCTATACATAGTAAAGTTGCATAGGGTCTTTCTGTCAATCTATAGGTACACGGTATCTTCACCGCGAATCCAATTTCACTGAGTTTATGGTTGATACAGTTATAGCATCATTACGTCATTCATGCAGGACCGTATTTAGCGGACAATGAATTTCGCTACATTATGATCCTCACGTTAAGACCGCTATTTTCTAGTTATTAGATTTAGTACATAATCACACTAAATATTATTTACTAGAATGGAGCAGAGTTCACACTATATACTATTATTCTTATTTTTGCATAGTGCTGTGTTTTTAGTAAACAGTTGTGCTATCTTGTTTCTTAGAAGATTAAAATATAATTTTAAATTATATTTAACTACTAAAATAATAAAATTAATTATTAATTTAGTATATCTTATTCTGTTTTGACTAACATTTAGAATTATTTTTGCCTAGTTCATTAACCATAATTTTCTCATTCATCTTCATATTCCCTACTTACATACCTGTGTCGGTTTACATTACGGTTTTATATTATTTCCTGTATGAAATACATTATTATCATCGTCTACCATTCACAAAGGAGGTATCGATGATTCTATTTCATCATTTATATTTAATATATTAAATATTAAATATTAATATTATTACTATTATTACTATCTTTTTATTCATATTTTGTAACTTAAGTTCCGATTTTATTGTTAAACCTTATGTTTTAGATGATAAGGATTTTACCTTATTTTCGTTACTCATGTTAGCATTCTCTCTTTAATTACTTTTTAATTTTATTATATTCATTTTTATATTTTTAATTTTCATTAAATGTACCACTATCATTAATTATAATTATTTAATTAATCATAATTAATACAAGTTATTGGTTTTATAATTTAGACCCGTTAAATTTATGATATGTTATAATATTTATTATTTAATATATTAGTAAGTTATTACACTTTTATTAAAAGATAGTTACTATCAAACCAACTAACTAATTGTATTATATTATAAATCTCTTATGTTCACTTATTATTTTATTTGGGACCTTCTTACTTGTGTTGGGCTGTTTCCCTGTTGACTATACATCTTATCACGGATAGTCTGACTCATATTTATTTTAATATTATTATTTCTGAGATTAAACATCGATGATAAAAATTTTACATTTCCCCATATAATCCATTATTATTATTTAATGGTGCGATGTTAAGTGCTTTACTTTTTAAATATTTATTTAATATGGCTATACTTACATATATTTCGTGGTAAACCAGCTAACTGCCCATTTGATTTATATTTCACTCCTTATCACAATTTTTCTGATGGTATTGCAACACCAACCAGTTCAGTCGTTTTTATATACACTTAATCATGATAAGATCATCGGCTTTCGGGTCATATATTATTAACTTTGATTTATTGTTAGATATCTCGATTTCACTATGAATTTTCATTCTTGCTAATAATATATACTTGCTAACCCATTATACAAGAGGTACTAATTTAGAGTTTGACTCTTTATTATGCTCTTAAGATTACTGATTCCTTCTTTTCCCTCACGGTACTTCTATTGTTTATATTAAAGTATTTAGTCTTAGTGATAGTTTCACCTTTTTCATACATATTATCTCTATTACATATTACTTTTTTGACTCTTTATCTTTCGTTCACCACTACTTAATAGATCTTTGTTCATTTCTTTTCCTTAAATTACTTAGATGTTTCAGTTCATTTAGTTTTTCTTATTGGTTTTCACCTATGGATTCTTTTAATTTTTTCATTTTCCATCTTTCTTTAATATAACTTATATTATCCTCAATAATCTCTTACATACTAAATGATTCATTTCATATCATTTCTTATTACTTATATAATTTTATATTAACCCCCCCCCAATCTATGATTGGGGGGGGGGGTTAATAAAATATTATTCTTAAAATCTTATATGAATAAATTCAGAGATGAAGTTAATTTATTAGAATTATTTAAAATTAAACCTGAATTTATTCATGAATTAGATAGATTATGTAATTAAAGAGACCTTTCTGATCAATGATTAATTGGGTTTATTGAAGCTGAAGGGTCATTTCAATTTATTAATAACAAACCATCTTTTGAAATATCACAAAGAATAGATAGGAATAGCATCATTACCGCGATTGCTCATAAATTAAATAATTTACCTAATATTTATAATATTAAACCTACTAATACGTTATACGTTAATACAAGTAATGATAGAATAGGGTTATTAACATTATATTATAGAGCTACTAATTATATTTATTATATTTTAATTCCTTATTTATCATCATTAAAATGATACTCTCGTAAAAATACTGATTTCCAATTATGAATTAGATTATTGGAAATTAAACTAACGGGGTACGATAATATTGAGAAAGGATTAAACTATATTAATGATATTAAAGCTACTATGAATAGGAACAGGTATTTTACTAATGACCAGATTATTGGTGAAGTACTAAATAATAATAATATTCTTGATCAGGATATCAGTAACTTTAAACCGCTATTTGCCTTAAATCCTTATGTTCCTTTTAAACTATTAGCTAAAGCTACTAATTTAAATACTCAATTATACAGTGTATGAGTTTATATTAAGATTGACGATAAACTTATTTACTATAATACTTTTGTATCAATGAATTATATGGCTAAAGCTTTACAATTAAAACCTCATACTATTTCTAAGTATAGAGATTATAATAAGGCTCTCCCCAACATAATGTTACTAAATTAATAATATTTAAATCATCTAACTCTTATATACTATTTAAGTATCCTTTATTAGCTAATAAATCATTAGATAGTAATTTATTACCCCCCCCCAATCAAAGATTGGGGGGGGCTATAATTATAAATAGGGATTTATACACAAAATAATAATCTTAGTAATTTAACTATTACTACTACCAAATCAATTAATCTTAGTAATTTAACTATTATTGTTTACAACAACAATTAATCTTAGTAATTTAACTATTATTGTTAATTATAATAATTAATGATAGTAATTTAACTCTTATTGTAGTAGTTAACTACTATAATAACTTATAATAATTTAACTATTCCTCCCCCAACCCAAAGGTTGAGGGGGGGATACTACTCACAATATAATTATTATAATTATAATTAATAATATTATTTATACTATTAATTATAAGTTAATGAGAAGATAAATTCTAATACTTATTTTATTGATAAATACTATGACTAATCTTTTATAATTAAAATAATATATAATTTCTAAGTATAAATATTCTAATAAAGTTCATATTAAAATCTAATATCTTTGTCACCTTATTAACATAATGTTAGCATATTAAATAATTATCACCTAAATCTAATATAGTATTTTATACTACTTAATAAAATAATAAATGATTATACACTAATTTATAACCCCCAATCTATGATTGGGGGGGGGAGGAATAGTTAATTATTTTATATAAATAAT
>RRZT011390755.1_pt1 | contig 38636 bp, 36 predicted proteins | sample 2165551 | NCBI WGS metagenome assembly RRZT01 (sample SAMN10456910, study PRJNA506462) | wastewater metagenome | biome: wastewater; feature: sludge; material: wastewater sludge; isolation source: wastewater sludge with Escherichia coli K12::gfp cells carrying plasmid... | place: USA: Moscow, Idaho...
GCTGGTTGTGAGCATTTTTAATCACCATTTCGACCAGAAATAAGTGTCAATTTTAACATTCCCGGTCGTTTTGATCATTCAAAAACAGAGTATTTATGCCTAACATCAATTGTTTGTTGTTATTTCAGGATCGACTAATTAGATAACAGATCCGGTAATATATATGAATATAAAATTTATTTCTAAAACCTCACGAAGAGATTTTACAGCCATTTATATAGAAAAAAGTTCGATAACTCTAATGGCAATAATAAAAAAGAATTGTCGCTTCCTGATATACTTGACTATAAATCACTTCACTACAAGTTGCGAAAAATTGAATTTGAGCGATTAATTACCTTGAAAACCATGAAAATTAATTCAAACCTAAAAATATGTAATCTATTAGGCAAATGCACTATTCTCTTGTTCATATTTTTTCTCTACACCTCAGTCTCTTCATATGCCAAAGCAGAAAATATTGAAAGCCTGCAAAAAAATGCAAGCATTACCTATGAAAAAATGATGAAAGCGAAACAAGATGCTGATACTTCCACTAAAGATTTAGCATTTGCTGAAAAGAAATTGACTACAGCAAAGCAGAAATTAGCGGAAGCAGAACGGGTGACTGAATCGGCGAGGAAAAAATTGGAGCAAGCTAAAATTTCAATGGAGCAAGCAGTCAATCAATGGAAACAAGCTTCGGATGCGCTAGCAAATGAGTGGGGTAAAACTGAAGTAAAATAATTTTACTCTAAAAAAAAGATCATTTTAACATGGGAAATTCCAGCTTCAACAAACACTTCCCCAGAAACTTGAAACCCAAACTTTTCATAAAATTTTACTGCAGTAGTTTGTGCATTGAGCATTGCTTTTTGTATATGACGACTTCTTAATTCATCTAATATTCTTTTCAGCATCGCTGAACCATATCCTTTACCTCGCCATTCTTTCAATACAGCCATTCTCCCGATATGTCCATCTGACAGCAACCTTGCAGTTCCTACCGGCTTTCCCTGCATATTAAACGCAAGCAAGTGCATACTGGCGATATCAAACTCATCCCATTCCAACTCTACGGGGACCCGTTGTTCTTGAATAAAAACTGTTGTTCGAATGCTTCGCACAGCAGTAGCTTCTCCTTCCCAATTTACAATGCGTACATGATAATCCTGGCACATAATTTTATATTGATACGATTAAAAAGAAATTTTCAAGAGGTCAATTCAAATGGATGCCGCAATAAAATAGTATCCTCTCTATCAGGTCCTGTAGAAATCATATCAATAGGTGTCTCACACACCTCCTCCAATCTTTTTAAATAATTCTGTGCGGCTTTGGGTAGTTGATGAAATTCCATAATGCCAGCTGTATTTTCTGACCAGCCGGGTATTTCCTCATAAATCGGCTCGCAAGAATCCAAATCATCCGCACCAATTGGAAGAATATTACTTTTGTTACCATCGCTCAGTCTGTATCCCACACCTAAATTAAGACTTTCCACCCCATCTAAAACGTCAAGCTTAGTAATGCATAACCCCGTGACTCCGTTTATTTGAATAGAGCGCTTTAGCGCAACTGCATCAAACCAGCCACAACGGCGCGGACGACCTGTTGTTGATCCAAACTCATGACCACGTGCAGCCAAATGCCTGCCAATTTCGTCATCCAATTCAGTTGGAAAAGGGCCTGATCCAACTCTTGTTGTATAGGCCTTGGTAATACCCAAAACATAATGCAACATTTGTGGCCCAACCCCGCTGCCCGGACCCGCCGCACCCGCCACGCAGTTACTCGACGTTACAAATGGATATGTGCCATGATCAACATCTAATAATGCACCTTGTGCACCTTCAAATAATAGATTATCTCCGGCTTGATGTGCTTCAAACAAAAGTTGCGGAACATCCGCTATCATTGGCTTAATCCGTTCTGATTGCGCCAATGCATCATCCATTGTTTTTTGAAAATCAACCACCGATGCATGAAAGTAATTTTTCAGCACAAAATTATGATAATCCAGCATCTCACCCAACTTAGCTGCAAAGCGATCTCGATGAAACAAATCTTGTAATCGAATTGCACGGCGAGCAACCTTATCTTCGTAAGCAGGTCCTATACCGCGTCCTGTGGTGCCAATTTTGCCTACCCCTCTGGCAGTTTCACGCGCATTATCTAGCGCAATGTGACAGGGCAAAATGAGTGGACAAGCCTCACTAATCCGCAAACGCCCGATCACATCAACACCATTTTGCTCCAGCATATCGATTTCACTTAGTAATGCCTCTGGTGAAATGACCACACCATTCCCAATGTAGCAAACAACATCATCTCGTAGAATACCGGATGGTATCAAATGTAATATAGTTTTATTATTACCGATGACCAGTGTATGACCCGCATTATGCCCTCCTTGAAAGCGCACAACACCTTGCGCATGATCTGTTAGCCAGTCGACAATCTTGCCTTTACCTTCATCGCCCCATTGAGTACCAATCACGACTACATTTTTAGTCATATTCCTAAGCTCTAAAAGACTTTAATCGAAGAAATTAAATTTCTTTAACTATCCATTTTCCATCAAGCAATACTAATTGCCTATCACAAACCAGAGACTCGCTCCTTTGTCCTGGCAATTCCATAACAACGATCTGCCCTGCTTTACGTAATTGCTGAATCATATTTTCCAATTCCTTATTCTTTTTATCAAAAGGAGCGCGTATCCCTTTGGGATATGTTTTAGGTTTCACTAATCTGGATAATTCCCTTAGATCCATACTAAATCCAGTTGCCGGCCGTGCTCGCCCAAAAACTTTCCCTATTTCATCGTATCGCCCGCCGAGCGCTATCGCGCTCGAACATCCTTTCGCGTATGCAGCAAATACCATTCCGGTATGATAGTGATATCCACGCAAATCGGCCAAATCGAATGCAACCCTATCTACCACTAGCTTCAGTTCTTTCTCAACTACACTAAGTTCATTTAGTGCAGTCCTAATTATCGGATAATCCGGCAACCGCTTCATCGCATCGGCCAGAATATTTTTATCACCATAAAGCTCGGGTAAGAGTAGCAATGCATCGCGAGTATTTTTTTTCAGCTTTAAACACAATTCCTGCAAAGTTGAAATATCTTTTGCTTGTAGAACCGAGAATAATTCATTTTCAAGTTCTCGCGATATTCCGGCGCCTTTTATTAGTCCACGAAAAACTGCCACATGTCCAAGATCCAGGTGAATTTCACTTATACTGGAAACTGACAAACATTGCAGCATAAGGCATTGGACTTCCAAATCACTTTCCAATCCTGAATGACCGTATAGCTCAGCACCAATTTGCAAGGGCTCACGCGTTTGTGTTATTCCAGAGGGGATCGTATGCAGCACACTATTGACATAACATAGACGTGCTATGCCGTCAAAATTCAACAAATGTGCATCAATTCTTGCCACTTGAGGTGTCATATCAGCACGCAACCCCATCATTCGCCCGCTCAACTGGTCGACAACTTTAAACATTTGTAAATCCATATCGCTGCCACTGCCAGACAACAATGACTCTACATATTCTAATAAAGGTGGCATAACCTGCTGGTAACCATGCGTCAACAGTAGATCAAGGATCTGCCTACGCGTTACTTCGATATGTAACGCCTCTACCGGCAATATATCTTCAACATATTCAGGGAGCAACCAATTATGCATGTTTAGACTGACGAAGTGCCAGAGGAAAATGAAAAATGATGTTACGTTATGATAATAAGCAGTATTAACCCGATTAACATCGAAGTTAAGCCTATGAAGCGTATCTGATTATCATTAATTTCCGTAAGCCTCCTGAATGCTTCTCTCCAGGTATTCGGAGATAAAAAAGGCAACATCCCTTCCAGAATCAACATTAATGCAACTGCATTCAGAAAATTTTCCCACATCTACGATAACTCCTGCTTAATCAGACATTCGATAAAAGCACAAAAAATTAAGAGGTTCTGTCGCAAAATCGAGCATGAAGAACAACCTCGATTTTCAGAACCTCTCCATAAGCATCCACAATATTAAATCACACAACATCATTCAATGAAAATAATACGCGGAAATACTGACTATTGCGTTTGTCAATGATAAAGCATAGCCTTAATTCATATCAGGCGCAGATATGATTACTTATTAACTGCAGGATTTTTTAGATACTTGAAGAACTCAGAAGTAGGCTCAAGAACCATCATATCCCCCTTATTCTTGAATGACTGCTTATAAGCATCAATACTACGCCAGAAAGCATAAAACTCCGAATCTTTCTGAAACGCATCAGCATAGATTGCTGCTGCCTGACTATCGCCATCACCCATTGTTTTCTGGGCCTCTCGATAGGCTTCAGCCAATATAATTTCTCGTTGCTTATCCGCGTCAGCTCTTATCTTTTCCGATTCAGCAGCACCAGTTGAACGTAATTCATTTGCCACACGTTTTCGTTCCGCTTCCATTCGTCTGTATACCGACTCACTAACTTCTTGCGGTAGATCCACACGCTTCAAACGCACATCAACAACTTCTACTCCAATAGACCTAGCGTCATGGTCTGCTTTCTGACGCATAATTTCCATAATTACATCACGCTCACCTGACACTACATCATGAACTGTACGATTACCGAATTCGTCACGCAAACTTGCGTTGATAGTTTGAGCTAGCCGCGTCTGAGCTAATCCTTCATCCCCTCTCACACTTATATAGTACTGCTTCACATCCACAATACGCCATTTCACAAACAAATCCACCAAAACATTCTTTTTCTCAGAAGTAATAAAACGCTCCGGCTCTTCAGTATCCATTGTTAGAATACGTTTCTCAAAGAAGCGTACATTTTGCGCAATAGGGATTTTGAAATATAAGCCTGGCTCGGTTTTAACATCGATCACCTCCCCAAGTTGAAATAAGATGGCCTGCTGACGTTCATCAACGATATAAATTGCTGAACTACCCAGAAAAAAAATTGCAATAACGATGCCTGAAAATACTGATGTAAAACTTTTCATCTATCTTATCTCCCGTTCGCGACTACGAAAAGACTCTCGTGCCCGTAAACTACTATCAGATGTTGTTTCTTGTACCATTTGTGGTACTGGCACTGGTGAAACTGAAGTTGATCCACTCATATTAATAAGTTTGTCGAGCGGCAAATACAGAAGATTGTTACCGTTCTTTTGATCAACAATAATCTTACTTGTATTAGATAATACCTGCTGCATCATATCCAGATATAAACGTTCGCGTGTTACATTGGGCGCCTTACTATATTCAGCAAGAATTTGCTCAAAGCGACTAGCATCACCCTCAGAGCTTACAATTACACGTTGTTTATAACCTTCCGATTCTTGAATCAATCGAGCTGCATTACCTGCTGCCCTTGGTATGACATCATTTGCATACGCCTGCCCTTCATTTTTTTGTCGCTCTCTATCTTGACCTGCTTTTACCGCGTCATCAAATGCTGCTTGAACCTGTTCCGGTGGTTGCGCATTTTGCATTGTCACTCTACTAATCAAAATACCAATTTCATATCGATCAAGAATTCTTTGCATCAATTGTGTTGCATTAGCTGCCACTTGCTCCCGTCCTTCATAAAGGACAAAATCCATTTTACTTTTACCTATGACCTCCCTGATTGCAGTTTCAGCTGCTTGAAGTACCGCTTCTTCTGGCCCTCTATTATTAAATAGAAACTTTTCTGGATCATTTAATATGTACTGCACCGCAAACTGAATATCAATAATGTTTTCATCATCGGTTAGCATTAGTGCTTCGCGAAGTACTTTGCTTCTTACATTGTTTCGATAACCAATTTCAACCGTCCGAACTTGACTGACATTCACAACTTCCACTTTCTCAACTGGATAGGGTAAATGCCAGCGCAACCCTGCCTGTGATGTATCAACATATTGACCAAATCGTAGTACAACACCCCTATGGCCTTCATCTACTATATAAAAACCACTGCCCAGCCAAACCACGATCAACAAACCAAGAATCAATACAATGCTCCCACTACTCTGTGGCTTAGGCCCTTGAGTGCGTGATCCATCATCGCCTCCCCCGCCTTTTTTTTGCCCGAACATATTATTGATTTTTTTATTGAAATTCCGCAAGACATCATCCAAGTCTGGTGGACCAGAATCGCCTTTATTTTTTCCCCATTGTGGATCATTTAATCCCATAATCATTCCTGTTTGTTCGTTCAAAAAAAATCTTGCACTGAAGCGCAATCTCGAAACTCATTAGGTATTTCCGTTGATTCTTCTTTCAATTTTTTGGAGCTTCCCAAGATTACTTCTGCCAACGCCTGCCTTACTAACTCTATTCCTTCACCTGTTTTTGCGCTTAAACGAATGCGTGATATTCTACCATATTCATCGCGTACACAACCTGTACTACATGTAGTTGTGTCGATTAAATCAATTTTATTGAGGATCAAGATTTGCGGAATAGTATCCGCACCAATTTCTTTTAATATTTTGTTAACTTCGTTAATTTGCTCATCACGATTGGAATTACTGGCATCTATCACATGAAACAGTAAATCAGCCTGCACAGTTTCTTCAAGTGTTGCACGAAATGCGGCTACAAGCGTATGCGGCAATTCTCGAATGAACCCTACCGTATCTGAAATGAATACTGTACTGGCTTCTTTAATAAATAATTTGCGCGTTGTTGTATCTAGTGTAGCAAATAGCTGATCAGCAGCATACGATTGCACACGAGTTAATTTGTTAAAGAAAGTTGATTTACCTGCATTGGTATAACCAACAATAGATATAGCCAACGACTTTGCTCGTTGCCTAGATCGTCTTTGAACATTTCGTTGGCGCTGCAAATCCGAAAGTTTCCCTTTAAGTAATTTAACCCGTTTTTTGATTAATCTCCGATCCGTTTCCAGCTGGGTCTCTCCTGGTCCACGCAAACCAATACCTCCTTTTTGCCTTTCAAGGTGAGTCCAACCACGTACTAGACGTGTTACAAGATACTCGAGTTGAGCTAATTCAACCTGTAATTTTCCTTCATGACTTTGCGCGCGCTGTGCAAAAATGTCAAGGATCAGATTAGTACGATCAATAACATTACAATTCAAGCGCAAAGATAGGTTTCGTTGCTGAGCTGGAGACAAATCATGATTAAATATAACCAATTCAGCCCCTGTCTGAAGCATTACTTGTACGATTTCTTCGACTTTACCTCTTCCGATATATGTTGTGGAATCAGGACGTGAACGTTTTCCCTCCACAACCGCGAGAACTTCGAGCTTATCACTGGAAGCTAACTGCTGTAACTCTTGCAAACTATCTTGATGAGTACCGCTACCAAAATCGACGCCAACCAGAATTGCTTTATTAGATGCTATTAATTTATTCATGCCCAATAGGCATAATATCAGGCATCACGTGTTTCCACCGTTTCAATAGGAATGGTAACAGCTCTTGCAGGCACCACTGTTGAGATTGCATGTTTGTACACCATTTGCGTAACCGAGTTTTTCAACAGCACTACATATTGATCGAATGAATCAATTTGTCCTTGTAACTTAATACCATTCACTAAATATATTGACACTGGGATATGCTCTTTTCGCAATATATTTAAAAACGGATCTTGCAGCAACTGTCCCTTGTTACCCATAGGTAACTCCCTCTTCTAATTATTCGTTATCGGAATAGTAACTCTACTTTATTTTTAAATGTAAATCTATATCAGATTATACTCATTCAGTATTCAGTAGAACCGTTATATCAAATTAATTTGCCAACCAGAAACTTTCATTCTACATTGAAGCCATTCAGATTATTGTAATAATCTGAATGGCAAGCTTGCTTCTAATCGCTGACTGTAACACAGAAGATTTCAACAACCTGTTACATTTCAACAATTAAAACGGTACGGGCCTTGGTGTACTATTATTCGAAGGAGGAAGGATTGGCAATTTAATATCAGGTTGCTCACCCGTTAGTGTTTTCAAGAAAGCAACAATACTATCAATTTCCTTTTTATTAAAATCTCGATCTAATTGCACTTTACCCATTATCTTTACCGCATCTTCTAATGTATTTACAGCACCGTCATGAAAGTAAGGATAAGTTAATTCTATATTACGCAAAGTTGGCACTTTATAAACATTCAAATCAGTATCTTTTCCAGTAACTGCTTTTCGGCCTTCCACCTTACTTTTCGTTTCATAAGGGTGATGAACACCAAACTTCTGATACAGTGCGCCTCCTACAGCTTTCCCGTTGTGACAACCAGTACAACCACTACTCTTGAATAACGCATATCCCTCAAGCTCCTGCTGATTTAAGGCTTTTTTGTCTCCCTCCAGCCATTTATCAAAACGGGATCCCGGAGTAACCAACGTTTCTTCAAAAGCCGCAATTGCTGTGGTTATTCGATCAATATCAACCTGATCTGATCCAAATGCTTTCTCGAAATAAGCACGATATTGCGGAATAGATTGTATTACATCAACAGCTATTTTATGAGTCGAGCCCATTTCTCCCGGGTTAGCAATTGGACCACCAGCCTGCTCTTTTAAATCTTTAGCCCGCCCATCCCAAAACTGTGCCAAATTCATACTAGAATTTAATACTGTTGGAGCATTAATTGGTCCTTGATGCCACTTATGACCGATAGAACTCGGAAGATTATCTGTCCCACCCATACTTAAATTATGGCAAGAGTTGCAAGAAATAAATCCAGACATAGATAAACGTGGGTCAAAAAATAACATTTTCCCCAACTCAACCATATTAGCATTCTCAACTTTTGCAGGTTTAATGGGTTGGATAGGCTCATTGGCTGAAGTATTAATCGAAACGGCAAGCATGCCAATCGATAAAAGTGATGCAACCAGTGTATGCATCTTCATCGGTACTCTCCCTAATTTAATTAATAATAAACGGCTGTAATGGCGCAGCCGATTACGCCTGACAAGACACTCAAAAATGGGAAATTTATTAGAATAATGAAACCAAACCATCCACTTCTATTCTCTTAACTTTCTAAAAAACCAAGAGCTAATGCCCCAAAACATGCTTAATAAGCTTATTCTTATTTGTTCACTTCCAGTTGATCAGTCAAAGCTTTCTCTCCTACTCCAGCTAAAGCATTCACATCATAATCAACATGTTGACAAGGATCTGTTTTTAGCAGGCGCGACAACTCTGTCAATGCCTGTTTATAAACTTTACGCTTAAATTCCACAACCGAGTCTAATTCAACCCAGTATTGATTCCAACGCCATGCATCAAATTCCGGATGCGTGCTTCGTCGTAATGAAACATCGCTATCACGCCCGACCAAACGCAGCAGATACCAAATTTGCTTCTGCCCCTTATAATTGCCACGCCATTCACGCCTAATCCATCGATCAGGTACTTCATATCTCAACCAATCACGCGTACGCCCAACAATTTCAACATGATTTGGACGCAATCCTATTTCTTCGGTCAACTCTCGATACATAGCTTGCTCTGGACTCTCTCCCGATTTAATGCCTCCCTGTGGAAATTGCCAAGAATTCTGTCTAATACGTTTACCCCAAAAAACCTCGTTTCTTGAATTCAAGAGAATAATGCCAACGTTGGGACGATATCCATTACGGTCAATCATATGAATTGTTCATTTGACCCATCAAATAGGTAGATTTTTTCATACTTTACGATAGATTGAAAGTGCTCATAGAATAAAAACTCATGTCCTTTCATGTCTCTGCTTACCTAAAATAGATCGCGCACCCATAATCTATGTACCGCACCACACTATGAGCAAGTATTTCAAGGTAAAATTATTATTTTATTATCATAATGGAATAGCACATGCGCGTCTCGCAATTTTTTATTTCAACACTCAAAGAAGCGCCCGCGGAAGCCGAGCTAATTAGCCACAAACTTATGTTGCGCGCCGGACTCATTAAGCGCCTTGGTAGTGGCCTATACACATGGATGCCTCTGGGTTTAAGAGTATTAAGAAAAATCGAAAACGTTGTACGTGAAGAAATGAATAACAGTGGCGCCATTGAAGTTCTAATGCCTGCTATACAACCTGCAGAATTATGGCAAGAAACCGGAAGATGGGATGTGTTCGGACCACAAATGCTAAAAATCAAAGATCGTCATGAGCACGATTTCTGCTTTGGCCCCACTCACGAAGAAATCATCACCGATATTGTGCGAAGGGAAATCAAGAGCTATCGCCAGCTACCGCTCAATTTCTATCAGATACAAACCAAATTTCGTGATGAAATTAGGCCCCGCTTTGGGGTAATGCGCGCACGCGAGTTTGTCATGAAAGATGCATACTCATTTCATACGAATGAAGATAGCCTAATGCAAGCCTACCAGCTCATGCATGAAACGTACAGTCGCATTTTTACTCGCCTTGGATTGCAATTTCGCGCAGTCTCAGCTGATACGGGTGCTATAGGTGGTAGCGGTTCACATGAGTTTCACGTTTTAGCGGATTCTGGTGAGGATGCAATTGCATTCTGTCCTGATTCAGATTATGCCGCCAATATTGAGTTGGCTAGCTCACCAACGCTCCATCAAAATCGCAACGAGCCCAATGGCAGCATGCAAAAAATCGCAACACCAAGTAAAAGAACTTGCATTGAAGTTGCAGATTTTTTAAAAATTCCATTGAACAAAACCATAAAAACACTTGCTGTGAGAGCTAATGATCGAATATTTTTATTATTATTACGTGGCGATCACCAACTAAACGAATTAAAAGTAAGGAAAATACCCTTTTTATCTGAATTTCAGTTTGCGAGTGAAGGAGATATCCTTAATGAAACTGGCACGGTACCCGGATATATTGGTCCGGTCGGGTTAAATACTTGCGTGATTGCAGATCAAGCAGTCATGAATATGAGTAATTTTGTTTGCGGTGCAAATGAAGAAGGCTTTCATCTGATACATGTCAATTTTGGTCGCGATCTCAAGCTACCAGACCATGTTTTTGATATTAGGAACGTAATTTCGGGTGATGCATCTCCTGATGGAAAAGGCATCTTAAAAATTTGCCGAGGAATCGAGGTAGGACATATTTTCCAATTACGTACGAAATATTCTAAAATTATGAAAGCAAGTTATTTAGATGAATCTGGATGCTCTCAATATATGGAGATGGGTTGTTATGGCATTGGTATCTCTCGTATCATTGCTGCAGCCATTGAGCAAAATCATGATGAGCACGGTATTATTTTTCCGATAGCAATGGCTCCATTTCAGTTAGCAATAATTCCGATTGGTTTGCAGAAGAACCCTTCAGTAAAAGAAATTGTAGAGAAACTTCATCAACAATTTACTGATGCATGCATAGAAGTACTTTTAGACGATCGAGATGAACGCCCTGGTGTTATGTTCGCTGATATGGAATTAATGGGTATTCCGCACCGGATTGTAATAGGAGAACGCGGACTCAATCAATCCACTATTGAGTATCAGGGCCGCAAAGACCAATCGTCCCAAGCAATCCCTATTGATAAAATTTTTTCATTCATCACTACAAAACTATGCACAGATTAGTCTTCGCAATACTTTTATTACTCTTTTCCAATTTCATTTATGCCAATAATCCGCGTTATGAGCAGCTCGCTGCCAATACACAGACAATCATTCTGCACGAAACAAGTGATCAAGCTGCTTCATATACAGAATATGCCGCTATAGCTGAAAATGTTATCTGGCTCTTCAACATGAGTCGTCGCTTAGAAAAATATATACCTGATCTAATCGAACGAGAGGATTTTCTAAGAACGGTTTATTATGAAGCAACACGAGCGGGACTGGATCCCCAACTTATACTAAGCGTTATTCAAGTTGAAAGTGGATTTAAAAAATACGCTATTTCTCATGCGGGTGCACGTGGCTATATGCAGATCATGCCATTTTGGATCGGTGTCATCGGCCGTCAAGATCATAATCTTTTTCATTTACGTATGAATTTACGCTACGGATGCACCATTCTTCGCCATTACCTGGATAAAGAAAATGGAGATTATTTTCGCGCACTCGGAAGATATAACGGCAGTTTAGGTCAAGCTTCTTACCCACAACTGGTATTTAATACATGGCAAACCACTTGGCGCCACACATCGTCATAATCGAATAGCTTGTTAATCGATAAAACAATTCACTAGCAATAGCAAAATAGCTCTCCCATAGTCAGCGCGGATGCGCGTTACTTTTTTTCAATTGATTTTGACTCAATAAATTTCTCGATGCTCTCTCGTGAAATAATACCTAGCTGCCGTGCAGCGGGATTACCGTCAGGATCATAAAAATATGTGCTGGGCAGTAATGAAATCTCATCCAACTGCGAAGCAATTTTCCTATTGCCTAATACAATGGGATAGTTAATTGATAGTGAACGCACAAAATTCATGATCTCTTGCGGGTCACTATCCATCGCAACGCCGATCACCATGATATCTTTGCGATCCTCGTAAAGCGAGATCAAGTCAGGAATTTCTTTAAGACAGGGTGGACACCAGGTTGCCCAAAAATTAACCAACACCCAGCGTCCCTTATAGTTCTCAAGCTTATGAAGCTCACCTGTTGAATCTTTAAATTGGAATGCCTGCACCTGGAAACTTAACAATAATACTACTGTACAAACTGATATCCTCTGTTTATATCCCATCGTATAGAAAAGCTTCCATTCAAGTTTATTGATAATCATGCGCAGCTAAACCTGAGGATGCGCCCGCTCCAATTTGCTGCATAGTTTATTTAAGGCGCTCAGATATGCTTTCGCAGAAGCCACAACAATATCGGTATCTGCGCCATGACCATTAACAATACGATCAGATTTTTGCAACCGCACAGTTACCTCGCCTTGTGCATCGGTACCGCTGGTGATATTGTTAACGGAGTACAATTGCAGCTTTGCCTCACTCGAAAGCAATTTCTCAATCGCACGGAAAGTGGCATCTACTGGGCCGCTTCCTTCAGAATCAGCGCTCATTTCATTTCCGTTATCAGAAATTACCACACGTGCATAAGGAATTTCACCCGTTTCACTATGCACAATCAACGAGATTAGCCGGAAGCATTCATGCAGCACTAACTCTTCATCTGAAACCAATGCATGTAGATCTTCATCGAATATCTCATGTTTCTTATCCGCCAATTCCTTGAAGCGCATGAAAGTATTGTTGAGCATTTCTTCAGACTCCAACTCGATACCGAGTTCCATCAACCGATTTCTAAAAGCATTACGTCCCGAATGTTTTCCCAGTAATAATTTGTTTGCACCCCAGCCCACATCTTCCGCACGCATGATTTCATAGGTTTCGCGGTGTTTCAATACACCATCCTGATGAATACCAGACTCATGTGCAAAAGCATTTGCACCCACTATCGCTTTATTGGGTTGTACCGGAAAACCGGTAATACCGGAAACCAGTTTACTTGCCGAAACAATATGTGTTGTATCGATTCTTGTATCACAAGGAAAATAATCCTGTCGAGTGCGGACAGCCATCACGATTTCTTCCAATGCGGCATTACCTGCCCTTTCCCCCAACCCATTGATAGTACATTCAACTTGGCGCGCACCATTCATCACCGCTGTCAATGAATTAGCCACAGCCATCCCTAGATCATTGTGACAATGAACCGAGAAGATTGCCTTATCTGAATTCGGAACGCGTTCACGCAAATTTCGAATAAGCGTACCGAACTGATCCGGCATAGTATAACCAACCGTATCAGGAATATTCAATGTGGTTGCTCCTGCGTCGATCACAGCTTCAAGTATTTGACACAAAAAATCTAGCTCTGAGCGACCAGCATCTTCCGGGGAGAATTCAACATTATCGGTATACTGGCGTGCCCATTTCACAGCTTTCACGGCTTGAGCAATTACCTGATCAGGTGACATTCGCAATTTTTTCTTCATATGAACCGGAGATGTTGCAATAAAAGTATGAATACGCGCTGATTGAGCACCTTTTAGTGCCTCACCCGTGCGCTGAATATCAGTTTCAATTGCACGCGCTAACCCACACACCACGCTTTCCTTGACTGAATCAGCAACTGCTTTGACAGCTTCAAAATCTCCATTTGATGCTGCCGGAAAGCCGGCTTCGATAACATCCACACCCATGCGCTCCAATTGCCAAGCAATACGCACCTTCTCTTCTTTAGTCATGGATGCACCCGGACTTTGTTCACCATCACGCAATGTCGTGTCAAAAATAATCAAATGCTCTTGCATTATGCTCTCCACATGAAGAAGAAATCTTAAAGTAAGATAAAATTCGTTTTTCGAATTTTATAGGGAAGAAAGGAAATTAGGGATAGAAAATTTTAGCGCGCAGGGCGCAGTAATACGTCCGATAGTATCATCGGGATTACCAGCAGAGACAATATGTGATTATATTTTTTTTCAAGCATTATGGTCAGGAATATAATTAGTTTTCCTTTTCGATGCAAGAGGCAAACTTCAAGAATTAATTGTTTCACTACTTCTTTTGCTTTTACCAAACCGCCATAATTTAATAAAATATCCCGAGAATGCATACGCCGCAAACAAAAAAAACAAAACCAAAGGCGGATGACTAGGTATCAATACAAAGAAGAACAAAACTAATAACAGTACCGTGAAGAAGGGCACCCGTCGACGTAGATTTATCTCTTTCCCGCTATAATACGGGATATTACTCACCATGGTTAATGCGGCAAACAGTGTAACGATACTTGCTAGCCATTTAACATCACTGCCTTGTATCTGAAAATTAAGCGTCACCCAAACAAGCCCTGCTATCAGCGCAGCAGCCGCAGGACTGGGAAGGCCTTGAAAAAAACGCTTATCAATCACTTCTATATTAGTATTGAATCGCGCGAGCCGTAAAGCTGCACATGCACAGTATATAAATGCGACAATCCAGCCCCACTGATCCATATCTTTCAAAGCCCATTCGTATACTATCAATGCAGGTGCAACGCCAAATGAAACCATATCCGACATACTATCGTATTCGGCACCGAACTCACTTTGAGTTCCAGTAAGACGTGCCACTCGACCATCCAGCCCGTCAAGAACCATTGCAATGAAAACAGCAATGGCCGAATATTCAAAATTTCCATTCATTGCCTGCACAATGGCATAGAATCCAGCGAACAATGCAGCTGTTGTGAATAAATTCGGTAATAAATAGATGCCGCGCCTGCGTAATCGAGACTTGGGTACAGTGCGTTCTGGTATGGAATCTGGCATTATTAGCTAATAAATGAAAATGCTGATCATGGCAAGAATATAATTAATAGATCAGTAACCCAAAAGTGCAATATAAAAACAGTATAAACACCGACTTTTGATAAGAAAATCCTACTAAAAAGTAGAAATAATCCACCTATTAGCTTACCGTTCCGGCTTATTCTTCACGAAACTCTGCCAAAACCGTCAATGTTGCTGACACTTTATCACCTATATTGACATTAATTTTAGTGTTTAGTGGTAAATATAGATCCACTCGCGAACCAAAGCGTATAAACCCGAAACGTTGTCCACGTGCCAGATGGTCTCCTGCCGATACTTGACAAAGAATCCGCTTTGCAATAAGTCCTGCCACTTGGACGCAAGTTACATCAGCACCATTATCAGCTTTAATCCATAACGCATTTCGCTCATTTTCCAGGGATGCCTTGGGTAAATCCGCATTTACGAATTTACCTGGAAAATACCATTTATCACGTATCTCACCATCGATAGGGCTGCGATTAGAATGCACATTAAACACATTCATGAACACGCTTATTTTGACAGCTTCCCGCTCTAAATAAGGATCCTGAGTTTTCTCAACTGCAACAATCCTGCCATCTGCCGGTGCCAATATGGCATTGCGATTAGATGGCACCTCCCTAGGTGGATCGCGGAAAAACTGCAAAACGAAAAAAGCAATTACCCAGAATGGTATTGACCAGAGCCAACCAACTAAAAATACTGCACCAAACGCAGCAGAAAACGCTATCGCAATATGTAACCAGCCTTCGCGAGCGATAATGGGGTGAGGATAATAAGCCATAAATTAATTACTACAACAGCTCCATAGATGGAGAAATAAAAGTTAGGATGACAAAAGTAAGGAGTTAATTTTTCCCTTGATCAACGAGTTTATTTTTCTTGATCCACGGCATCATATCACGCAACTTAGCGCCCACTTGCTCAATAGGATGCTCGGATGCAATCCGACGACTTGATTTAAGTAAAGGTGCTCCTGCCTGATTCTCAAGAATAAATTCCCGAGCATATTCACCGGTTTGAATCTGATGCAAAATTTTCCGCATTTCGGCGCGCGTTTCGTCGGTAATAATACGTGGCCCGCGCGACACATCGCCATACTCGGCATTATTGGAAATGGAATAGCGCATATTTGCAATTCCACCTTCATAAATCAGATCGACAATCAACTTAACTTCATGCAAACATTCGAAATAAGCCATCTCCGGGGCATATCCTGCTTCTACCAAGGTTTCAAAACCAGCCTGTATCAACGCAGTCAAACCGCCGCACAAAACAACTTGCTCTCCAAACAAATCCGTTTCCGTTTCTTCTCGGAAATTTGTCTCTATCACGCCACCGCGAGTACCTCCATTAGCAGCCGCATAAGATAATGCCAAGTCGCGAGCTTTACCCGATTTGTTCTGATGTACCGCTATCAGTGTCGGTACACCACCGCCCTGCAAATAAGTAGAGCGCACCAGGTGACCCGGTCCCTTTGGCGCAATCATAATGACATCGAGATCTTCACGTGGCGTTACCTGTCCATAATGAACATTAAAACCATGTGCAAAAGCCAGTGTTGCGTTTTTCTTTAGCCCTGGCTCAATCTCCTTTTTATATACCGACCCAATTTCTTCATCGGGCAACAAAACCATTACCACATCTGCATCTTTAACCGCCTCAGCAACTTCCCTAACCTTTAAGCCTGCTTTTTCCGCCTTACTCCAGGATCCGCCACCTTTACGCAAACCTACAGTAACCTTAATACCTGATTCACTCAGATTATTGGCATGTGCATGTCCCTGTGAACCATAGCCCAATATAGTTACTTTTTTCCCTTTTATGAGAGATAAATTAGCGTCTTTATCGTAATAAACTTTCATTATTTTCCTTTTAAACAAAATTAGGGCAAAACAGGAGAGCAATAGAGAGAATACTTTCTGACGAATTGAATACTCTGAATTACTAACCTTGATATCCGGACAAACTGAAAAATGTAAATTATACCTTTAAAATCCATTCTCCGCGCCCAATACCAGAAGCACCAGTTCGCACGGTTTCAAGTACTGCGTTACCTTCAGTAGCTTCAAGAAATGCATCCAATTTCTCGCTAGTACCCGTTAGTTCGATGGTATAAGATTTATCTGTAACATCGATAATAGAACCACGAAAAATTTCAGCTAGCCGTTTAATCTCTTCGCGTTCTGCACCAACGGCTCGTACCTTCACCAACATCAATTCACGTTCGATGTGATTTCCATCGCTCAGATCTATAATTTTCACCACTTCAATCAGCTTATTCAATTGCTTGGTTACTTGTTCCACGACTTCATCTGATCCGACGGTTACCAGTGTCATTCGTGACAAAGTTGGATCTTCAGTAGGCGCGACTGAAAGCGATTCAATATTATAACCACGCGCTGAAAACAAACCTGCTACACGAGACAAGGCACCTGCCTCATTTTCCATTAATATTGAGATAATATGTCGCATTTATTTTTCTATACCAGAATCATTTCAGAGAGTCCCTTACCACCCGGCACCATGGGAAAAACATTTTCGGACTGATCCGTAATAAAATCCATAAATACCAGCTGATCTTTAAGCTTAAATGCCTCTTTTAAGGCATCTCCGACATCTTCCGGTTTTTCAATTTTGATTCCGATATGCCCGTAACTTTCGGCCAGTTTTACAAAATCTGGCAGTGCATTCATATAGGATTCTGCATAACGATTTCCGTGAAAAAACTCTTGCCATTGCCTGACCATTCCCATGTAGCGATTATTCAGGTTAATAATTTTCAACGGTAATTTATACTGCTTACAGGTTGATAATTCTTGAATACACATCTGGATACTCGCTTCGCCAGTAACACAAGCCACTTTTCCATTCGGGTTTGCCAATTGCACTCCCATTGCGGCAGGCATACCAAATCCCATAGTGCCAAGCCCGCCGGAATTGATCCAACGCCGAGGCTTATCAAACTTATAAAACTGCGCCGCCCACATTTGATGCTGACCCACATCGGAAGTAATAAATGCGTCACCTTTAGTGATCTCGAACAGTTTCTCGATCACCATCTGCGGCTTGATAATTTTGCTCTTACGATCAAACTTAAGACAATCCCGCTCGCGCCATAAATCAATCTGTTTCCACCATTCTTTCAACGCAACATGATCCGGTTTATCTTTTTCAATTTTAAGCAACTTGATTAATTCCTTGAGTACATCCAAAACATCACCCACGATAGGTATGTCTACCCTTACGCGCTTTGAAATGGATGATGGATCAATATCAATATGAATAATTTTTCTGTTCTCATTAAAAAAATGCTTGGGATTACCAATGACACGGTCATCAAATCGGGCACCTACAGCAATCAAAACATCACAATATTGCATTGCCATATTCGCTTCATAGGTACCATGCATCCCTAGCATACCCAATGACTGTTTATCAGTCGCTGGATATCCCCCCAGTCCCATTAGTGTATTGGTGCAAGGAAAATTCAGCGTTTGCACCAATTCAGTCAATTGCGGTGCAGCATCACTCAGTATTACCCCTCCGCCCGCATAAACCACTGGACGCTTAGCACTGAGAATCAGTTCGAGTGCTTTTTTAATCTGCTTGACGTGTCCTTTCGTCACGGGATTATAGGAACGCATCGTTACCTTATCGGGATAAACAAACTTAGTCTTTTGCTGCGAAACATCCTTCGGAATATCCACCAGCACAGGACCCGGACGGCCAGTAGACGCGATGTAAAAAGCTTTTTTAATCGTATGCGCCAGCTCTGTAATATCCTTCACCAGAAAATTATGTTTGACACAAGGCCGTGTTATCCCCACGGTATCAACTTCCTGAAACGCGTCCAAACCAATAGCATTAGTCGGCACCTGACCGCTAATCACCACCATCGGAATCGAATCCATATAAGCCGTAGCAATACCTGTCACAGCATTGGTCACACCGGGACCAGAAGTCACCAGCGCTACCCCCACTTTATTGCTGGAACGTGCATAGCCATCCGCCGCATGCACTGCCGCCTGTTCGTGGCGCACCAGAATATGCCGCACCTTATCCTGTTTAAACAATTCATCATAAATGAATAACACAGCCCCGCCAGGATAGCCGAAAATGCAATTCACGCCTTCTTCCTGCAAACACCGTATGGTAATTTCAGCACCGGTTAATTCCGCACTCATGCTTTTCACATCCCAATGTCAATTCAAAAAGTTAAAAATATTTCAACAGCAAGGCTCTCTCTCTATCCTGCCGTCAAACACCTGTACCACCTACAGTCAGCCCATCAATCCGCAATGTCGGTTGCCCAACACCCACCGGCACGCTTTGGCCTTCTTTACCACAGGTTCCCACCCCTGGATCCAACAACATATCGTTACCAATCATCGAAACTCTGGTCAACACATCAGGCCCATTACCGATCAAGGTGGCCCCTTTAACCGGGTAGGTGATTTTTCCGTCTTCAATCATATAAGCTTCCGCAGCAGAAAAAACAAATTTTCCGCTGGTGATATCCACCTGCCCACCACCAAAATTCGCGGCATAAAGACCACGTTTCACTGAAGCAATAATTTCCGCTGGATCTTTGTCGCCATTCAGCATATATGTGTTCGTCATGCGTGGCATGGGGATATGGGCAAAAGACTCGCGCCGACCATTGCCTGTCACTGGAGAATCCATCAACCGGGCATTCAAACTATCCTGCAAATAGCCTTTCAGTATGCCATCCTCTATCAATACAGTACATTGGGTCGGATTGCCTTCATCATCAATATTTAACGATCCTCGCCTACGTGGAATTGTTCCATCATCGACTACTGTGACACCAGGAGCTGCAACACGCTCACCAATACGTCCCGAAAAAGCGGAACTGCCTTTGCGGTTAAAATCTCCCTCCAAACCATGACCAATCGCCTCATGCAGCAATATTCCCGGCCAACCACTCCCCAAAACAACAGTCATAGTGCCGGCAGGTGCCGGGCGAGCATCCAGATTCACAATTGCCTGATGCACAGCTTTTTGTGCATAGTCCTGCAAAATCTCATCGGTAAAATAAGCGTAACTAAAGCGTCCGCCACCACCCGCAACACCTTGCTCACGACGACCGTTTTCTTCGGCAATCACTTGCAACGACAATCTGACCAATGGCCTCACATCAGCGGCAAGCAATCCGTCACTTCGGGCAACCAATATGACCTCATATTCACCTGCGAGTGATGCCACTACCTGAGTAACCCTGCGATCAAGTTGCCGGGTATAGCGCTCAACTTTCTCCAACAATGCTACTTTATCCGCATCTTTAAGGCTCGCTATCGGATCCTCAGGTAAATACAGGTGAGTTCTCTGATCTACATTGTTGTGCTTCGCCACCTGTACTGAATGCATGGCACCTTGATTGGCAATAGCCCGTGTTGCCTGAGCCGCCGATACCAGTGCAGGCATACTGATATCATCGGAATAAGCGAATCCGGTTTTTTCTCCACTGATAGCGCGCACTCCAACACCTTGCTCAATGTTGAAGCTACCTGACTTAACGATACCTTCTTCCAGCATCCAACCTTCCGAACGGCTATATTGAAAGTAAAGATCCGCATAATCTATTTTATGCGTGAGTATTTGACCCATCACTCGCTGCAATTCGGCAGCATCAATATTGTATGGCGTCAACAAGCAGCGGTCTGCAATTGCAATAAAATCTCTGGGTTCTGTCATACACTCTATGGTCATATATGCTGTCGCTGTTCAATAGATCGCGCACCAGCCGAATAGAGCTGATTCAGTGCACGAAACACTTTGATTTAACAAGATTGTAAAGTTCGATGATTCAACGCAGGCAAATTTGCCCGCAAACTAGTCTGGTAATCCGGATCAATGGTCGCCACCACAGCTCCGGAACCACGTGGCAGACGTTCCATTACCACCCCCCAGGGATCAACAATCATACTATCCCCGTTTGTTTCACGCCCGTTCACATGATATCCGCCCTGTCCAGGCGCAACCACATAGGCCATATTCTCAACCGCACGTGCACGCACCAACACTTCCCAATGCGCTTTCCCGGTAATTGCGGTGAATGCCGCAGGTGCAAGGATAATATCAACATTCTTCATGAGGCGAAACAGCTCTGGAAACCGCAAATCGTAACATATCGATAGACCGATACGGCCAAATGGTGAATCCACAGTCACTACTTTATCCCCGGCTTTAATGGTCTTTTCCTCGGCATAATGTTCATGTCCCAATTGCAACCCGAACAAGTGAATTTTGTCGTAACGTGCAACCTGCTCCCCATTATCCGCATAGACCAAGCAACTGTTATAAATTTTATCCGGATCCGGCGATGCCAATGGCACCGACCCCCCCACCAGCCATATCCCTAAACGTTTTGCCGTATCACTTAAGAATTTCTGGATTTGCCCATCGCCGGGTTGCTCCCGAGCTGCCAATTTATCCGTATCCTTCATCCCCATGATACAAAAATACTCAGGCAACACGATCAGCTTAGCCTGCTGTGAAACTGCATCTTCTATCAGACGCGCCGCCTCTTCCAGATTTGCGGTAACGCTTGGACCCGACGCCATTTGAATTGCGGCCACACGAAATCCCTGGTGCTTCCCATTTTCCTTCATAGATCGTTATCAGTCATGCTCTCTTGTGTGGTAAATCGCTTTGATTATTTGAATCCGCAGCAATCAACAAAGTATCGGTAGATTGCTATTGGGCTCTCGTTTTTATCAAGCACCTTTTCTTTTTTTGTTAATTATTCCATATAAAATCATGGATTCATATTATTATGCAAAATTCTAACATTTACTCTAATAATAACGTTCTATTTTGATTTTGTTTAACCTGGTATCAGCAGATCCTCAACTGGTTTATAACGAAGAATTAATCGTTTGATAATGGACACTCCCGATTACTCTCCAGATGCAGCGCTGACAGCGGCATTACCATTCAGCCGCTATGCGCAACGTCTGTTAGAAAGCGAACCCGCACGCAAGGATGCTCTGTTGAAAGCGCTTCAATCTCCTCTCCGAAAAGTCGAGATGGAGGCATTCCTCGTCTCTCACGCCAAACATATCACGGATGAGAAAACTTTACACGGGGTACTGCGCAATTTGCGCAAACAAGTCATGCTTCATCTATTTGTTCGCGACATCAATGGGCAAGCAGATTTATACGAAGTCATGTCGTGCATGACCGAACTTGCCGAAGTTACGATCAATTTCGCGCTTCAACACCATGAAAGCTGGCTGACACAACCTGATCGCTTTGGCTTACCGCGAGGTGAGAATAGCCATAACATTCAGCATCTATTGGTCGTCGCCATGGGCAAGCTGGGGGGGGGCGAACTCAACGTATCGTCCGATGTTGATTTAATCTTCGTCTATCCGGAAGAGGGTGAAACCGATGGCACAAAATCTATTTCAAACCATGAATTCTTCGCCCGTCTTGGACGTAAATTGATTGCCAGTCTTAATGATTTTACTGTAGACGGTTATGTATTCCGGGTCGACATGCGCTTGCGCCCACATGGTGAGAACAGTCCGTTAGCCATCAGTTTCCCAATGCTGGAGGAATATTTCATCAAGCAGGGAAGAGAATGGGAGCGTCACGCCTGGATCAAAAGCCGGGTAATCGCAAATCAATCCGACACAGAAACCAAATCGACTCTCATGGAAAAAATAGTCAGGCCTTTTGTGTTCCGGAAATATCTGGATTTTAATGCGTATCAATCAATGCGCAACCTACATGCACAATTACGCAAGGAAGTCGAGCGCCGTGAAATGCACGACAATATCAAACTCGGTCCTGGCGGCATTCGTGAAATAGAATTTATCACACAGGTTTTTCAATTAATTCGCGGCGGTCGCGATGTCGATCTGTGTATTCGGCCGACACTTGGCGCTCTGCAACGCCTGAAAAATAAGCAACAATTGCCGGAACAAGCTATCACAGAACTGATCGATGCCTATCACTTCCTGCGCGAACTGGAACACCGCCTGCAATATCTAGACGATCAGCAGACGCAAACATTGCCCTTGAACCCGGGCGACCAGCAGTTGATTGCAAGCGCCATGGATTTCGAGTGCTATGCCGACTTTATGCGTCAACTGGATATTCATCGTAGAGACGTAACGCGTCACTTTGAGCTCATTTTTGCCGCCCCCAAGAAATCACGCACGCACGACACACTGGCTTATCTGTGGCAGACTAAAACACAGAATGTTTCACAAACCGAAGCTGCCGCATCACAATTGAGCACGATGGGATTCACCGAGCCGGAAAAAATATCCGAACGGCTCCGGCTGTTTTATCAAAGCACTTTCTATCAGCGATTGCCTGAATCCAGCCGGCAGCAAATCAATACCCTGGTTCCTCTGTTAATTGAAGCGGTGGCCAAACGCCCACCGGTTGAAACCACACTGGAGCGCATGTTGCAGCTACTTGAAAAGATCAGCGAACAAACATCTTATCTGGCGCTGTTATTAGAACATCCCCACACCCTGCAACGGGTCGCAAAACTGGTTAGTATCAGCCAGTGGGCCAGCGACTATCTGGGGCGGCACCCCATATTATTGGATGAAATATTGCGTCACGATGCGCCGCACCCGGCTCCTGATTGGACAGCACTCAACCACGAGCTAAATTACCAATTAAACCACGCCAACAATCCCAAAAATGACGTGATCGAATGGAAAATGGATGTGTTACGACATTTTCAGCATGCGCAGGTATTTCGGTTATTAGTCACCGACCTGGAAGGCTCTCTGCTGCTTGAAACGCTCAGCGATCACCTGACTGCGCTGGCTGATTTGATCTTGAAAAGTGTATTGAATCTCGCTTGGTCTGGCTTGAAAAAGCGCCACCGGGAACACCCGGCCTTTGCCATTATCGGCTATGGCAAACTGGGCGGGAAAGAACTCGGCTATGTCTCGGACCTCGACTTGGTCTTTCTGTACCAAGACGACCATCCTCATGCTGCAGAAACCTACACCAAGCTGGGACAAAGTATCAATACCTGGCTTACCCGCCACACATCGGCCGGATTACTATACGAAACCGACTTGCGGCTACGCCCGAATGGCGAGACCAGTTTGCTGGTCAGCTCGATGGAGGCTTTCGCGCAATATCAGCATGAACAAGCTTGGGTGTGGGAACATCAGGCATTGACTCGGGCGCGTTTCGTGACGGGCGACCCGCATGCCGGGGAAGTTTTTGAAAACACCCGCAAGGAGATTTTGTGCAAACCACGCGATGTGGTCAAGCTGAAACAAGATATTCTGAAAATGCGCGAAAAAATGCTGGACGTTCACCCCAATCCAACCGCCTTGTTTGACATCAAGCATGACCGAGGCGGCATCATTGACGTTGAATTCATGGTGCAATATCTGGTCTTAGGCTATGCTTGCCAATATCCGCAACTCACTGGCAATATTGGCAACATCGCGTTATTAAAACTAGCGGGAGAACTTGGACTGATTTCTGTCAATACGGCTGAGAAAGTACGCTCAGCGTACCGCGAATTCCGCCGCATCCAGCATCGCCAGCGATTAAATGGCGATGCAGATATAACAACGCGCACGCCCAGTGATGGAAAAACGCAAAAATTTACCCGGATCGACGACAATCATTTAAAAGATGATCGTAACGCCGTATTGATCCTGTGGGAAGAAGTTTTTGGTGATTGATAAACTCAGCGAAACAGTACCACCCAACCCACCTGCTGCAGTTTACTGGCAACGCGATTAAGAGAACAAACGTAACCCGGTAAACTACTTTTATTTGACTGCAACTATCTTGCAAAACAGATTCTGGCACGATTCATGCTTATGAATCTTCACACACTGAGTGTGCCCCAATCAACTTAAAGGAGAACAACAAATGCAACACACACAAAAAGGTTTCACATTGATTGAATTAATGATCGTTGTCGCTATTATTGGTATCTTGGCTGCAGTTGCTGTGCCTGCGTATCAGAATTATGTGCTAAAAGCAAGATTCTCAGAAGTTATTAATGCCGTTTCTGGAGTTAAAACAGGTGTCGAGTTATGTGTACAAGACGGTAGATGTTTTAATGCTGGTGCAATTGTTAACGTCGCTTATGGAGCTTTTGGATTAATTCCAGCAGCACCAACTGCAAGTACTTTTCTTAATAACATTGCTGTTGATGCTGCTGGCAATATTACGGCTACTGCCCAAGCTGTTCAAGGTTTAGCTGGAGAAACATATGTTATGAACCCTGTTGCTGATGCCCAAGGCAAAGTAACATGGACAGTTAGCGGTGCAAGCACTTGTCTTACACGCGCAGCTGGTGCCATTTGCTAATTCAAATTTAATTTGATTGATCAAAAAGCCGCCTTGAAGGCGGCTTTTTGATACCCTCGTAATGTTCGCAAACACCCAAGCAAATACAATTTCACACCGATAATCACTACTCCCGTACGAAGCAAAATAATTGGCATCTGATTGGGGAAAGGATACGGAATATATTGAGAAGGCCTAGAAGAGAACGCCGGTGTAGAAGGATTACTGACAGGCAAACTTTCGGGTGAAAGCCAAACTTCCTACAAAAATGGCTGAAAAACCGATCATCCCGCTCTGTAAAATTCGCAATCCGTTGTTGACTCGCTTGCGGTTCTGGATACTGCAAATGTTACATCAATCAGAATGCGCCCATTTACGTCACATTCGATCTAATCGATTACTTGATACACACCGTCCGCACTTGATGAATATCCGTCATGCCCTGCAAAACCTTTTCGATACCATCCTGCTTTAGCGTGCGCATCCCCTCGCTTAATGCTGTCACCAGCATTTCCGCCACGCGCGCGCGCTCCTGAACGTTTTTTTTCAACGCATCGCTGGCGGTCATCAATTCATGCAACCCCACCCGGCCGGAAAAACCGGTGTTGTTACAATGATCGCAACCGACCGGTTTATGCAGCGTAATCTGCCCGTTTCCATCGCCGTAGCGTTCGATCCATTGCTGACGGATTTCTTGAATAGCTGCCTCGGGATCGACTTTAAAATGATCGATATTTCTGAGTTCTTCACAGTATTCTTTAACCAGCGCATTGATTTCATCCTCGCCGGCGACATACGATTCCTTGCATTTGCACAAACGCTTGGTCAGCCGCTGCGCCAGAACGCCTAACAATGCGTCGGAAAAGTTAAATGGATCCATTCCCATATCGAGCAGACGAATCACCGATTCAGGCGCACTGTTGGTATGCAGCGTGGCTAAAACCAAATGCCCTGTGAGTGAAGCTTCAATGCCGATGCTGGTCGTTTCCTTGTCGCGCATCTCGCCCACCATGATGATATCGGGATCCGCACGCAGAAACGAACGCATGATCACCGGAAAAGTCAGCCCGGCTTTGACGTTAATCTGTACCTGCCGCAGCCCCTTTTGGGTAATCTCGACCGGGTCTTCTGCAGTCCATATTTTGGTTTCATCGCGATTAAGATATTTTAGAATCGAATGTAGAGTGGTAGTTTTACCCGACCCCGTGGGTCCACACACAAAAAATAACCCATAAGGCTTACTGATAATTTTTTCTAATTCATCCAGATTACGCTCTGTGAATCCCATTTTTCCCAGTGGAATCGGCTCTCCGGCGGCCAGAATACGCATCACGACATCTTCCATACCGCCCGCCGAAGGAATGGTCGCAACCCGCAATTCAATATCCAGTGGCGCAAACTTTCTGAATTTAATCTTGCCATCCTGCGGTCTGCGCTTCTCCGAAATATCCAGATCGCACATGATTTTAATTCGCGTCACCAGCGGATTGCGATAGCTGGCTGGAATTTCGATATAGGGCATCAACGAACCATCCTTGCGAAAACGGATTTTGGTTTTTTCCTTGCCGGTGAAAGGCTCGATATGAATATCTGACACCCCCATCTTATAGGCATCGATGATGATTTTATTCACCAACTTGACCAATTCGTTATCCGATGCCGCTGAAGATTCCTCTACTTCATTGGAGCCCTCATCAACGTGCTCGTCCCCAAGATTAAATAGCATTTCATTAATATCGCCGCCGCTACCGACCTCATCCTGACTGCTGCCATAAAACTGCTCCACCGTCGCTGTGAATTCACGTTTGGTGGTCACTGCATAAATAATCTTGTACTTGGGGAAAATCGTGTTCGCAATGCGTTGCGATTTAATCTGCTCCGGATCCAGCGTTAAAACCACCAAGCCTTCTCTGGTTTCATCAATCGGTAGCAAGGCATTACTTTCAACATAATCTTTTTTAATATTCCTGAGTAAATCCATCGGCTTGATTCGATCAGCTCTAAAAGGCTCGTATTTGGCCCCGAAGAACAAAGCCAGCGCCTTACCGATGAGCGGCAAACCAATCTGAAATTCATCCACCAGCACATCTTCCAAATCACAACCTTTTTTACGTGCCGAACGGGTTGCAAGATCAAGCTCCGCAGATGAGATCAGGGCATCAAGAACCAGATAATCATATTTGGATTTAATCAACTGTTTCGGTTGTTGCCGCTGATTAAATGCAACTGCCAGTGTTTGACAAACCTCCGTTACGCCCTTTACTGTCGCCGCAGGGAAAAGCTCATTACTGTGGTTGTTAATAACCTGCACCACGCCGAACAGCTCTTGATTATTCGGGTTCAAAATTGGCACCGCCAACATTTGTTTGGTTCGATAACCAGTACGCTTGTCGACATCATTGGAAAAAGTAAGCGATGCACTAATCTTTTTTAGCTCGGATTTATTGTAAACATCCTCAATATTGATGATTTTCTTCTGCATACCTGCAAAACCAACAATACTCTTTTCCGTTACCGGCATTTGCAAATCCTGAAACGAATCAAGTCCTGTTTTAACCCGTGATACAAAACATGATTTGTCTGTGCTCAATGAATAAATCGTCAGTCGATCCGCATTAAATAATGCACAGATATCCTTACTGACTTCCGCCATGATTTCGTCTAAATTATTGGCAGCATTTATCTTGCTGATAACTTGCTGAAAATTCACAGTTGCACTTGCCCCCCCAGAGATATTAGAAGCATCTTTTGGCTTATGAGGCGTTAGTACCGTTGCATTCATGGCATCACATCCTAAAATTCAAGTAATAGATTGTTCTCAAGTTGGCGAGGATGATAATTTCCAATACATTCATTGATTTGTTGCATCGTAATTTCAGCTTCGCCTGGTTTCAAGTGCGTGATAAATATCTCTGCTGTTCGTTCTAGTTTTTTCAGATCTTCCGCCAGCAAGCTTGGACAATAGTGCCGGGATCTTTGTGCGATGTCTCGCTTCTGATTACAGAAAGCAGATTCAATAATTAAATATTTCAGATTCTCAATTTTATTAACGGCCATCCATAGCGCATCATTAGTTGTAGTGTCACCGGTAAACACGAGGCTGGCTTGTCCGGAATCGAGCTGATAGCCCACAGCTGGGATAGTATGATTCGCAGGTATCGGCGTTATTTTGCGTTGCTTGAGGCAAATAGTTTGATCCAGCGCCAAAGCCTTATAGCGCATATAAGGTGTTACGACATCGGGAATTTTTGTAAAATCCGGCCAGAGATACCAATTAAACAAGTGTTTTTGCAAAATCTCCAGTGTCGCTGGTATGGCATGAATGGTTATCGGCCTGGCACGCATGGAACCGACCGTATCCACCAGAAAAGGAATAAAAGCCACATGATCCAGGTGTGCGTGTGTCACTAAGATATGATCAATCTTGACCATTTCCTCGATGGTCAAATTTCCCACGCCGGTTCCTGCATCAATCAGCACATCATCGTCCAATAGCATGGCCGTGGTTTGCGCACCGCTTCCTATTCCTCCGCTACATCCCAACACCCTGAGCTTCATACATTGGCCTCAGAAAGACATCATCTAACCAACAATACGGGAAGACTTGATAGCTGCATCACTTTGTTAGTCACTGACCCCAGCAGCATACCTTGTATGCTGCCTTTACCACGCGGCCCCATGACAATCTGGTGGTATTGCTTTTCGATCGCAAAACGAACAATCATTTGAGCCGGATCCCCGACAGTGATGTGATGTTGATAGGAAATTCCCGCTTGATCGAGTAAATCGCGTGCAGATTGCAGGCTTTTTAATCCCTCTTCCTGATGATATTGCTTGATATCCACCTGATTAATAAATAATGAAACATTGCCATCCAGAGGATATTGCACGTTCAATAGATGCAATTCCGGTTTCTCCTTATACCAATCCAGTAATTGAATAAACACATTAACTGTTTTATTGGAATTATCAGAGCCATCAACAGGTAGCAGGATTTTTAGCATGATCAATCTCTTTATTTTTAATCCTAGAAATTATTATTTGGATTTTTTCTCATTAACCAGATCAATGACAGGACCAATCTTCACCGGATGCCGGGCAGCCAGCGTTTTACCCAGCATAATCACTAGCAAAGCCATTGCCGCCGGAGCAATCCAATGTAAATATTTTGCCTGGGTGCTGATCCAATCTTTGGTAACCACATCGGTAACCGCCATATCACCCGCGATCCATCCCAACAATCCGGCACCGATCACAATCGTTATCGGATAGCGATCCATGACTTTCATCACCAATTGACTGCCCCATACGATAATCGGCACACTGATGACCAAGCCAAAAATTACCAGACCCATACTATCTTTGGCTGCGCCCGCGATAGCAATCACATTGTCGAGACTCATTACGGCATCGGCCACAATGATCGTTTTAATCGCGCCTAATAAAGTTGTACTGGCACCAACTTCGTGCATTCCTACGGGTTCGGGTTCCGGCTGCAGTAGCTTGATACCGATCCAAAGCAATAAAACCGCGCCAACGATCTTCAGGTAAGGGATGGCAAGCAAACTTAATGCAAAAAAGATCAGCACAACGCGTAATCCAATGGCGCCCACAACGCCCCACATAATGCCTAGCTTGCGCTGATGTTCCGGCAGTCGCCTACAGGCAAGCGCGATGACAACCGCGTTGTCGCCCCCAAGTACGATATCAATCGCAATGATTTGCATAACAGCAATCCAGAATTGCGGACTATCAAAAGCCATTTAAACCTTCCCGATTAAAATTCAAATCAGAATCACAAGAAACTTAATTGCTATTGTTCTCTACCTTATCTTGAACACCAATAAACTTCAGCAGCTCGTCTTTTTTCTGCAAAGTATCGTTATAACCTAACTCAATTAAATGCTGGCAGAAAGGCACTTCAAATAACACATAACTCAATAAAGTCGATCCATTAGGCCCCATGGCACCAATAGCACGATATAGAGAACGCATGATCCATGGCAGAGTAAAAGCATATTTCTGCGCAATCACGTTGATGCCTTCGCTGGGTGCAATCATCATCGCCTCAACCGGGCGCAGTGAAATATTTTTTTCTTTGAACACTTGATGCGGGATCAACTTCAGCGTTTCGTTAATGCGCAGCAAACGCTCCAGATCAACATCCAAGCTATCGACAAAAATACTGTTCAATGCATGTCCCGCGATCTGGGCAAAAGGTGGATAACTTGAAGTACTAGTACGTTTGGGCTCACTTGTTACTGGTTTACGCACACCAATTATCAGCACTTTATCAGCACCCAGATGAAGTGCCGGACTGATCGGCGCCATCTGACGCATAGAACCATCACCAAAAAATTCACGATTTAATTTTACCGCTGGAAAAATGAACGGTATTGATGAAGAAGCCATTAAATGCTCAACTCCGATTTCAACCGGGACACCCAACCGCTGTGCCCTTTTCCAAGGCCTGACCTCTCTTGCTGCTTGATAAAAAGTAACCGACTGTCCCGAGGTATAACCCCATGCGGTCAATCCTAAGGCATGCAACGAACCGGAACGAATACAATGTTGAATGGCGCGAAAGGAAAAGCGGCTGCTTAACAATGCTTCCAAAGGAGCGTTATCCAGCAAGGAAACTGGATTATGCTGACCGTACTCACTCGATACTAGCGACAACATACACCGCAAAGTGTTATGCATCACGCCGACCAGATCCGATCGATAAATCTGATTTACATGAAAGTTTGACCAGACATCCTCTAACTGCGCTACACCTTCAGCAAAATTGTTGGAGGCAACGGCGATGCTGGCAGCATTAATGGCGCCCGCTGATGTTCCACAAATAACAGGAAACGGATTGCGCGACTTATCCGGCAACATCTCTGCAATAGCGCGCAATACGCCCACTTGATAGGCAGCACGCGCGCCCCCTCCGGTCAGCACAAGCCCGACCTTTGGCGCGACTAGGTCTTTCTTTTTTTCATGCACGGACAGCAGATACTAACTTCACTCTTTCCAACGCATCCCGCAAGGTCTCCTCGGGTAAGTTATTAAGTGAACTGGATAAAATTTTAGCCGCCTGACAAGCCGACTTCGGCAATACTGTACTGTCCAATTTGGCTACAAACATGGCTGCGGCTCCTGTGGCATCCAGCAGACATTGACGCTCATTCATTAAAATCTCCATCTCTTCCCGTAACATGGAAACTTCCCGTCCCTTCAGTATGGTATTGGGCATATATTATTCCTTAAAACATTGATACAGTATGCAACCTATGCAATCTTTCAAGCAATATATCAGAACTATAATTCATTTAAGCTTTAAACTCTGTGCGGTTTATCACGCTATTCTTTCAATTTCATGATTCATTAATCAGAAACCATTATTCGCTCACATATGAACAATCATTTAGCTGCTGAACTATACCCCGAAATAGAACCCCATAGCCAAGGAAAACTATCCTTAGACAAAATTCATACCATGTATTGGGAAGAATCCGGAAATCCTGCCGGAGTTCCTGTAATATTCCTGCACGGCGGCCCCGGAGCCGGATCAACCCCGGCGCACCGGCGTTTTTTTGATCCGGACTATTATCGCATTGTCATTTATGATCAAAGAGGTGCAGGCCGCTCGACCCCACTCGGTGAAATTCGAGAAAATACAACTCCACACCTGATTCACGACCTGGAATTACTCAGACGACATCTGGAAATTGATCGATGGTTGGTATTTGGAGGCTCTTGGGGCAGCACGTTGGCAATTGCCTACGGCGAAGCACATCCTGAACGTTGCCTGGGTTTTATTCTGCGGGGAATTTTTCTCTGCCGCACACAGGAAATTGATTGGTTTCTTTACGGGCTACGCAATTTATTTCCCGAAGCTTGGCATGTTTTAGTCGCACCGCTCTCAACGGAAGAACGTAACAATATTCTCGCGGCTTATTATCAACGCTTGATGAACCCTGATCCAGCCGTACATTTGCCTGCCGCGCGTACTTGGAGTACCTACGAAGGCTCCTGCTCCACATTGTTGCCGAATCCAGCCACGATAAGTTATTTCGCCAGTGATACCGTCGCGCTGGGCTTAGCACGTATGGAAGCGCACTACTTTAGCCACAACATTTTCCTACCGGAAAACTCTTTGCTGAGAAACGTGCACAAACTTCATAGCATTCCCGCCACCATTGTACAAGGACGCTATGATGCAGTCTGCCCGATCGTCAGTGCCGATGATCTGCATCAGGCCTGGCCACAAGCCGAATACATCATTATTGATGACGCCGGTCATTCGGCTTGGGAACCTGGTATACAATCGGCCTTGGTCAAAACCACCGATCGGTTTAAAACTATCATCAAATAGCTTACTAATTAGCTCACCAGAACAGCTGTATATCGATTGGAGATTTAAAGATGCAAGCCACATTCGGTCTTAGGTTTTCCAGCCCAACGCCCACAGCGACCATTACCTTTCACAGTGCAATGCGTACAGCCTATCGAGGAATATCCCTCTGCCACAAGTGGGTGGAAAGGTAACTTATGTTCGAGAATATAGGCGTCACGTTCTTCACGAGTCACATCAATCATCGGATTAAATTTGATAATTCCGCGACGTTCTTCAAAAATACTTAAACTTGCGCGGTGATCTGTCTGCCACTTCATCAAACTTGACACCCAAACATCGAAGTTGGGTTTGATTTCATCTAAGGGGCCAATTTTATTGATCGTGCAGCAAAAATCCGGATCCACCACGTATAATTTTTCTTTTTCACTGTACCAGTGCTGATATTCATCCGCTTTCAGATCCTTGACTTTAAGATGGTACAACCCGATCAAATAATCCCGATACAACAAGGTTTCTGGAAAATGGAAACCCGTATCTACAAAAAATATAACCTGCTCCGGACGAATGCGGGAAATAATGTGTAAAAAATAGGCAGAGGTTGCTGCAAAAGAAGATGTCACCATTACTTTCTCAGGATGAAAATCCAAATAAAGGTTATGCAAGCGCTCCTCAAAATTGAGCGGACGATAACGATCATTCAATTCGCTAATAGCTTGTGCACTTAGGCCTGCACTATTATGAATATCATTTTTTTGGGTTACAGCTGCCACTTTAGACATAAAAGTTCTCTTTCTTTATTAATAAATACAATACCAATATTGTGCATTTAGGACTTCATCACAACCCTGCCAGGGAAAATATTTTTCGTGTTAACGCACAAACATGAAGCCAGCCATCCAGCTATTTTAGCTGCAATCTAGCGAGTATCCATTAAGACATCAAACATTACGAATTTGTCCGAAGAAATGTTTTACGGATAAATTACTCAACCTCCAACGCCATAGCCCTACTAATTATCAAAAGTTTAATGCTACTGCAATATGGATGACCTCAGCATGCACGGTCCATTGCTAGCATGCTCCTCGCATACATTACCTGTGTGATGAATGTGATATATGCGCATGCGGAGACCAGGTTTTAGCTAAATTGTCCGCACCTGCCTATGCTAATTTGGATGCAATATTGACACCGGCATAAGTAACAAAATTCAAAAACAAACTCAATGCAGTTAAAGACAATCCTACTTACAATTCACTGCGCAACGAAGCCAATACAATGGCAGCGCTATTAGCCAATGGCCGTGTTCTAATCACGCTTCCAGACGGCACCGTAGTGGTTGATACGTCGAAAAGTACAGACAATACCTACGCCAATTTTCAGGCTAAAGCAATCAATGAAAACCACAACTCACGCATCGCAATCTTAGATGCTCAACATTGGGCTTGCGGCATTGGTTTGGAAACAAAGACCAGCACAACCACAGGCGCCGTGGAAGTTTACTTAGCAAAACACCTCGGCACTTATCTGAATAGTGCTGGGACCGTAAGGCCCTCACATAAATAATCCTTTGTTCTTTAAGCACTCAGCTCGCATGATGGATTACAAACGGGTAATCCTTTTCACCACTTAGCCAGTCTTCCCCCCGCGCGGCTCTTGGCTCTTGGCTCTTTCTTGCTTGATAGAAAAGCAATATCAATAGGTTAAACCTCTAGCTGCCAAGCTGATATAAATTGCATGCATTTCTGATCACTAATTGGCATGTTTGACACATCATCCAGTTTTCGGTATTTTTAAAAGAGCGATGATGTATCTTCTGCGCTGATTCATCACAAGCCACATCAATAAATGTAGCAGAAATAATTAAGTTTCAGTCCAAAATATGAGTTCGTACTGGGCTCATGTAACGATAAATATTTACATAAAAACATACATGCTATGAAATCACACAAAAAAACCTACTCATTTTATATTGTTTTTCTGCTGCTTTTAGGTGGCATGGTCTTTTTTCTTATTTCGACGCCTGTTATAGCAAAAAAATCCGTTTATGGTTATCTTGAGCCGGTAACGCTAACATCAGACAAGATTACACTGACGGCAAAGCTGGATACCGGTGCGGAAACTGCTTCAATATCCGCACAAGACATTCAATTATATGAAAAAGAAGGTGAAGAGTATGTGAAGTTTAAAGTCTCTCACCCCGAACTGGAGAAAACGCTCCATTATAATTTACCTATTGTTCGTTATTCAAAAATAAAAAGACGCGCTATCGATGGCACTCAACCTCAAAAATACCATTCACGCCCTGTCGTGAATTTACAAATTCATTTTGATGGAAAACCCTACAAAATCATGGTTAATTTAATTGACCGCTCTCGTTTCTCGACACCTATGCTTTTAGGTAGAAGAGCATTAGAAAAAGTTGACGCCATTGTTGATAGTACCGTCGCAAATACGCTTCTGGCAAAAAATAGAAACTACTAATAAAGATTATCTGTGACACTTTGGAATCAAAGGTGTCGCGGTTTTCATTGCAGCAAGATGTACTATTCTTCAATTCGCTGAAATTAAGGAAAGGCCTTGGAGTAATTTCCTTCATCACACTGCTATCAACCAGGTTTTTAACAAGTCTGAACAATAACAAATATTATGTTGCAAGATTTGATATCTTTTTACTAATGTAGATTTGCAAATATGAGCAAGGCGTTTACCAAGGAAAATGAAAACGACGATGATCTGGACGATACGCCGAAATTACCGCAGGGTGTCAAAAATTATATTACACCAGGCGGTTATCAGCGATTAAAAAATGAATTCGACCAATTATGGAAAGTGGAACGCCCGGAATTGGTAAAAACCATTACCTGGGCAGCCTCCAATGGTGATCGCTCAGAAAATGGTGACTACATATACGGCAAAAAGCGCTTACGTGAAATTGATCGCCGCCTGCGCTTTTTATCCAAACGACTGGACAATGCGGCGGTAGTGGATCCCTCTCAGCGTGGTGAATGCGACCAGGTTTTTTTTGGCGCCACCGTGACGGTCTGCAATGCCCGAGGCGAGAAACATACTTACAGTATTGTCGGCATGGACGAAACAGACCCCGGATGTGGTCGTATCAGTTGGATTTCACCGCTGGCTAAAGCTTTACTCAAGGCGCGTGAAGGTGATGTTGTAACGTTGCATACTCCGGGTGGAATGGAAGAGCTAGAAGTCACGGAAGTTAATTATCAAACGTTATGAAATATAAACACCTCAGACTGACTTCTTTGTCTTTCCAGGTTCACCCGTCTCGACAAATACCGACTGACCCATGCGCTTGCGTATCTCAACGAGTAATGATGACGCAAAAGGCGCCTTCGCTTGAAAACCTTTCAGACCAATAAAATATTGCAGGTACGGATTTTCTCGAACCTGCTCAACACTATCTTCATCCGAATCGACAATTTATATTTAATAATCACCGCTCCAATCACGATTCCAGCATCTTTGGCTGGGCGGCCTACTCTTGAACATAACGTCTTATAGTAACTCTCGAACATCTCATCCCACGGTAGGAAATCTCTCAGTTTTATCCAGCGATTATTGGAATCAAGAATCATGCCCGGCGGTGTATCAAATCCTTCGAGTGGCAGTTGCTTTTGGCTGATATAAGAATCATAGTGCACGGTTTTTGGTGTTAATTCACATATTTACGTGCACTATGCCACCAAAATATACGCCATTATTCAATTCAATCAGCTATTTATGCTTTTTGAGTAAGCTCTAAATAAAAAATCGCTGGCTCCCCGAAAGGCAAATCCAGCGATTTCTTCTGAACAAACAAGCTGGGTAATCTTGATCGAAAACTTCAGCCTGGATACAACGGAAATAGAACTTTCAAAACTGGCACAGATTAATTGAAATTAAATGTCCATTCTCTCGTCCAGTCATCATTTTCATCCCTGAATGCACCCACATAGTCAACCACGGTAAAGAAAGAATCGTTCACTGCAACACCACCCAGTGTCAGTGGCGAGCCAGAGGCTGGCAAATAACCATTCAGCAAAGGATCGCCTGCTTGATTCTCAGATTGAGATAAGAACCAGTCAGAGGTTGTGAACGTGGCGCCTTCGCCATCAGCAAAGTTGCTGGCACAATTGACAAACGAATTTTGGATGGTTAAACCACCGCTCAAACTGCCGGGAGCGCCCGCATTGGCAAAGGTTCTCTCGCCATCGATCATTAGGCATGTAGGGCTACCAGTAATAACGGAATTCCAGATATTGGCACCTGTCCCACGACGCAATAATACGCCTTGTGTCGCCGAATCGCCTGTGCGACCTATAATCGTCAGATTGGAAAGAATAGGCTGAGCACGAGGAAGGCTATCTTGGTTTCTCTCGTTATTGTCAGCTTCAATGCCGCGATCGCCAATAGTTGCTGCTTGTTTTATCAAAGCAAACTGCACGCGTCCTTGCCAGCCATTTGACCAATCCAAAGAATCATCCTGGGCGTTAGTTATTACCAGATGCTTCATTTGCACCGTGCCACCAAAAAGCTCTATTCCATCATCCAAACCTTCGTGAACCTGCACATAATCAATAAGCGTTCCTGAGCCAACACCGTTGAGCGTAAACCCATTGAGCTCTTCATCTGGACGTACCGCAGTACCTGCAAAACGAATTTGTGTGTACTTAATCACACCACTATTATCAGCTGGATTGTTGCCACCATAGAGCTCACTAACAATCGCCTCAAATGGAACTTCGCAGACAGGCACGCCTTCGTTACAACCATTGACTGGTGCATTGCCTGAAATCAGCAAGCCACCCCATTCTCCTGCTGCCGCCTCATTCGGACCGGTCATGACAATTGGATTGTCAGGTGTTCCTTCGGCCATAATTCTTGAGCCACGTCTGATCCACAGATACGCCGCCTGATCGCCCTGACCCCCTACACCAATAATTCTTGTTCCGGGATTGATAGTAAGTGTGGCACTCAACGCATTGTCACCTCCGATAAAGACAGGACCCTGTAATAACCACACAATGTTCTTGGTTAAAGTAATATTTGAAGTAATCTCACCGCCCAGAATACAAGAATTTTCTGTTGGACCTTGTTGCGCAAAGCCTGGACAACCTTGAAACGTATTTGTAGTCAGTTGATCAACCGTGAAGCTCATTGGGTTTGATCCGGGCACCAACTTTAACTTAGCATAAAAACTGTCTGCTCCAACCGTCACTGAAGCCACATGGACTGAACTCGTATCGGAGTCAAACACGTTACGCTGTCCTGTTGTAGCTGCAATAGGGTTGGCCGAAATTAGCTGCAATTCGTTTCCAATAAGCTGTAACTGTGCATTATAGAATGCTGACGTTCCACCGTTTAAGACCTCGACAACGGGAAGATCAACAATACCTGACGCTGGATCGTATGTGGCCGTGGCCTGTACATTGAATGCTGCAGCACCCAATAGCGCTGCTGATACAACTAATAATTTTTCTTTTATATGTTTTAATTCGAACATGATTTACCCCCTCCAAGTTTTTTATAAGGTAAGCAAATCTAACAGGCCAACATGACAGGGATATTACACTCTCATGTCAATTAAAAATTTGATTAACCAAGCAAATAAAAGGATTTGTATCAAATGATTCGGAATAATCCACTTTGATCTGGATGTGTTGAATGCAACTAAGGTGTAATTCGAGTACGCCAGAAAACAGCCA
>RRZT012888923.1_pt1 | contig 38611 bp, 30 predicted proteins | sample 2165551 | NCBI WGS metagenome assembly RRZT01 (sample SAMN10456910, study PRJNA506462) | wastewater metagenome | biome: wastewater; feature: sludge; material: wastewater sludge; isolation source: wastewater sludge with Escherichia coli K12::gfp cells carrying plasmid... | place: USA: Moscow, Idaho...
AATTTGTAGTCATCAAGCTTTGGCATGCCATTGACACTAACAACTTTGACATCCGTCACACCTTTCCAACCCATATCCCGATAATTGACACGGTACCAGCCGTCTGGACGCGGGGTGATACTAATAACACCGCTACTACCATTGCCATCTTGCGCGCTCGTTCTCAACGCGTATGCGGCATAACAATCGTCAGTTTCACACTCAAACTCATAATCTGCTTTTAATTTTTCTAAAAAATTAGGCGTTCCCCAGTTTGAAGCGTTGCTATTGTCTAGAAAACTCGTGCTGCCCTCATCTTGCAGTACATAAGTACTATAGAACTTGCTAATCAAAACTTGCGCCTCTTGGCTAGAAATATCATTCGCTGCCAAGGCAGATGAACACAATGCCAATAAAATCATGGTGGTGAAAATTTTATTCATAATTAGACCCAATTCACGTTCATAAGTACCCTTTTTTTATCATACTTATTGACTTATGTCCACTTTGGTGAGCGTTTTTCTAGGAACGCATTGACGCCTTCTTTTTGGTTATCACCATCAAATAACTTCACAAATAATTCACGCTCGGTAATCCAGTTAAAACTTGGGGGCTGTTTGCGTGCCGACATGATTAATGCTTTACTTGACGCAATGGCATCGGGGGATTGTTTAGCCACTTTTTTAGCAAGTGCCATCGCGGTGTCTAAACCTTGACCTTTTTCGACCACTTCTTCCACCAAGCCAATTTGCAGTGCTTTATCCGCTTTGATACGTTCACCGCATAAAATCATGCGCTTTGCCCAGCCTTCACCCACCAGCCAAGGCAAGTTTTGCGTACCGCCTGCACACGGCAATAGTCCAACCGATAGCTCAGGCAGTGCCATTTGGGCATGGCTTTCAGCAATGCGGATATCACACGCCAACGCACATTCAAGCCCACCGCCCATGGCATAGCCGTTAATGACCGCAATGGATACGCCACGAAAGGTGGATAAGGCTTCGAAGGCTTCACCAAAGGCAATTGCCATCTCCACCGCTTGACCTTTGTCACCACTGGCAAAACTGTTTAGGTCTGCCCCTGCCGAGAAGAACTTTTCACCATCCCCATGCACCACCAAGGCTTGTACTTTTTTGTTGGCATTCAAATCGCTAATCAGCTGTTTTAGACTGGCTAAGCTGTCCTTTGTCCACGTATGGGCAGGGGGATTGTTTAGGGTTAAAGTGGCGATGTGATTATCGATTTTTAAGTTTAAATTAGTGTAATCTGTCATTTTTAAATTCCTTTTTAACAAACGCTGTGTAAACAATTAAGGTTTGATTGCTATTTTTTATCGCATGAGTTCGCATCATTTATCCGTATTCAATGTCTAATCAAGAAAGCTACTTTAAGCCAATATGAATCTCAACTGACCCATCTAGCAGATATTTTTCAAAATCCACGTGATACGCTCGATGAATTTCGCCTTGCGCTTCGAGTTGCCAAATTTTTATCCACGTTTGTGGCAATTCTAGACGGTTTGTTTTAAACACTTGATAAGGGGTATCAGGCAGTTCAATCATTTTGCCATTATTGGGCATTTCGCTCGCCGTGCTACAGGTATAATCACCTTGATAGTTTGACGCATATTCATGATACACGCCATATAGCACCGACAGCCCATGCCCTTGCAAAATGGTTTGTTGCCACAATTCGCCAAATTTTTTCATCACTTCGATATCAGTGAAGTTATTGGTGCGAATGGATTGGATTTCGTAAACTTGCTGGCTCATAATTTTGCTCTTTGGTAATACAGTGAATTAAATTAGTCATAATATTTTAAAATCAATATTTTAAAGTTTTGGGCGTATACAATACGCCCCTACCAAACTATTTTAGCTCTAATTTAAACCACTACAAATAACAATTATTGCAATCTTGATAACGCCCCATCGTCCATCATTTTACGAGCAATAATCATCCGCATGACTTCGTTGGTGCCTTCAAGGATTTGATGCACGCGCAAATCACGCACATGACGCTCTAGCGGATATTCTTGCAGATAGCCATAGCCACCATGTAGCTGTAGCGCTTGGTTTGCCACGTCAAAGCTCAAATCAGTGGCAAGGCGTTTTGCCATGGCACAATAGGTACTGGCATCGGCTGAACCATTGTCAAGGTGGTAGGCAGCAAGTCGCACCATTTGACGGGCGGACACCAATTGGGTGAGCATATCGGCAAGTTTGAACTGCACCGACTGGAACTGGTCAAGGGTTTTACCAAACTGGCTACGCTCTTGTACATATTGCACAGCGCGGTCTAAGGCACATTGTGCGGTTCCCACAGCACAGGTGGCAATGTTGATGCGCCCACCGTCCAAGCCTTTCATGGCAAAGGTAAAGCCTTGACCTTCTTCGCCTAGTAAGTTTTCGGCAGGGACTTTGACATTGGTAAAATGCACGGCGGCGGTTGGTTGATTTTTCCAGCCCATTTTGTGCTCGTTTTTACCATAACTAACCCCGTCAGCCTTGGCATCCACCACAAATGCCGAAATACCTTTTGCCCCGTTATCGGATGTGCGTGCCATGACCACCAGCACATCGGTTGCCCCTGCGCCTGAGATAAACATTTTTTGCCCTGTGAGCAAATAATGGTCACCATTTTTGACGGCTTTGGTTTTGAGCGATGCCGCATCGGAGCCTGCATTAGGCTCAGTTAGGCAGTAGCTACCGAGTTTTTCGCCCGTGAGCATATCGGGTAGCCATGCTTCGGCAACTTGTGGCTTGGCAAATTCGCCAATCATCCAAGCCACCATGTTATGAATGGTCATAAAGGCGGCGGTTGATGTGTCACCATACGCCAGCTTTTCAAAGATAATGGACGCATCAAGGCGTGGTAAGCCCAAGCCGCCAAAGTCTGGGTTGGTATAAAGCCCCATAAAGCCAAGCTCGCCTGCGGCTTTAAATACGTCTTTGGGGAAATGCCCTGTGGCATCCCATTCGGCAGCATTTGGGGCAAGGGACTTGGCGGCAAATTGGCTTGCTAAGTCGGCAAAGGCTTGTTGGTCTTCGGTTAGGGAAAAATTCATCTAGCTATCCTATCAGTCTATTTTATCAATCTTTCTTAGCAAACTGGATTAACACTTTATGAAAAACAGGTGGATTAAATGCACTCATCCACCCTTTTAAATTCATCATGAAGTTATTTCAAAGAAATCGTGGTATTCACGCCTTTACTGGCTTCGTCATCAAACCAACGGGCAGTGACGGTTTTGGTTTGGGTATAAAACTGTACCGCTTGCTTACCATACGGGCCCAAATCACCCAATTTACTGGCGCGAGAACCCGTGAATGAGAACATGGGTAGTGGCACAGGAATTGGTAAATTAATACCCACTTGACCCACGTCAATGTCTTGCTGGAATTTATGCGCCGCTGCCCCTGATTGGGTAAAGATGGCAGTACCGTTGCCATTTGGGTTGGCATTGATGATGTCAATCGCTTCATCTAGGCTATCGGCATACATGATATCAAGTACAGGGCCAAAAATTTCTTGCTGGTAGCAGCTCATTGCTGTGGTGACATTGTCCAAGATAGTAGGCCCGACAAAGTTGCCATTCTCAAACCCTTCAACCTTGATACCACGCCCGTCTAACAGTAGGTTTGCCCCTTCATCCACCCCTGCTTGAATCAAACGCTCAACACGGGCTTTGGCTTGTGGCGAAATCACTGGCCCTAGGTCTTTGTCATCTTTACCTGCGGCAACCACCAATTTTTTGGCACGTTCAACGATATCGCCGACCCAGTTTTTGGCTTCACCCACTAGAATCACCACTGACAACGCCATACAACGTTGACCTGCCGCCCCAAATGCCGCACCTGCTAGTTGATTTAGGCATTGCTCTTTGTTGGCATCGGGTAGAATCACCGCATGGTTTTTTGCGCCCATCATACACTGGACACGCTTGCCTGCTTGGCTTGCCGTGTTATAAACGTGCGTACCCACCGCCGTTGAACCAACAAATGACACAGCTTTGATATCAGGATGAGTACAGATAGCATCCACGGTGTCTTTACCGCCATGTACTACGTTAAGCACCCCTTTTGGAATCCCTGCTTCTAGGGCAAGTTCAACAAGGCGCATGGTGACCATCGGATTTTGCTCAGATGGTTTTAGGACAAAGGTATTGCCCGTGGCAATCGCCATCGGGAACATCCATAGCGGAATCATGGCTGGGAAGTTAAAGGGGGTAATCCCTGCACACACGCCTAGCGGCTGCTGGATATTGTACATATCCACGCCTGTGGCGACATTTTCAATAAAGTTGCCTTGCTGTAAGTTACCAATCCCTGACGCATGTTCAACAACTTCTAGCCCTCGGAACACATCGCCTTTGGCATCGGCAAGGGTTTTGCCTTGCTCTTCGGTAAGCATGGCGGCAAGCTCGTCCATATTGGCACGAATCAGCTCTTGGTATTTTAGGAAGATACGTGAACGGGTATTGATAGGCGTTTTACGCCATGTTTGGAACGCTTCAGCCGCGGCTGCCACGGCTTGATTGATTTCATCTGCCGTGGTTTGGGGCACTTTGGCAATTACTTCTTGGGTGGCTGGGTTGGTTAGGTCAATCCACTGGGTGGTGCTTGATTCGACAAATTCGCCGTTGATGAGTTGTTTTACTGTTTGGGTAGTCATAGTAACAATCCTTGTTTTTTACCGTGTTGAGTGTTTATGGCGTTTGATACGGTTAACGCCTTGTAAAACAGTGTGAATGAGTTGCGGGTTACTGTCAATAATACTTAATTACTTAAGTAGTTTTGGTGGGTAGCTGCCACAGGGTCAATGACAATAATCTTGGACGCTAGCTCAGCTTTGGCACGAACACCCAGTTTTTTCATTAAATTGGCTTTATGTACTTCAACGGTTCTGGGTGATAAATTAAGCAATTTACCAATCTCTTTACAGGTATAGCCGTTGACCACATACTGTGAAATTTGGGCTTCACGGGCGGTGAGCTGTGACTCGGACATTTCTTGCGGTTTTTTTTCAAAATGCCAAATTGCCAGTTTAAAGGGGTCATCAGGGGTTAAGGTGCGTCCGTGGGTTTTTGCCCAAAATATCTCCCCTGTTTTGTGCCGCATAAAACGCTCATCGCAGTAATGCAGATTGGTCTGTAATGTCAAGCCTGTTAACGCTTCTTTGCCAATTTTTTCAAAGTCTTCGACGCTTGGAAACAATTTTTGCATGGATTGATTGAGTAGCTCATCGCGCTCATAACCAAATAAATTAGCAAAAGCGTCGTTTAACTCTTTGATTCGCCGATAGCTTAATACCACTATCGGCGATGGTGCGTGCCTAAAAGCCAGTAAGGCATAACTTTCCACAATAATCACCTCTGACTTTTAAGCACTGAGAACGTGCAACGTGTTGATGGTCATCAATAATCTGCAATCGCTTGTTTGACGGCATCGATGGCGGTTGGGTCATCAAGCGTACTCATATCGCCTGTTTCTTTGCCTTCTGCCAGTGCCTTAATTGAGCGGCGTAGGATTTTGCCTGAGCGGGTTTTTGGCAAGGCTTTGGGGAAGTACACGGCGGCAGGTTTGGCAAGTGCGCCCAGTTGTTTTGCCACTTCACCCACGATTTGCTGCTCAATACGGAAGCGGTTTTCGGTATTTTCCACCAATTCGTGGTTTTTTAGGATACAAAACGCAATCGGTAGCTCGCCTTTGAGTTCATCATGGATGCCCACCACCGCAGATTCTGCCACTTCGGGGTGATGCCCGATGGCTTCTTCGATTTCTTTGGTACCTAGTCGGTGTCCTGCCACATTAATCACGTCATCGGTGCGACCTAGAATATAGTAATAGCCATTCTCATCAATCACCGCATAATCGGACGTTGAGTATTGTTTGCCATCCAGCAATGAGAAATAGCCATTGATAAAGCGTTCGTCATTACGCCATACCGTGGTCAGACAGCCTGGGGGGAGCGGTGCGGCTAGCATCAGCATGCCTTTTTCGTTGGGCTGACATGGCTCGCCTGTGGCTTCGTTGATGACCTTGGCATCAAACCCAAACATCGGATAACCAGGTGAGCCTTGTTTGTGGGGCTTATGGTCGGTGTCGCTTGCAAATTTTGGCGCATGGCTTAGGATAGGCCAGCCTGTTTCGGTTTGCCAGTAATGGTCAAGAATAGGCACGCCCATGTGACCTGTTAACCACTGTGCGGTTGGCTCATCGAGTGGCTCACCTGCCAAGAAGAATGATTTGAGGCTAGAGATATCATAGCGGCTCATCCACATCTCATCTTGCTTACGCAGCATACGCACGCCTGTCGGTGCGGTAAATAAGATATTGACCTTATTGGCTTCAACAATACGCCACCAGATACCTGGGTTTGGCGTGGTGGGCAAGCCTTCATACATGATGCTGGTCATGCCTGCCAGTAGTGGCGCATAGATGGTGAATGAATGCCCCACCGCCCAACCGATATCAGAAATCGCCCAAAACGTCTCGCCTGCTTTACCGTTGTAAATCAAGTCCATGGCTGTGGTAAGGGCTACTGCGTGACCGCCTGTGTCACGCTGTACGCCTTTGGGTGTGCCTGTGGTGCCTGAGGTATAAAGCAGATAAGAAGGTTCATTGGACTCAAGCCACACACAATCGACTTTGGCATTGTTCTCTACACTGATTGCACGTTCTGAGGCATAGTCAACGTCTTGTGGCTCTGGCTCAAATGGCATAATACCACGATCCACCACCAGCACGGTTGGCTTGACTTTGGCTTCTTCCACCGCTTTATTGACCAAGTTTTTGTAGTTGATAAGTTTGCCGCCGCGCAGCCCTGCATCTACCGTAATCACCATTTTGGCTTCGGCATCGTCCATCCGCACAGCCAGATTATGGGAGGCAAAACCACCAAATACCACTGAGTGAATCGCGCCGATACGCACACACGCTAGCATGGCATACGCCGCTTCCAAAATCATCGGCATATAGATGACCACGCGGTCGCCTTTGCCCACACCTTGACGCTGTAACACATCGGCAAAGTAATTGACTTCTTTGTATAGGTCATTATAGGTAAGACGGCGTTTGGCATAATCGGTGTAGAGTTCGACAGGGTTGCCTAACGCCTTAAATGCTTTGCCGATATTGGGATAGTTATCAAGCATCTCTTGGTTAATTTCGGTAGAAACCCACACAAAAGCATCTTGCTCAGCGCGGTCCTCAAGATGGCGGTCAACCATGTTGTGGCAAAGGTTGGTTTGTCCACCAACAAACCATTTGGCAAACGGCAATTGACTATCGTCCAAGATTTGTTCGGGCTGTTTGTGCCAATAGATACGTTTGGCTTGTTCGCCCCAAAAGGCAGGTTTGTCTTGAATAGATTGTTGATATAAATCAGAAAAATTCATTGGCTTTCCTTAGCTAAAATTTGTACCAAAGCGTATGCTATTAGTTTGGCGATTGTTTGATTGCCTGCTTGCTGGACATTCATTCCTTGAACCCAAATGATACAATTTGTATCATTTTTGAATATAGCAAATGTCCTTGTCAGCGTCAAGCGCCTTGCCTATCTTTTGGAAGATTTAGTATTTTTATTATGGTAGGGGTCGGTCATTTTTTCTTGTGATAATAGTTTGTGTTAAGATACGGATGAACCACTTTTTTTAGGCTATTTGACAATAAGGGAATTTTTATGAGCCAATCAATCATTCATTCATCAACCCATGCGGACGCGCTAGAAAATCCGTCTACAGCGGCACTTGATGATTTGTTAGACAATGATAAAGATTTGCCACTGTTAGCGGATACCCATTTATTAAGCCGCGTGCTGCTCACGGTGATTGCGCAGCAGACCTCCACCCCTGTCAAGCAGACCATTGATAAATTACTCAATGGCGAGGATCCCCACCAGACCATTGAAGCTATTTTACCTAAGCTCAATCATAGCCAGCGCAAAAATTTGATTCGGGCTTGTGGGTTATTTGCTCAGGTATTTAATATTGCTGAAGATATGCACCATGAGCGCCGCAGGCTTGCGCATGAGCAAGATGAGTCGGCGGCAAAGAGTAGTTTTGCGCATGTGGTGGATGAAATAAAAGCGCAAGGTGTGGCACAAGATACGCTGCAAGCTCAGCTGGATAACACGTTTGTGAGTGCGGTATTGACGGCGCACCCCACCGAGGTGCAGCGCCAAACTATTTTATCGCTGCATCGCCAAATTCGCGCGCTGTTAGAGCAATACCATAATGCCATTGGTTACCAACGACACCGCATTGAGCAGCAGTTGGAGGCGACGCTTATCGCGCAGTGGCAAACCAATGAAACTCGCCATTTTAAAATCACTGTAAAAGATGAGATTGATAATGGCATTGCCTATTTTGATTTAAGTTTTTTTGAAGCGATTCCAAACTTGTACCGCAAGCTTGATTATCAGCTAAAAGAGCGTTTTCCCGATACTGAGCTACCAAATTTACTCAATATTGGCGGCTGGATTGGTGGTGACCGTGATGGCAATCCATTTGTGTCGGCAGACACGCTACGCTACGCCTTTAAACGCCAAGCGGCTACGGTGTTTTATTATTACCGTGACCAACTGGGCAAGCTTTATCAAGAGTTGCCGCTGTCTGTGCGCCACGTTGAGGTGAGCGCCGCTGTTTTAGCCTTGTCTGAGCAGTCAAAAGAAGACAATATTTCACGTGAAGAAGAGCCTTACCGCCGTGCAATCAGCTACATTTCATCAAGATTGGTAGCCACTTCTCATACGTTTGATTTAAGTTATGGCTGTCGTTTTGGGCTCAGTGAGCCTTACGCCAGTTGTGACGCGTTTTTGCAAGATTTATACGCGGTGTATGACTCATTAGTGGCGCATGGTAGTGAACTACTTGCCAATGAGCGCTTAACAGACTTGATTCGTGCCGTCGAGGTGTTTGGTTTTTATCTAATGCCGCTTGATTTACGTCAATACGCGGGTATTCACGCTGAGACGGTTCATGATTTGTTCAAACATGCGGATTTGGAAGATTACTTGTCTTTATCAGAAACAGCGCGCCAGCGAGTCCTACTGCGTGAGTTGTCCACCGCGCGCCCGTTATACAATCCCTACATTAACTATGAGGCGCAAACGGCACGTGAATTAGCCATTTTTCAAGCAGCGGCTGATATTAAAAACCGTTTTGGTGAAAATGCCATTACCCAAAGTATCATTTCAAATGCCGAAGAAGTCAGCGACTTACTCGCCTTAGCCTTGCTGCTCAAAGAATCAGGCTTGCTGCTGATCAAAGATGGCATACCCGTGAGCCGCATCAATATGGTGCCATTGTTTGAAACCATTGAGGCGCTACAAAATAGCACACGTGTCATGAGTGAGCTGTTAGATAAACCTTGGTATAAAGCGGTGCTAGCAAGCCGTGATAACTTACAAGAAATTATGCTAGGCTACTCAGATAGCAACAAAGATGGCGGCTACGTAACAAGCCAGTGGTCATTGTACCAAGCCGAGATCCAATTGGTAGAAATGGCAGAAAAATACGGCATTCAGCTGCGGTTATTTCACGGACGCGGCGGCAGTGTGGGTCGTGGTGGTGGTCCTTCATTTGAGGCGATTTTGGCACAACCAGAAGGTTCGGTAGATGGACAAATTCGTATCACTGAGCAAGGCGAGGTCATTACTGCCAAATACGCCGATGCAGGCAATGCCGAACGCAATCTCGAAACCTTGATTGCTGCCACACTCAAAGCCAGCTTACTGCCCAGCCACAGCCAAAGCCCAGACAGCGACCTGATGAATCAGCTATCGCATGAAGCGTTTGACTGTTATCGTGCCTTGATTACCCGCCCTTACTTTATTGATTATTTCTTGCAGACTAGCTTAGTCAAAGAAATTGCTAGCCTAAACATTGGCTCACGCCCTGCTAGCCGCAAAAGTTTGGCACGGATTCAAGATTTGCGCGCCATTCCTTGGGTCTTTTCTTGGATGCAAAACCGTCTGATGCTACCCGCTTGGTATGGGTTTGGTACTGCGGTAGAAAAACTCATTGCCGACAACCCAGACAACCTTGCCAAGCTACAACACAATGCCCAGCACAGTGCCTTTATGCAAGCTATGCTATCAAATATGGCGCAAGTCATGGCAAAAACTGACATTAGTATTGCCGAAGCGTATGTGGCATTGGCAGAAAATAGCGCGGAGGCAAAAGAAATTTTTGCACTCATCACAGCAGAATACCAACGTAGTCAAAAAGCGCTACTCACCTTAACCAACAAGCAAAATCTGCTAGATGACAACCGCTCGTTAGCACGTTCTTTGGCGCTGCGCTTGCCGTATCTCAACGCGCTCAATTGGCTGCAAGTGGCACTCCTCAAAGAACTTCGTGACGCACCATCGGATAATGAAAGCACCCATACGTCTGCGCTCAATTTGGTGCATCTCACCATTAATGGCATCGCCCAAGGACTGCGTAACACAGGCTAACGATGGCTATTTATCTTTTGGCGCTTAGCGGTTGGCGCTCAATTGTTTGGGGCGCCGAATTCTTAAAGTCTGATGGATGACGCTCACCGTCGCACTACACACCATTAGATACCGTTAGATATCATAGCAAAAGCCCACCCTATCACGGTGGGCTTTTGCTATCGGTTCGTCTATGTCGGGATTGCCGCATGCGTGCATTGATTTATGCACCGTAATCCCTATTTATGAGTAACAGACAAGTCATTTTTCATTTTGTATGGGTGAGTTGTCATATTTGTCATAAATAAATCACCAACAGGAATCTTGTATGTCTCATGATAAACCAGCCGCTGCCAAACGGGCGTATTTGCAGCAGCAAGCCCAAGACATTATTGCCATTGCCAAGCTGCAAACCAACACGGCTCTTAGCTGTCTGCACAAAATCAATGTGATGGGGGGCACAACAGAAAAAGCGTATTTGGCGGTCAATACGCGTATTTTGGAAGACCTTGATACCTTGGGCGCCTATCATGCGATTGCGATGTCACAGTCAACTGCAGATTTGCCCTTTGATGTGCCCGCGTTGGTCACACTAATCTTGACGCATGGTGAGCCTGCCTTACAGTTACGTCTATTAAAGCTATTTGATAAGCAGCCCGTAATTGTTGAGCCCATTCCCACCATCAAGCACGCGATTTTGGCAAGTGGTGATCAGCCAGTCATTGATATGCTAAACGCGCATTTACTAGGTAGGCAGGCAGCAAATAAGGCTGCCGCCACTGACTAGGCGGTGCAGCGAAAAGTAAGGGTGTATTCATAATCATCGTCACGAGAGATGGTCTGTTTGCTGCCCAATAACCCGCCAATCACGCCCATCGCTTGGTCTGCCACTCGTCCCATCCCTTCATCTAGCACCCCATTATATTGGTAAGTGTCTGTCAAGACGATGGGTGATTTGCCACGGCATTGTTGGGTAGCAATACTAATAGCTTTTGACCTTGCAATGGCTTTGGTTTTGCCAAGCCCTGTGGTTTCAAAAACATTATTCGGTCGCTGAATCACAGGTAAGGTGGAAGGGGTACTTTGGCAAGCACTGAGTGTCAGTGTACCTGCTAGCGCTAATAATGATACATTAAGTAATGATTTCATGGTAACCTCTTTGAAGATTGTCGCTGTTATTCAATGATATTTACTACACCTGCCGCTCAATTGCACGGGCGTTACACATTTTGATGCATCTACGCGTTTAGCGGCATTTTGCGGCAAAAATTGTGGCTTCGCAAGCCACCTTACAAATCAAAAAATAAGCGCAACAATCCCCTTATTAATTGGATTTCAATCTAGCTATTTTAACCAAAATTGGGTAGCATGATGCCTGATAAATTTTGTGACTATCAGGATACTTATGCTCGCTCCCACAAATTTGCAACTCATTGATGCCCCTGCTGGCAAGCTTGAAATAGATGCCTTATGTCAGCAGCAAAACCCAAAGGCGCGTGATATTGAGCAAGTGGCGCTGCTGTGTCACCCCAATCCGCTACAGGCGGGCACTATGATGAATAAAGTGGTCACAACGATGTATCGCTTTGCCCGTGATCAGGGTTTTCATGTGGTACGCTTTAATTATCGCGGTGTTGGACACTCTACAGGCAGCTATGGCAATATGGTGGGAGAAATTGAAGACGCGTTGACCGTCTTACAATGGATTCATTGCCAAACCGAGGCACGTAAACTTTGGTTGGGCGGTTTTTCGTTTGGTGGCTACGTTGCCATGCGTTTGGCGCAAACCTTGACCGAGCAAGGGGCTTTTTTGGGGCTTGATGATTTTGAGCTAACCAATTTGGCACTCATTGCGCCTTCTATTGAAAAACACGCGACAACAGGGCTGGCGTTACCATCCGACAAGACATGGATGATCTACGGCGCCCAAGATGAAGTGATTGCGCCTCGTTCACTGCAGCAATTTGGTGAAGATTTTGCGATTGCTACCCGCATTGTTGCTAATACGGGGCATTTTTTTCATGGTAAATTGGGCGAGTTAACAGCATTACTCACAGAAATGACCCAACCTTCTCACTAAGCTACCCATTATCAAGCAACCTGCCTTGGACTATTTTAGGAAAATCTCATGAATCAATTAAGCCCTATCCAGCGTTATGAAGCCGCTTTACAATCGGGGGAATTTAGTGAAGATCCCCAACAACGCAGCGCAATGACGTATTTAGACAATGCTTATCAGCAGATTTTGGCAAATCGTGCCAAACAAAAAGGTTTATTTAGCTTTTTAAAACGTGTTGAGCCCCCCAAAGGGCTGTACATGTGGGGTGGCGTGGGACGCGGTAAAACTTGGATGATGGATATGTTTTTTGAGTCATTGCCCCATGATAATAAAATGCGCCAACATTTTCACCATTTTATGAAACGGGTCCATGCCGAGCTCAACAAACTACAAGGGCAACAAGATCCACTGCAAAAAGTTGCCGATATCATCTATAATGAAGCGGATGTGATTTGTTTTGATGAATTTTTTGTCTCCAACGTCTCTGATGCCATGATTTTGGGCGATTTATTTACCATGCTGTTCAAAAAAGGTATCACCTTGGTGGCAACCTCCAATATTGCGCCTGATGGGCTATACAAAAACGGCATTCACCGTGACCGTTTTTTACCAGCGATCAGCGAGGTGCAAAAAAACTGCACCGTGATGAATATTGACAGTGGCATTGACTATCGGCTACGGGTGCTGCAGCAAGCCGAGCTGTATGTGTCACCCCTCACCAAAGACAACATCCACTGGCTTGCCAACCGCTTTACCGCGCTTAGTAACAATCAGCATATCAGCCAAGAGCCGATTGTGGTCAATGGTCGTGAGATTGCCATAAAGGGGCGCACTGAAAACACCCTGTATGTCGATTTTCGCGCGCTGTGCATGCAGCCACGTTCTGCCAGTGATTTTATTGAGATTGCCAACCAATTTAGCACAGTGTTAGTGGATGATGTGCCTGCGCTCAATGATATTATTTCAGACCCAACCCGCCGTTTTATTTATTTGGTTGATGAATTTTATGATAGACGGGTCAAGTTGTTGGTACGCGCCGAACAATCGATTCTTGCGCTTTATCAAGGGGACAAATTGGCGTTTGAGATTGAGCGTACCCGTTCTCGCCTGCTTGAAATGCAGTCAGAAGATTACCTCAAAGCCGAGCACCGCTTGGATGAACGCCTGAATGACACGGTAACCCACAGCGCTTCTGCATAAGCCCATTAAAACTCATGTTAAGCGCCCTATCAAAAACCATGTTATGACAGTGGGTTCGCTTTTTGCCCGTACAATACTTATCTTGAAGGACACTGTATGCCAACTTTTGACCCTGTAGCCTTTGATCCTATCGCGTTTATCAAATCGCGCCGTTCGATGGGCAATCTAACCGCACCTGCCCCAACTTCCGCGCAGCTCATTGAAGCCATCGAGGTGGCGATGACGGCGCCTGATCACAAGGATTTAAATCCTTACCGCTTTATTGTACTAGAAAACCAAGGGCTTAAAAAACTTGGTGAGGCACTCAAACAAGCCGCTATTGCCCAAGGCGAAACCGACGCTGTCACACTGGCAAAAACCGAGCGTATGCCCAACCGTGCCCCAATGATTATCGCTTGCGTCACCCATTATCAGTCCCATGACAAAGTACCAGAGTTTGAGCAATTATTAGCAGCAGGGGCCGCGGTAGAAAATCTGCTACTTGCCCTACATGCACAAGGGTTTGCCAGTGTTTGGCGCAGTGGGTTGTTGGCAAACACCCCCGAGGTCAAAACTTTTTTTAAGCTGAGCGCTGACAACCAAGTGGTGGCTTTTGTGTATGTGGGTACCGCAGGTGCGCCCTTGCCGCCACGTGCCAAGATAGACGTCACCCCGTTTATTGTTTATGATAATGCGTAGCGCTACAAGGCACAAACCCCCATGCCCATTATGCCTATCCCGTTGTGAGCCAGTCGTATCAAGGATTTTTAATGAAAAAACCCCAATTAACCACCAACTTAAGTGAAAACTTAGAAAAACTCCATGTCAATCGAGAAAAAGCCAGTAAGCTATTTGCCGATGTCATCGAAAAAGCGGTTAAAAAATCCAAACCTGATTCTCTCACCGCGCCCACTGTCGCCACAGATACCGACACGCCTACGATTACCCCAAAACCCATGCCCCTCAAAATCACCGTGCTTGGCGGCGGCAGCTTTGGCACCGCCATGGCAAATCTCTCTGCCAAAAATGGCTGCGATGTCACGCTTTGGGTACGCGACAAACGCAGCGTGCGCGCCATGCAAAAAACCCATATCAATAAAAAATATCTGCCAGATCACAAACTTGATGAACGCTTGCAGTTTACCCATGACCTAGCAACCGCGGTCAAAGATAAGGACTTGCTATTTGTCGCCGTGCCAAGTAGCGCGTTTCGAGAAACCCTACAAAAAATCGCACCGTTCATCACCGCCCAAGCCATTATCTCTTTAACCAAAGGCATGGAGAAAGACACCTTTGCGCTTATGAGTGATATCATTGCAGAGGAATTACCCAATGTGGCGTTTGGGGTTATGAGTGGCCCTAATCTTGCCAAAGAAATTATGAATAATATGCCGTCTGCCACGGTGATTGCTAGTGAATCTGAAGCCTTACGCCTTGCCGCTCAAAAAGCCCTGCATAGCGCGTTTTTTCGGGTATTTGCCAGTGATGACTTGGTGGGTGTAGAGTTAGGGGGTGCCCTTAAAAATATCTACGCTATTGCGGTAGGCATGGCAGCGGCTTATGACATTGGCGAGAACACCAAAGCCATGATATTAACGCGGGCACTGGCAGAAATGAGCCGATTTGGGGTTCATGCAGGTGCCAACCCCTTGACTTTTTTGGGACTATCAGGCGTGGGCGATTTATACGCCACTTGCTCTTCGACCTTAAGCCGTAACTACCAAATTGGCAACATGCTAGGGCGCGGTATGAGCCTTGAACAAGCCATCAAAAAATTAGGACAAACCGCCGAAGGGATTAACACCATCCAACAAGTCAACGAAAAAGCAGTAAAAGATGGCATCTACATGCCAATTACTCACGCATTGTATGATATTATTTATCAAGATAAAGCACCGCTTGGCGTGGCGCTTAATCTGATGGAAGCGGGTTTTCGCAGTGATGTAGAATTTGTCATGCCGCATCAAGCGCCCCAAAACACTGTCCCATAACCACACCCCATAAAAACAAACACGTATTGACTTATCCTTATGGATATATTGACATAGGCATACCCATATGCATCTTATTTTAGTCCGTCATGGTGACGCAGGCGCTTATACCCTACCCGATCATGCACGCAATTTATCCCCACTTGGGACACAACAGGCAGCCATGACCGCCGCTTGGCTACAGCAGCATTACCAGCCCGATCATTTGATTGTTAGTCCTTATCATCGAGCCCAGCAAACCCTTGCCAAAATTTGTCAGGGCTTTGCTGAAGTACCGATAACCACGCTAGAGTGCATCACCCCCGATGAAGATGCCAGCACCGCCGTCAATCAATTAGGTGATTTGCCAGGCGAATGCTTGGTAGTGGTTTGTCATATGCCAATCATTGCCAAAATCGCTGGTATCCTAACGGGTGAGCCACCTGAAGCTTTTGCCTTGGCGGAAGCGCGCGTGTATGACATGGGCATTATTGCTCCCAATTTAGCGGTAGAAATAACGCGTTTTGTACCGACCTGTTAGCTTGTTACCTCGTCACTTCTAGGATAAGCATGTGATTCATATTTGGCTACCGACCCAACACGCGCCACTACGTTTGTGGCAACCCACCACCCAAACGTGGCAACACGCTGACAATTGGCAAGAACTGGCAACGTTAGCGAGTCTCCAACATACCAAGTCAAAAACGTTGCAGGCTTGTTTATACTTTCCCAGTGTTCATTTATTAAAACTACAGCCCAACCTAAGCGCGTCTCAGCTCAAAGCGCTGGGCGAAATGGGTAGACGTTATTTATTTGAAGAAATTAGTATCGACGCGGTTGATGACTTACAAGTAAAAATACCGCCTACACCCCAAGGCAGTGAACCACCCACCTTATTTGGTCTGCATGCCACCGCGCAATCACAGTGGCTACAAGCTGCAGCATTGGTAGGTATTGAGATCGTTGGGTTGCTGCCTGATTTTAGCTTATTGCCAATTTCACCTATTTTGGCTAACGCTACCGACAGCGGCTCATTTGAGGGTTTTGAGGGTATCGCCGCGGTTTATTATGAAGACGCACACACAGCCTTACTAAGGTGGGCAGACTATCAAGGCTTGGCAATCACCACGCTGATGCTAGCACTCACCAAGATGCCACAGATTCATAATTTACACCTCATCACCCCCACGACAGTGCCTTCGCCAGACAACCTCCCAAATGGGGTGAATATTGTACAAACCTCACTTGCACCCACCCCTGTTAGCGATGTCACGCGCCATGATTTAAACTTTGCCCAAACTCACCAAGGCACCACGGTACCTGCGTATGCCAAAATTATTATGAGTTTGCTGTTTTTTGCCCTATTAACCACTTTTATTACTGACGGCTTACGGTGGTTTTATTATGACCATGCCCAAAAACAAGCGCAAATTTTGTTATCCCAACAGTATAATCAGTGGTTTCCCAATGAAAAACTTAACACCAAACTTAGTTTGCAGCGTCAACTAGCCGACAAACTTGTCACCCAGACAGATGTTCAGCCGAGTGTTCTTAGCACCTTGGCGACTATACAGCCCATTTTACAGCAATACCAACTCACCGCTCGCCAGCTCAATTTTCAAAATAATCACCTACAACTGCAGCTCATCGGCAATGACACCCATAAACTCAATCAGGCAGTGGCGGACATCAGCCAAAAAGGTATCAAAGCAAAACTTGGTCAAATAAACAATGCCGCCCCTGCCTCAGCGGCTACGGCATCCGAGACAGCGCCGCCTGCCACTACCCCATTGGCGATGATCGAGATTGATTTATAATACAAATGCGCCTTATTTTGAGATTTTTTTATGAAAACAATCCCCCATATTAGTCGCTCGCTACGCATGGGTTTATCCCCCTTACATCAAGCTTTTCAGCGTTTATCGCGCCGTGATCAATTGGCGTTGGTCATACTACTGACATTTTTATTACTAATGTTATTGGGTATGGGTGGTGTATCGCTTCACCAAAATGCCAATCATGCCCAAAAAAATTACGATACCACCATGAGCGAGGTATTTTGGCTACGCAGCCAAGCAGGCAACATAAAGCCGCCCCAAGCACAAAACATCACTAGCCCCGAAATGATTAAGCAAATTTTGACCCAGTCTGGCATTAATGAGGCGCAGGTTACCGAAAATGCCGATGGCGTCCAGCTTGTATTTCAACATTCACAGCCCAGCGTGGTGAGCAATATTTTTAACCAGCTTACCCAACAGGGCATTACCATTAGCCAGTTACAAATTTATCAAGCAACGCCCGAGCAATTCGCGGTGCAAGCGGTGGTATTGTTAAAATAGCCTAGTCAAAAACTGTATTAACAACCTCAGGTGAGACCTATTTTTAATATTAATAAAAATTTTTTTAAATTTTTCTAAAGAAAAATAAAGACATGATGACTAGAGGCGCTAAAACCGCCAAACGAAAAAAAAACGCGGTAATTTTCCGCGTTTTTTGGGGATTCTGATTTTATTTTTGTAGCCATTGACGAATTTTTTCTCGCTCGCTTGGCGTGGCTTTTAGCCATAACTGCATAAATTGGTCTAAAGTATCTGTAGAGGCTGCCGCCGCAGGTTGGCTAAGTGCAGGAATGGCAGCACCCGATTGACCATTTAGCGCATCAATGGTTTGTTGGTTAGCTGCCACGGCATTGCTATTGCCAAACACCCCACCTAGCGCGCTACCCATACCACTAAAAATACTGCCGCTGCCACTGTTATTGGCTTGTTGACTTGCCACAACTTGGTTGCCCCGTAACACCGCTAAGGTCGGCTGTTTGACATACGCTTTGGCGGCGGCATACGCCTCTGGCTGACCTAGCATGTCTAGGCGGTAAGTTTGGTTGTCCGCAAGTTCTACAGGTAGGCTGATATTATTGGAGCGCAAAATATCATGATTATCACCTTGTAGCTCATAAAGACGGGTATATTTTGCGGTAATAACGTGTTTACCAGGAGCAAGTTTAAAGGTAGTTTGTGGCTTTGAAAACATGCCATTTTTGACTTCTTGACCATTGATGGCAGTGACCACGGTGTTATCGCCAAGTACCAGCGTGGCTTGAGAAAAAGCAGGAGCAGATAGGGTCAAACCAGCCATTATGCTTACCGCAGCTACCAGTTGTTTATGTTTCATATGAGTTCCTAGGGTGATCTACGCTGAGGTTATAGTAACGCATTTACCTAAATTTCGGTAGGCGCCTGTTAGCTTAAAAATCTAAAAAATTCTCGTGTTCTTCAAGTTCTTCAAAGTCTGCCAATTCAAAGCTTAAAGTAAGGTGATCAATAATTTTCATGGCGTCTTGTATTTTGGCTTTGGTGACATGCGTGCGCTCTAAGTTTGAAAAAATGGGCTGCAGCTCATTTAAAATGGCAAGCATCGCGCCAATTCGGTGCGGGCCCTCACTAAGCAGATAGTCAATAATTCGCGCATCAAAGTGCCAATGGCGCCGCTTTAGTACTGACTCCAAAATCAGTTGACGGTCTAGTTTGTCGCTGCCCGATGGTAGCTGAAAAGTGGTCGCTTTTGACAAACGCGACAACAAGTCCCGTAATTCAAAATCTAGACTTTTGACAGAAAGCCGACTGGCAAAAATCAAGGTATTGCCAAACTCTTGTGACAGATTGATAAGGTGAAACACTGCCTCTTGCCACTGGCGGTGACCTTGAATGGCATCAATGTCATCTAGCGCAATCACGGTCATATTTTCAAGTGATGATAGCACCATGGCATCCATATTGGCATGAATGAGGTCTCTTAGCGATAAATATATCACCGACTGGTTCATGTCTCGAAAAGATTCACAGATGGCATTGAGTAGGTGGGTTTTGCCTGTATCGCGTTCTCCATACAGGTATAACTGGGTGATTAAGCCCACATGCATCTGCCGAACCACATCAATGATAGATGCCCAGCCTGGACCACTAAAGTCACTAATGCTAGCAGATTGCTTTATCTTTAGATCTAGGCTTAGTTGTTGTAACATTCAAGCACTCGCAACTGGTTGGGTATCCCTTGTCAATAATCAATGAAGCTGACTTAACCGCGATTGATAAGTTCCTAAGTTCCATAGTTATACACTACATTGTGTAGGACGTGTACTAAATTTTCACTATTATAACGTAATTTTATTAAATAGCTACTCACTGCATGTTTTTGATAGTGGCTTTAGTCAAATTGTGCCTATGATTTGTCACAGAGGGCACATGGATAGCACAAAGATAAAACACGCCAAAAAAAGACATCGCCCTATGTGGCTTTGGGTATGTTTTATGGGGTATGTTTTGTGGCGCTCAGCAAGCCAGCCAAGATCAGCGGTTGTAGATGTCACGGCATTTTAGTAGTATATTTGATTATCTTTTTTATGGGAAATGTTATGTTTTATTTACCGTGCCAACCCGCCAAGGGATTTAGGGCAGCAGGTTTGATACCCAATTTGACCACCAATTTGATATTTACTTTAGCAATTGCTTGTGCCGCAAGTCTGGTAATGAGCGCCTGCCAGCCTACCCCAGATAATAGTGCCAGCACGCCAGCGCCTATTACCAGTAAGCCTGATATCATCGTTGCTCAGACCCCTGCCAGTATTCCGCCTGCGGCTGTTGGGCTCAAAAAAATGGATTTTCCTGTTTATTTGGCGGGCATTCCAAGCTTGCTTCACCCAATTATTCCATCTGTGCCCCTCACTACCAAGGCGGATGCTTATTCATCGCGTTCACAAAGTAGCACGGATGTCAGTTATTTTCAAGAAACCAGTCCCTATGAGTTTCAAAGCAGTGTTTATAATATTGTGTTTGAGGATTTAAAGACCAAACAAACCCATCGTTTATTTGCCCAAGACAATTTTATTATTAAATCGGTGTATTATCCGTTTGTCAATTTGGACAAAACAGCCAAAGACACCGATAGCAAAGACACCGATATCATTGTGAATAACAATTTGCTATTGGGATATTTTATTTATCAAGTCAAAGAAATACCCGATGATAATGACAGCAAAACCAACCTTGATGAGCAGTTATCTTTATATATGAGTGATGCGGATGGCAAAAATGTGGTCAAACTGACCCAAAAAAATGAGTATCTAAAAAGTTTTAAATGGATACCTGCCCTAAAACGTTATTACTTTGCTACCCAAGCAGATACCAATAACGATCATATCATTGATGAAAATGATAAATATTTTAACTATTTTATTGATTTTAATCAGACGCCTGTGGTGACCACAGCGTATGATTTTAGCCAGCCAAAAAATTAATTGCCCAATTTATCTCATACGACAACTGATGTGGTACGACAAATGAGGGCACGGTTGTTAAGCGCGTTTATTGTTAAGCGCGTTTAAGGCGTAGTGCGTTTAATACCACGAGTAGCGAGCTTAGCGACATGCCAATTGCGGCAAGCCAAGGCGGTACGTATCCCATAGCAGCGGGAACAAGCACTATAATGTTGTAACCTAGTGCCCAGCGAAAATTTTGAGCGATAATTTGCTCGGTTTTAGAAGCCACTTCACGGGCACGGGCAACGGCTTGAATATTGCCGTTGAGTATCAATGAATCACTGGACACTTGCGCCAAGTCTGCCGCACCTGCCATGGCAGTAGAGATATTAGCGGCAGCTAGCACGGGGGCATCATTGACCCCATCCCCCACCATCTGCACCACGTGACCTTGCTGCTGCAATGCCTGCAAATGTTGGACTTTATCATCGGGCGTAAGTCCTTTGTAGACGGTATCTATGCCAAGCTGCTGCGCCACTTGGTAGGCTTGGTCGCTAGGGTCGCCCGTTAGCATCCACACGGTGGCGCCTTGCTGTTTTAGGTGAGTAATAGTGGCTAGCGCCTCTTCACGGATTTTGTCATGAAAATAAAAGTGCGCGAGCGCCACCCAGTGGGCTTGGTGGCTGTCACGGACGCTTAGCGTCACGCTGGTACTGGCATGATAGCGTGCTAAATCAGGCGCTTGTACGGTGACCGTGTTGCCATCTGTGGCAAATTGTTGGTGCCCTAGCCGATATGTTTTTGTACCAATAGTAGCCTCTATCCCGCCGCCTGCAATATGGGTTAAGTTTTGGGTAATGGGTAAGTGCATTTGCTTGGCAGCCGTTAATAACGCATGGGCAATGGGATGGCGGCTACCTACTTCAAGGCTTGCTGCAATCGCTAATAGCTGGTTTTTGGTGGCGGTTTGTGGGTCATCAAGCGCTTGGGGACTTTGAGCGGCAGATGTTAGCATGGCACGGTTTGTAGCCGCTTCATCTTCGGTCGGTGATAATATTTGTATGGACATTAAGTTTGGCTGTCCATAGGTGAGAGTGCCTGTTTTATCAAATGCCACGTGGGTCACTTGTGATAACGAGGTGATGGTATGACCTCGCGTGGCTAAAAATCCCAGTGTGGCTAGCCGATTGGTCGCTACTGTCAGGGCAATTGGGGTTGCCAATGACAAGGCACAAGGACAGGTTGCCACCAAGACAGCGACAGTTGCCCAAATGGCATAACTTGGTTCAATCATATACCACGCCACAAACACGGCAATGGCAATTAACAATACCCGCGCCACAAACCAACGCGCCAATTTATCAGCCTTGAGGGCAACTTGTGGTTTTTCACTCAGCGCACGGTTAACCAAGCGGTCGATCACCCCAATTTGACTGTCGCTTGCCAAAGTAGTCACTTGCATAATAAAAGGTTGGCTATCGTTTTGACTGCCACCCACAATGAGGTCACCCAATTTTTTGACGATCAGATCACTTTCACCTGTTAACAAACTTTGCGATACCGTGGCAGTTTCAGACAGTAGCACCCCATCGCTAATAATGCTGCTACCCGCATCTATGCGAATAATATCACCCACCGTTAGCGATTGGGCGGATACCATTTGCAGGTTGGCTTGGTTTGGCTCATCAAAGCTTAGTGATTGATAAAATAAGGGCTGATAATGTTTGGCATAGTGCTGGGCAAGGGTGGTGTCGGGTTGTTCGTTATCAAGTGCCGTTTCATGCCCCAATTTTGCCACCAAAATAGGCTCCACCACTACCAAATCATTGGCTAAATTTGCCGCTTTCAGCCTTGCATTATGCTCCACATATTTGCCTGCCAATAAGAAAAATATCAGCATACTGACCGAGTCATAGTAGGTTTCACCCGTGTTGGTGAGCGTGGCATATAAACTTGCAATAAAGGTAATAACAATGGCGATACTAATAGGTACGTCCATGTTAACCTGCCGTGCTTTGATCGCTGACCATGCCGATTGAAAAAACGGCAAACCTGCAATCAAAAATACAGGAATACTGACAAACAGCGATACCCAGCGTAAAAACTGGCGGTCATTTGCCCCAATGCCTGAATACTCGCCAAAATACAGCGCAACGGCAAACATCATAGCTTGCATGGCGCCCAGTGCCGCTATGCCCAACTGAAACAGCATACGGCGATTATCGCGTTTGAGCATGGCTTCATGGGTATCTTGCCGATAAGGCTTGGCGTCATACCCAATCGCCTGCACCTTAGCAAGAATTTCACTAATGGGCAGCTTGTTATCATCCCATACCACCCGCATACGCTGATTGGTGAGGTTTACCTGACACGCTTGCATACCCGCCAAGCGATATAACTGGGTTTCAATTAGCCAACTACAAGCGGCGCAGCGCAAATTACTGAGTGACAATTCAGCCACACTTTGCCCTTGTTGCTCATAAATAAATTGTGATTTAATCTCATCGTGGTCATATGCCTGCAGCTGATACAATGAATCTGGCAAGCTTGCGGTACGGTTGATTTCACTACGATCCAGATAGTACTGCTCAAGACCCGCCTCAATAATACTTTGTGAGGCAAGCTGACAGCCCATACAGCACATTGCCCGATCTTCTCCCAAAACGTGGGTATAAAACGGTTTGACAGGTAACGGGTCGCCACAGTGAAAACAATGACCCGCAGGTGGCATGACCAGTTCTGTATTTTGGTAAGTGGTCGTAAAACCACGGTCGCTAGTTTGTGCTTGCTGCATTTTTGTATTGGCAGCCAAATCGGTTGCTGGCATCATCAAATTCCATTGGGCAACGCCCTAAAACACCAAAAAAATAACCCTCATTGTACCCCAAAAATACCTAAGTGAGGGGTTAAAATCCACGCCAATTTTTGGAAGGTGTTAACACGTGGGGCGCAACTTTTTGCATTGAATTTTTTGTGATTATCGGTCATGATAACTCACTTTTTGCGCGCTTATTGATGACGTTTTATTTTATGATGCCAAACCCTAACACACTACCTAGACCCACCACCGCCCATGCCCAAACGCCATTTCATCAGCGTGGTGGATTTTTTTTAAGTTTTATTTTTATTGTCATGGTACTGGTGGCACTGGTCTTGTTGGCAATTTATTTGATAAAACAAGACCATCTCATTACCCAAAAATTTGAAGGCAAGCGGTGGAATATTCCTGCAAAAGTCTACTCCCAGCCCTTAGCACTATCAGTTGGCAACCGTCTAAGCAGCGCTGAACTTGACAATTGGCTCAACCTGCTCACCTACGCCCAAGCCAAAGATTATGAGTCTCCTGGCACATTTACCAAAAAAAATGGCGAATACTACATCCATACCCGTGAATTTAATTTTTCTGCCAACAATACAGAACCGTCACAAATTATCAAGCTCACCTTAAAAGACAACCAAATTGAAAAACTACAAAGCACCCAACCCAATACCGCGGGGGTGGCGCGCCTTGCCCCTGTATTATTGGGGGGAATTTATCCTGACAACAATGAAGATCGCATTGTGGTTTCTATCCAAGACATTCCGCAGCCGCTGATTGATGCATTGGTTGCCACAGAAGACCGCAGTTTTTATCAGCACCACGGGGTATCTATACGCGGCATTGGGCGCGCGGTTTATAGCAACGTGCGCGGCGGGGCAAGGCAAGGTGGTTCCACCATTACCCAGCAGTTGATCAAAAACTTCTACTTATCGTCAGATCGTACCCTCAAGCGTAAAGCCAATGAAGCGGTCATGGCAATTTTGCTTGAATTACATTACTCAAAAAACGACATTTTACAAACTTATATCAATGAAATCACGTTGGGTCAAAACGGAAATCATTCGATTAATGGATTTGGGCTGGCATCCCAGTTTTATTTTAATCGCCCACTCAAAGAATTGCGCATTGACCAAATGGCAATGTTGGTTGGATTGGCAAAAGGCCCCACCCAATATAATCCGCTACGCTATCCTGAGGCCGCGCTTAAACGCCGCAATATTGTCCTAAGCAACATGCAAGTAACAGGCAAAATCAGCCAACAGCAGTATGAAGAAGCCAGCCAACGCCCGCTTGATATCGTTCATAATCCTGTGATTGGCAAAACCAGATTTCCTGATTATCTTGATATTGTCAAACGCGAACTGACGCGAACTTATCATGCCGATGACTTAAAAAATGAAGGGCTACGCATCTTTACCAGTTTTGACCCCAATGTCCAAAAATCTGCCAGCGAGGCAGTGGCTCAAAGTTTGGGGCAGCTCAAAAAAAACCAGCCCAAACAACTGGGCAATTTGCAAGCGGCGTTGGTCACCGCCAACCCAATCAACGGTGAATTATTGGCAGTTGTGGGCAGCAGCACGGAGTTTACAGGCTTTAACCGCGCCGTGGATGCCAAACGCCAAGTGGGCTCATTGTTAAAACCCATTATTTATCTCACAGCCTTTGAGCAGGGCAAATACAACCTGTCTAGCAGCGTGGATGATAGCCCCGTTATCCTCAAAATGAGCAATAACACCACGTGGACGCCTAGCAACTATGGTGGAGCTAGCCACGGTACTGTACCGCTGATCACTGCGCTTGCCAACTCATACAACCAAGCAGCGGTCAGGGTGGGCACCGAAGTGGGTATCCCCAGTTTTTTGAACCAACTGTATCGCATGGGCGCTCCCCAACCCTTACCTAGCTACCCTGCAAGCCTACTAGGCGCGGTCAATTTGTCACCCATGAACATGCTTGGGGTTTATCAAGTCTTAGCCACAGGCGGTACCAAGCATGACATTCACACCATTCGTAGCATTATTGACAGCCAAGGCAGAACCGTACAGGGCAGCCAGCAACAAACCCAACAAGCCGTGAACCCCACCGCCGCGTATCTCACCAACTTTGCCATGCAGCAAGTCATCAAACAAGGCACTGCCAAGGCGGCACTCAATTTAGGAAACCAACTAAACCTAGCGGGCAAAACAGGCACCACCAATGACTATCGTGATGCGTGGTTTGCAGGCTACAGCGGCAACTATGTGAGCGTGGTATGGGTTGGGCTTGATGACAACAAACCCACAGGGTTAAGTGGTGGCAATGGCGCACTACCCATGTGGATTAACTTTATGCAGCGATTGAGCCTCACCCCTGTTAACCTTGTAGCACCCAGCAACATTGAATGGTTATGGATGGAAAATGGCAAATCGCAGCTATCTCATCAAGATTGCCCCAATGCCATATACATTCCTGTGGATACCAACTATTTGCCTGAAGAAAGTAGCGAGTGTGCTGTCGCCATCTATCAGCGTGAGCAAGAAGCGCGTTTTGCTGCCGAACAGCAACAAGCCTTGAGCGAGTTTCACCAAAGCCAGCAGCAGCGCTATGACAACCTTCAAAAAAACCAATCCACCGAACCCAGCACACCCGCAACCCCCCAAGACCCCGCCAGCCATAACCCGCTGATAGAGGGAGTAGACGGCAACCAACCGTTAAACCCAAAACCGCGGTCACAATCTTGGCTAGAGAAGTCCGTCAAAGATATGTTTTAACCCTGTGTCGAAGCGCTGCACGGCAAACAGTAAGTATGCCGATGCCGCGGCTTTTTGCTATAATCACTTCGTATGATGCGATGATTAGTCTATCACCCTATCTTTATGGGGGAATCAATCATTGTTTTTGGTTTTTTAATTCTTAAGGATCTTATTATGCCTTGGCAACAATTACACATTCAGTGTGAAAAATCGCAAGCCGAACTGGCAGAAGCGCTGATGCTTGAAGCTGATGCCCTCAGCATCAGTCTTGATGATGCAGGTGACCAGCCCCTATTTGAGCCGCTACCTGGTGAATCGCCATTATGGGATGACGTGATTATGACAGCGCTATTTGATAGCGCCCTCAATCTAGAAGAGTTAAGTCAAGATATTGCTCATCAAGTCAGCGCTAGCCGTGTTTGGCTCAGTCAAGTGGATGACAAAGACTGGGAACGCGAGTGGATGAAAAATTACCACCCTATTGAATGCGCCAATGGACTTTGGATTGTGCCAAAATGGCTAAGCGCCCCAAACCCTGATGCCATTAACATTATGATGGATCCAGGCTTGGCGTTTGGTACAGGCTACCATGCCACTACCCGACTCTGTTTGGACTGGCTCACCGAGCAACCACTCAAAGACCAAGTGGTGATTGATTATGGTTGCGGTTCGGGTATTTTAGGGATTGCTGCGCTATTATTGGGTGCAAAACAAGTATACGCTGTCGACATTGACCCACAAGCTGTTTTAGCCACCAAACAAAATGCCGAACGCAACCAAGTTCTGCCACAACTGGCAGCTTTTTTACCCGATGAATTTAACCAGTTTTGCCAAGACAATGACATCTTGCCCGTGGATTTTGTGACCGCCAATATTTTGGCAAAACCGTTAATGAGCCTAGCGCCGTATTTTGCCACCTTACTCAAACCGCAAGGTCGCATTGTACTGGCAGGGTTGATTGAAAACCAAGTGATGGATGTCAAAACCGCCTATCAGCCGTATTTTGAGATGGACGGCGAATTTACATTTACCGCGCAAGAAGACAAACATTGGCACCGTTTGTCAGGTTTTCGCCGCGCACCTTAAATCCAATAGATGGCGTTAGGGGTCACATTGCCAAAAAGATCAGTTGGCTTTGTGACCTGCCTAACGAGCAATTTATTATTTAATAACAAATGTTTGTCTTATTATTTAGATTGCGATAAAATGACCGCACCACCTTGTTTAACAGCCCCAACCACAGTAACAGCAAAAGCTGGGCAAAAATTGCTCATCACGCATGGGTTACGGTATCGTTATTGAGAGATTTTTTGAAGCGGGCGTCTTTAAAATCAAAATCTTTTAAACCACTACATAAATCAGCAGGGCGATAATAAGAAAGGCAAATTTTAAACGTCCGCCCACCGCCTTGCACTACTCGCGATCATCATCAAAATAGCTTATGCTGCGGGTATGAATATAGCAACAACCGCCGCGACTCTGTTTTGTAAGTTTGACAATCATGCTAATAGGGATATGATTTTTTATGAGCCTACACCAAACCCAATGTCCAAACTGTCACCATGATTTTACCATCACGGATGAACAGCTCAGCGAAAAACTAGGATTTGTTCGTTGCGCCCATTGTAAAACTGTGTTCTCAGCCCTTGAAGAACAAGCCGATGCCGAGGATAACACCACCACTACCCTCATTGCTGATTGTCCTACCAACGATGCGATATCCAACACCAAAAACAAATTAACATCAAGTCGAAAGGCGGGTAAAAATGATTTTAGCATCATGGATGACTTTGATTCGGTAACGACAACTGCCAGCACACCTGTATTTAGTCATCATGCGGCTAGCAAAGAAGATCCTAACGAGGACACGGCGTGGCTAGAACAATTATTACAAGATGCCGATGTCTCAGAACAAACAGATGCCACCACACCCACAGCAGCGGCTAGCAAAAATCCAACCTCACAAAATGACTTCTCTAATGTATTAGACCAGCTAGAGGTTGAAGTGGACTATGAGCACCAAGCCGACCAAACGGTTTATCGTAAAAAAATGGCACAGCGCTTTGACCAACAGGCTTCCTCACAACACAAAGGTGCCACCCACTCTGTTGGTATGTCATTGATTTGGTTTTTTGGTAGTGTGTTATTATTGCTTACATTAGGTATACAATATGCCATTTTTAATATCAATAGTTTGGTAAGCTCACCATCAACCGCCCGCCAGCTAAACCAACTGGTGCAACGCTTGTCGCTGCCTTATCATCTACCAATGGCGGATCCAAAACTGATTGATGTTCAGATTTTAAAGCTGGCAGGCAGCCCAAAAGCCAACCAACAATCAGACCTCACTTTTACTCTAACCAATACCACCGACAACCATTTGGTGTATCCTTCTCTTAAAATATCGTTACGCTCTGATCATACCGTCCATGCCCAAACCATTTTGACACCCAATGATTATGTCGAAACAGGTAATCATTACCTCATGCCGCACCAAATTAAACCCATTAAATTACGCATTGATTTTCCAAAGTCACAAAGCCAGCAAGCAAATATTGAGCCGTTTTATTGACCAACACAGAGGAACTAAAAATAAATTTAGTATTAAAATCAATTATTTAGTGATTTATTTTTACATATTTTTAGTACCTCAATTGGATTAATTTAGGTATACTGATAAGCATACTAAGCATCTAGCCAACAAGCACTGACGCATTTTATGATTGCAATTAATTTTGAGAATTTGTTATGCCTACGTCAACCATAAATCCTTCTTTGACCCAATCCTTTGAGCCACAATTGAGCCACCTTAAAACTTTAACCACCCAAACCAACGGTGCGACTATAGATAGCGCGGCAGATAGCGATTGCCAACAGCGCCATGGGCTGTGTCTAGCGTCTCATATTGAGTTGGTAGTTCGAGAATATTTTGCCAATCTTAGACATGAACAACCCACCCACCTTTATGACCTAATGCTGCACCAGTTTGAAAAACCCCTAATCAGTGTGGTTTTGGAATATACCCGTGGCAACCAAACGCGTACAGCAGAGATTTTAGGGCTTAATCGGGGCACACTGCGCAAAAAATTAAAGGCACACCAATTATTATAATCGGTAAAAATTGGGTGTTTTTTATGATAAGATAGCGCCTCATTTCGTTGCTTTACGGTTTGGGCATCAACACAAATGGGTCAGTTGGTAATAACTGGCTTTTTTGTTTTTGTCACCGCTATTATCAAATTTTTGTCAACCAAGTCGAGTTTATTATGAGTCATCCTTACGCGCTACTCTCTGTTTCAGATAAATCAGGTATTGTTGATTTTGCCAAAGGGTTGATTACCCACGGTTTTCGTCTATTATCAACAGGCGGTACTTATAAATTACTAAAACAGCATGAACTAGCAGTGACCGAAGTCGCTGAATACACAGGTTTTGCTGAGATGATGGATGGGCGTGTCAAAACCTTGCACCCAAAAATTCATGGCGGTATTTTGGGTCGCCGCGGTATGGATGATGCGGTCATGCAGCAGCATGGTATTGACCGTATTGATATGGTGGTGGTCAATCTTTACCCGTTTGCCCAGACGGTGGCAAACCCCAACGTAAGCCGTGAGGATGCCATTGAAAATATCGACATTGGCGGCCCTACCATGGTGCGTGCTGCCGCTAAAAATCATGACCACGTTAGCATTGTGACTAGCCCCAATGATTATACCAGCATTTTGGGCGAGTTGACTGCGCATGGTAGTATCCGCGAGCAAACCCGTTTTGACTTGGCGGTCAAGGCCTTTGAACATACCGCACATTATGATGGTATGATTGCCAATTTCTTGGGTGGGCGTTTACACAGCTTTGACAATGCAGAACAATTTCCACGTACATTTAATGTACAAATGGATAAAGCCCAAGATTTGCGGTATGGTGAAAACCCGCACCAACAAGCGGCTTTTTATGTTGAAAAACCGTCGGTTGATAGCCGCAAAGAAGCCAGTATTGCCACTGCCAAACAGCTGCAAGGCAAAGAATTATCTTACAATAACATCGCAGACACCGATGCCGCACTTGAGTGTGTTAAGTCGTTTGAGGCGCCAGCATGTGTGATTGTCAAGCACGCCAACCCTTGCGGTGTGGCAGTGGATGCCAATTTGACCCAAGCCTACCAAAAAGCCTTTGCCACTGACCCAGAGTCTGCCTTTGGTGGCATTATCGCTTTTAACCGTGAGCTGGATGTTGCCACCGCGACCGCCATTGTTGAGCAGCAGTTTGTGGAAGTCATCATCGCCCCAAGTATTGCTGATGGCGTACTTGAGGTGACAGGCGCCAAGAAAAACGTCCGTGTATTGGTATGCGGTGAGCTACCAAGCCCAAGCACGCGCCAAGCCCAGTTTGACTTCAAACGCGTGACAGGCGGTCTGTTGGTGCAAGCGCAGGATTTGGGGTTAATCACCCTTGATGACCTACAGATTGTCACCAAAGTGCAGCCCACCGCCCAGCAGCTTGATGATTTGTTATTTACCTGGCAAGTGGCAAAATACGTCAAGTCCAATGCCATCGTGTACGCTAAAGACGGTCGCACCATTGGTGTGGGCGCAGGTCAAATGAGCCGTGTTAATTCCGCACGGATTGCCGCGATTAAGGCAGAGCACGCAGGTTTATCGCCTGTGGGTGCGGTGATGGCATCAGATGCGTTTTTCCCATTTCGTGATGGTATTGATAACGCTGCAGCGGTGGGTATCAAAGCCATCATCCAACCAGGCGGTTCGATGCGTGATGATGAAACCATTGCCGCCGCCGATGAACATGGCATTGCCATGGTGTTCACAGGGATGCGTCATTTTAGACATTAATGCTTATGGCTTAATAAAAAAGGCGAAACAGAGAATGTTTCGCCTTTTTTATACATCCACGTTTTTAGCGTTTGGCTAACTTTTGGCAAATATCTAGCATACGATTGGCATAGCCCCACTCATTGTCATACCAAGCAAAAACCTTAAACTGCTTGCCAACACTCATGGTCTGTAAGCTATCAATCACCAGCGAGTGCGGATTATGGATAAAATCGCTCGATACCAACGGCTCATCACTAAAGTCCATAATACTCAAAAAGGTACTGGCGCTGGCATGTTTGAGTAAGGTATTAATCGCCTCAACCGTGGTATCTTGCTCGAAGGTAAAAGTGACATCAATCGCCGCCACATCCATGGTTGGCACGCGGATAGAATAACCATTGATTTTATCCGCCATGTGCGGCATGACCTTATTCACTGCCCCAATACTGCTTGAGGTGGTAGGAATGATATTGTGCCCTGACGCCCTAGCGCGGCGCAAATCACGGTGCACTTGGTCAAGCACGGTTTGGTCTGCCGTCACTGCATGGATTTCGGTCATCATCGCCGATGCAATGCCATACGCCTCATCAAGCACATACAACAGCGGCACCAACGCTTGGGTGGTACAAGACACGCTAGATAAGATTTTTTTGTCTAGGCTTAGCTCATGGTTGTTGACGCCTAGCACAATACTGGCATCCACATGATCAAATGGGGCAGCCCCTATCAGCACCTGCGCTGCCCCTGCGCTGATATGCTGGGAGGCTTGTTCATAGCTGCGAAAATGCCCTGTACTCTCTAGCACCACATCAATGCCAAGAGCGTCCCAAGGCAATTTAGTGGGGTTGGGCTGCTGTAATAACTGGATTTTGAACTCAAAACTTGCATGATAAATGCGCAAAAAATACTGTACATTGTCTGCATGACTATCTGTGGTAAGGCTCACCTCAATAGGACATTGGTGGGTCAAGCGCCCGTGCGTCGTATCATACTTTAATAAATGCAATAGCGTGACAGGGTCAGCAATGTCATTGATGGCAACAATGTTAAACGGTGGCAACGCCAATGGATTTTGGCAACAGCGCTCTAGGTAGGCGCGCAGCACATTGCGCCCGATACGCCCAAAGCCGTTAATGGCAATATTTGAGGGTCGTTTGGTGAAATGGTTTAACAAATAGCAATCCTTTCATTGTCAAAACATGGTCAAAACATCAGTCCATGTGGTTGTTCAATATTGACAGTACATCAATTTAATAACTTTAGTCTGTTTTTTTGATAAATAACAGTGCCAAACGAATGTCACTATACGTATATTCACCACGTAGCTCATCAAAAATCGGGCGAATTTTTATGTTGCCATCGTCATCTTGGTCACGGTGATCGTCACGTTTGCGTATTTTTTGATAGGCTTTGGCAACAGGTTTGAGCCATTCTGGTGTTGGCTGAATGTGCTCTAAATTCAGCTCATTGATATGCACCGCTAGTTTTTCAAGGTGTCCCATGATGGTGGATTGGGCAAGGTTACGCGCCTCAGCAATCTCGGCGATGGTCAAACTTTCATCTAGCAGTGCCTTGGTTTCAAGGATGGTTGGGGTAATGACGCCCACGGCACTTTCTTCTAAGTGCTGCAATTGCTGGACAGCTTGGCGGCGCTGTTCAATCATTTTTTGTTGCTGCTTGATTTTTTTATCATAGGCATTGATCTTTTGCTGATCAAGAGTACCACCACTACCAAGAATAAAGGCTTGCTGCTGTTGCTTAATGCTTGACTCAGCCAATGTTAAAAATTGACCTTCTTGTTCATCACTGATGGCCTGAAAGCGTTGGTCTGCCCCACGCGCAAGCGGGTCAAGCTGTAAGCTTAATTCATTGATCCCTAATAGCTGCAGTCCTGATAGCTGTTTTAGTCGTGATAATGCCACGTAGCCTTGCCCTTTTTCAAAGGTTTTTGATAAATCAATCTCGGCAGCATCGAGTGTCATGCCTTGGCTTTTGTGAATGGTAATTGCCCAAGCCAGGGTTAACGGCATGTGATAATAAGCTGCCAGCATTTCGCCTTCTTCATCATCAATACGCCATGCTGCGTATGCCACGGTAACTTTGCGCCCATCATTGAGTAGCACCAAGGGATAACGCGGCTGATTTTGATGAGCGCTGTCAGATGCCGAGGCATTGGTAGGCGCTGTGGCGGCTACCTGCGAGGGTAAATCATCATCGGTGGCTGTATCGGTGGGAGTAATTGACCCCGTATTGGCTAATTTTTGGGCATCTTCATTGCTAATAGCAACAAAATCAATCACTTTGCCCATGGTACCATTGGATACGTTGAGCTCGGCATCATTCTTGATAAACATGACCTTGGCGCCAATTTTTAGGGTGAGCTCTGGGGTATTGCGTACCGATTTTTTGAGCGTTTCCACCAGTTTTTCATCGCCTTCACCAAAGCCAACAAAGGTTTGTGATGGTGTGGTCAGTTTGGCAAGCTCCTGTTCATTGAGTGCTTGCACATTCATATTGTGCGTAAAGAGTCGTGTGCGCTGCTGCGATAGCTTATGCTCTGCGGTGGCGGTCAAGGCGGGCATGATTTGCGGCGTGAAAGATTGGCTACGAATTTGGTTTAAGATGGCAGTTAGATCCAACCCAAAATATTGATTGCCTATGTGTTGGGTATCGCTACTTTTTTGGCGATGCTGCTCAGATAGATAGCAAATTTGAAAATCAGCGTCCAGCCAAGCCTTTGCCATAAAGGCAAACTTATCACGGTTGGTTTCATGCGGTTCGCCAATAGGCGGTAACTGAAAAAAATCGCCTGCCACTAGCAGCTGCACCCCACCAAAAGCGGCATCATTGTCGCGAACTGCTTGCAAAATTTGATTGATAATATCCAGCTGCTGTCGGTGTAGCATGGATATTTCATCAATAATTAACACTTGGGTGCGCTGGATACGTTCGGCGACCACCGTACGTTTTTTGATACGGGCAATATCTTTGGCGGTCAATTCATTTAAAATACCCATACCTACCCAGCTATGAATGGTCATGCCATTCATGTGCGTGGCGGCAATACCTGTGCTGGCGGTCACCGCAACTGCTACCTCGCGCGCCCTCAAATAATGTAAATATTGATTAATGGTATAGGTTTTGCCTGCCCCTGCTGAGCCTGTCAAAAAGACGTTTTTGCCAGTTTTTAAAATATCGAGTGCGGTGGATTGCTTCATACGAGGTTATCAACAGCTTGTGATTAAGTAAAAATAAAATTAGTCTGCCAATTGCAGCAATGATTTTCTAGGCAAGTAACCAATATGTAAAAAATCTTCAGGCATAGATTGCTGTTCGGCAGGGGTCAACGGTGTGATTTGTAGCGCTGCAGTATCCGCCAGCAACGCTGCCACACAGTGCAGATCATCGATATCCAGCAGGTGTTTATCGTCTACATGGCTAGTCGCGGCACCGCTGATGCGACTGTCATCGTTTTCAAAACAATAATCTCGATAAAAATCGCTGGTTTTGACCGCGGCGGTGGCTTTTGCCATACTCTCGGCAACCACCAAGGTTTTATAATGAAACTCTTCAAATTGGTTGGGCAAATATCCCCCCAAATTAACAAAATATAGCTGCGGCTGCTGGGTGTGCTCGGTCGTGTCAACGCGCTCAGATGGCGGCGCGATGCCTATACGATAATCGCCAACACGCTGCACCTCACGCCAAGCATCAATGTGCCATTTGCCTTTGACTTCAGACCACGCTTGATCCACTAAAGCAACCATATCCGATAGACCATTGACCACGCCAAATACCACATCATGCTGTTCAATCAGCCGTCCTTTGGGTCTTGCGCCGATTTTTGCCATAATCAGTTTCATTTTTTTATTTTCCTTACAAAAAACCTGTTTTACCAATAAATGACTAAAACAGGTTGATTGTAAGGGGTTTAGCCACAGATTGGTAGCAATATTTGGCGGTGAGTGTGCCAATTATTGTATGATACCCATGCCCATTACGGATTTTTTTAGGGGAAAAAAGTATTTTTTTGCGCAGTTTTTGCGTAATTTGGTGGGTGGTGGTTAAAAAACTGGCTCAATCCTATTTAACTTATCATTTAACTGATGGGGGCGTCGTGAACACCTTTAAAATCAAGCATAGCAAGAGGGCGTAGCACGTATGCGATGCCTCTTAGCCTATTTTTTAGACCACGACTGTTTTTTACTGTTTAATTTTTACTGTTTAAATCGCGGCAATTTGGTACGCTCAAGTTGTAACAAAGCTTCTGGTATTTTGTCAATGGCGGTGGCAACCACTGCCTGCGCCGCTTGCGCTAGCCCAAGTTTTTGGGCGATGGTGGGTTTTTGGCGGGAGGCAAGGGCATAGACCTCGTTGTCCTGCATTTTGGCTAAAATATAGCTGTCTGATGTCTGCAGCTCATCGACCAAATGGCGCTTCATTGCGTCCTCGCCATACCAATGCTCGCCCGTTGCGACCTGTTCAATGTCAAGCGAGGGGCGGTATTTGGTGACAAAGTCTTTGAATAGTTGGTGGGTTTCTTCGAGTTCTTGCTGAAATTTTTGTTTGTCTGCTTCGCTGTTTTTACCCAGTACCGTCACGGTGCGTTTGTATTTGCCTGCGGTAAATACTTCAACGTCAATGTCATGTTTTTCAAGTAACTCATGAAAATTGGGTACTTGTGCCACTACGCCAATTGAACCCACCACCGCAAACGGCGCCGACAAAATCTTGTCAGCGACACACGCCATCATATAGCCGCCACTGGCAGCCACTTTGTCAATACACACCGTCAAATAAAGCCCTGCCTCTTTAAGACGCGCCAATTGGGCAGCAGCAAGCCCATAGGCATGCACCATACCGCCCGATGACTCTAGGCGTACAATCACCTCATCACCTGCCTTAGCCACGGTCAATAACGTGCTAATTTCTTCTCTCAGCTGCTGCACTTCGGTAGCTTTGATATCGCCATAAAAGTCCAACACAAACGTGTGTTTGGGTAAGGCTTTAGTTTTAAATAAGCCAAACTTGGTTTTTTCATGGGTGGCTTTTTGCGTTAAGGTGTTTTTGAGCAAGGCTTTGACACTTTTTTTATCGCCTAATTGTAGTAATAATTGGGCTTTACGCTGGTCGTAGGCTTTGTTGAGATGGGTTACTTTCATTTCAATGGGGTGTTTGCTGTTTTGAAATAACATGGATTTTTCCTAAAAATTTTTACTAAAAAAGTGTCGGTAAACGTCAGTTTTGTCAAGTCATTCTTGTTTAAAGGATTGTTTAGAGTATATTGCGCTGTCGGTTGGTTTTTCAATGAACTCGGATAATTTTTTATGACAACCCAATGCGCCTAATCATGCCACCGTTTTTGGATAGGTTTCATCTTGTTAGCGGTTGTTAAATTGCCCCAAACAAGGCATAATATTCGTTTGATAAAATTTTATATTTCATAAACTGCGAATTAACTTGGGAATGCTTCATTATGATGCGTACACACTACTGCGGGCTTGTCACCGAACAACTCAATGACCAAACCATCACAATCTGTGGCTGGGTGCATCGTCGCCGTGATCACGGTGGGGTTATTTTTTTAGATATGCGTGACCGTGAAGGCTTATTGCAAGTGGTCATTGACCCAGATACCCCAGAGGCGTTTGCCACGGCAGATGCGGCACGTTCTGAATATGTGCTAAAAATCACGGGGCGTGTGCGCGCGCGTTATGATGGCACAGAAAACAAAAACATGACCAGCGGTAACATCGAGTTACTCGCCAAAGACATCGAAACCATCGCCACCTCAGAGACCCCGCCATTTCCACTTAATGATGAGTTCACCAACGTCTCAGAAGAGCTGCGCCTTAAGTACCGTTTTCTTGACATGCGCCGCCCTGAGATGCAAGAGCGCATGAAGTTTCGTGCCAAAGCCACCTCAACCATTCGCCGTTATTTGGATGACCAAGGCTTTTTGGATGTTGAAACCCCAATTTTGACCCGTGCCACCCCAGAAGGCGCGCGTGACTACTTGGTGCCTAGCCGTGTCTCAAATGGTGAGTTTTATGCATTACCACAGTCACCACAATTATTTAAGCAGCTGTTGATGGTGGCGGGCTTTGACCGTTATTACCAAATTGCCAAGTGTTTTCGTGATGAAGACTTGCGCGCCGACCGTCAGCCCGAGTTTACCCAAATTGATATTGAGACGTCATTTTTGAGTGATGAAGATATCATGAATATTGCAGAAGGCTTGACCAAAGACTTGTTCAAAACCATGATGAACATTGACTTTGACACCTTCCCACGCATGACCTATGCCCAAGCCATGCGCGACTACGCGTCTGATAAACCTGACCTACGTATCCCAATGAAGCTTGTTGATGTGGCAGACATCATGCAGTCGGTAGAATTTAAAGTGTTCTCAGGCCCTGCCCAAGACCCCAAAGGTCGCGTGGTCGCCCTGCGTGTGCCCAATGGCAGCGAGATTACCCGTAAGCAAATTGATGAGTACACCAAATTTGTGGGTATCTATGGCGCCAAAGGCTTGGCGTATATCAAAGTCAATGATGTGAGCAACATCAACAATGGTGTTGACAAAGAATCTGGTCTACAATCACCCATCATCAAAAACATGACCGATGAAGTGCTTACCGAGCTTATCAAACGCACCGAAGCACAGACAGGCGATATCATCTTCTTTGGCGCTGATAAAGCCAAAGTAGTGAATGATGCCATGGGCGCACTGCGTGTCAAATTGGGTCTAGACCTAAACATGCTCACTTGTGAGTGGGCACCGCTTTGGGTGGTGGATTTCCCAATGTTTGAAGAAACAGATGACGGTAAATGGACATCGGTGCATCACCCATTTACCAAGCCAAAAGGCACGGTCGAGGAGATGAAAAACAGCCCAGAGACCGCGCTATCTATCGCCTATGACATGGTATTAAATGGCACTGAAATTGGCGGTGGCTCACTGCGTATCAATACCTTAGAGATGCAAAAAGCGGTATTTGAAGCCTTGGGTATTGGCGAGGCCGAAGCCGAAGAAAAATTCTCCTTCTTGCTCAACGCCCTAAAATACGGTGCACCACCCCATGGCGGTTTGGCATTCGGTCTTGACCGTTTGATTATGCTGATGACGGGCTCACAGTCAATCCGTGATGTGATTGCCGTCCCAAAAACCAAAACCGCGGAATGTCCACTTACCGATGCGCCTGCCCCTGTTGACAGCAAACAGCTACGCGAGCTTGGTATCCGTGTGCGTGAAAAAGAAAGTAAAGCTGAATAATCATTATTTAGCGTCTATTCGCCATGAACGCATTTTATATTATCCGTTATGTGCCAATGTGGTTGTTATACC